>ERZ1046740.996-NODE-996-length-21319-cov-4.694366_pt1 | contig 21319 bp, 17 predicted proteins | sample MGYA00383093_ERZ1046740 | MGnify/ENA primary metagenome ERZ1046740 (study PRJEB29581, sample SAMEA5548363) | metagenome | biome: marine; feature: coastal; material: water | depth 25 m | study: Short-term variability in the microbial, nano- and picoplankton... | reverse complement strand
TTGAAAAGGCGGCGATCTTGCGCGACCAAATCGAGACGCTTCAAACCGGCAAACACGGGGGCGGTGCCGGTGGTGGCGCCAAGGCAAAGCCGCACAAACGCAAGAAAGCGGTTTATAATGCCAAAGGCCTGCCGAAGCAGCGGCGCTGACCTTTGTTGAACCTAAAAATAAGTTAAACGATTAACGGTTAAAAAACTGAACCTCAGGCGACTGCCAAATCGAGGTCGAATGCAGTGCATTTGCTGGCCGACGAGTCAGGATAGGCGAAACTGACATCTGCGCTCCGAGTTCAATCCAGCAGCACGAGATTATCACGGTGGATGATGACACTGGAGTGTCGCTCGGGAAGTGTCTCTTGAATCGCCTTCGGGGTGAGCCCGAGAATGGCTGACAAATCGCCGGCATTGATGGCGGTCAGGCCGTGGGCGATGGATTGCCCATCTTCGGTGCAAATTTTAATCACATCGCCTTCCTCGAAATCACCTTCGCTTGCGGTGATCCCCGCGGACAGAAGACTTTTGCCGGATTGCTGGATGGCTTCAGCGGCACCCGCATCGATCGTAATGGTGCCGTGTGTGTGGTCTTGAATCGCGATCCAGCGCTTGTGCGACTTGATCGGCAATGAGCTGGGGGCAAAGTAGGTGCCGATGCTTTCGCCGGCGAGGAGCTTGTTGAAGAGTTCGCTATCCTGCCCGCTGCCAATGATGACGCCGCAACCGGCGCGGTGGGCGATTTTGGCGGCAGATAATTTGCTGACCATGCCGCCGACGGAGGTGACTTGATTGGTGCCTTGTGCCATGGCCTCGATCGCTGGCGTGATCTTTTCGACCAGTGTGACGACTTCACCGGTGCCTTTCATGTCGATCAGCCCCGGGATGTTGGATAGAATAAAAAGTTGGTCGGCGTTGGTGACGCTGGCAACCAGCGCGGACAGGGTGTCGTTATCGCCGAATTTGATTTCGGCGGCGCTGACGGTGTCGTTCTCATTGACGATCGGTACCGCGCCATTGGCGAGGAGCCGCTCGACCGTGTTGAATACCGCGTTATGGCGATGCCGTGCGCGCAAGTCCTCACGGGTAAGGAGGATTTGAGCCACGGTGAGCCCGTGGGGGTCGAAGCCCTTTTGCCAAGTGTTGATCAGGATCGTCTGTCCGAGCGACGCGCAGGCTTGTAGGGTGGCGAGGTCTTTGGGGCGTCGTTCCAAGGCGAGCTTCCCCATGCCGAGACCGACCGCGCCGGAGCTGACGAGGATGACTTCGATGCCACGATCACGCAGCGCTTTGACCTGTCGGCAGAGCGCTGCGATGCGGGTGGTATCCAAATCGCCGATACCGGAGGTTAGGATGCCGGTGCCGAGTTTGATAACAACTCGCTTGGCCTGTTTGAGCGGTACCACTGGAGAATTACGAATGACGACGGAGGTTGCCGGAGATGGCGGAGCAATTAGGGATTGCGAATGAACAACCAGGAGTCGGTTTCTTTGATCATTCTGGCTTCTGGTGACTAGACCTTCTTGAGGTCCGCTTCCTTGGCTGCCAAGTGCTTGTTGATTTCGGCGATGTAGTCGTCGTGCGCTTTCTGCACTTCTTTTTCATAGCGCTTGAAGTCGTCTTCGGATAGACTGTCGTTTTTCGCAGCTTTGAACAGATCCAGCGCATCACGGCGTGCTTGACGTACGCGCACGCGGCCGTCTTCGGCCATGTTGCCTGCTGATTTGGCCAGCTCTTGGCGGCGTTCACCGGTCAGTTCCGGGACGGGCACGCGGAGGATGCCGCCGTCAATCATCGGATTGAGGCCGAGGTTGGCTTCCTGGATTCCTTTTTCGACATCGTGGATCACGCTCTTGTCCCAAGGCTGGACCATGATGGTTTTTGCGTCAGGTGTGGTGACCGCGGCGACTTCTTTGAGAGAGACGGTGCTGCCGTAGGCATTCACGCGGACACTGTCCAGCATCGTCGGGGATGCCTTGCCCGTATGGAGGCTGCCGAACTGGTTGAGTGTGTGCTCGACTGCCTTTTGCAGGTCAGCGGTCAATGTTTTGAGGATGTCTTTTGGTTCCATAGCTTAAAAAGTTAAATTTGTTACAGTGAGTGAGGCGCGTGGATTAATTAACGAGTGTGCCGATTTCTTCGCCCATGACGGCACGGAGAATCGATCCGGGCTCGTGCATGCTGAAGACAAGGATCGGCATTTTGTTTTCCATGCACAGGGAGAAGGCGGTGGAATCCATCACATTCAAGCGGTCGCGGAGTGCGTCGATGTAGTTGAGGTGGTCGTATTTGACCGCCCCCTCGTGCTTGTTGGGATCTTTGTCGTAAATGCCGTCGACCTTGGTCGCCTTCATCAGCATGTCCGCTCCGATCTCGCTGGCGCGTAGCGCCGCGCAGGTGTCGGTCGAGAAATAGGGGTTCCCCGTGCCACCGGCAAAGATGACGACGCGGCCGCGTTCCAAGTGACGGGTGGCTCGACGAAGGATAAAAGGCTCCGCCAGCTTATCCATCGGGATCGCGCTTTGCAGGCGGACGGTGACGTCCAGTTTTTCAAGGCAGTCCATGAAGGCCAAACCGTTGATGACCGTCGAGAGCATGCCCATGTAGTCGCCTGTGGTGCGATCCACGCCGCGCATTTCCGCGCCGCTGAGGCCGCGGAAAATATTACCGCCGCCGATCACGAGGCCGACTTCGACGCCGATGTCGGCGACCTTTTTAACTTCCTCACAAATGGAGCGAAGAATCTTCGCGTCGATGGGATCGCCATCTTCGGTGTTGCGCAGCACCTCGCCACTCAACTTTAAAATTATACGGTTATATTTCGGCTTAGGGCCAGATTGGTCTGCATCATCCATTAAAGCGGTTTTAAACGCTCTTTTTGCCAGGACGTCAACCCATCGATGCGAGATCCAGCGCAAAATAATCGACTGGTGCGCCTGCTCTCATTCCGGGCTTGCGATCAAACTCGGATTCTTTGAAAATTCTTGAAGTGAGGGCTTGACGAGTGGGGGATCATTTCTACTCTTCGCCAACTTTATAGGCCCATGGTGTAATGGTAACACTACTGTTTTTGGTGCAGTCATTCGGGGTTCAAATCCCTGTGGGCCTACCATTTTAAAAATCCCTGTTGATTCGCTCAGCAGGGATTTTTTATGCCCCCATGCCGAGGCGTGTTTTGATCCAGTCCTTGATACCTTCGACGGCTTCGGGACCTTGGGTGATCACCAGATAAATAATGTATCCGTAAAGCACGACCGCTGCGCAACCGATGGCGAAAGCACCGATGGCGAGGAGTCCGTCTTCTTCGGATAGGCCGATGCCGATCAGGAAGATGACCATGGCAGGCGCGGTATTGGTCAGCGGGATTGGTAGCATCATCAGGCAGGCCATGATGAGAATCACGATGGCGAGTCCGGACTGTCCGGTCCGCGAGCGGATCCATAACTGCCGTGGGCGGATAAGGTGCTCGATCGTGCGTAAAAATTTGCTCGCCGCACCGATCATTTTGTGGGCGAGCGAAGGTTTGATCCGAATGCGTTGCAGGCGCGTGGGTAGCCAGACGGTTTGCCGCCCGAGCAGCATCTGTAGCGCGATTAGGGCGATCACAATGCCGAACGGAGTGCTGTAACCGGGGGCAGGGACGGGCAGGGCACTGGGGAGTGAGAGGACGATGAGGAGCAGACCGAAGCCTTTTTCACCCACCGCGTCAGTGATTTCGCCAATGGAGGGGCCGTCCTCGTGTTCACTGGCGAGGATGCTTTCCAGTGTTTCGGCGAGGGATGTGTGGGCAGTGTCTGTTGGGGGCTTTTGCATATTGCGCTTGTAGGATTATGCACAAGGCTATCGAACAGGATTCGACGAAGGTCAAAACAATCTGCTGAAAGGATGAAGGATATAGCGAACGAAAATACGCCTGCGCGGCTTGCTTTGTATGGGGGGGCGTTTGATCCCGTGCACAGTGCACATCTTCGGGTGGCACACTATGCGCTGGAGCAGGCTCACCTGGATCGAGTGATTTTTATTCCCGCCGCGCAATCGCCATTGAAGGCGCATACGCCGCGGGCACATGACGCCGCCCGCTTGCAAATGCTGCGACTTGCTGTGGCCGGTGAGGCACGTTTCGAGGTGGACCCGTATGAGATGCAGAAGGGCGGGATCAGCTATACGATCGATACCGTGCGTCATTTTCGGGAGCGCACTGCGGATGCCGAGTTATTCTGGATCATTGGCGGGGACCAGTTCGATCAACTGGACCGCTGGCATCGGATCGACGAACTTGCAGGCTTGGTGTCCTTTTTGGTATTGGCCCGCCCGGGGACTGATTTGAGGCCGCAGCCGATCGCCGGACTGCGCTATCAGGTGATTGAGGCCCCGCTGATGCCGGAGAGCTCGAGCGAGATTCGGGAGTGTTGCGAGCAGGGTCGATCCCTGAAAGGTTTAGTGCCGGATGCAGTTGAGGCTTTCATTTCGGAGCAGGAGCTTTATACGAACTTGCAGTAAGAATCACTATGGCCACTTCAAAAAAGAAACAGACCAACACTACACTCGATGAAATTCGCTGCGCGATATCCGCAATCGAAGATAAAAAGGGCGAAGCGATTCGCGTGCTTGATGTGCGCGAAAAATCTTCAATCACGGACTATCTGATCCTTGCCACGGGCACTTCGAATCCCCATGTCAAAGCGATTAAAGCCGCTCTGGATAAGGCGTTGAGCGAGGCCGGCATCCATTTGATCGGGGAGGATCGCGAGGTCGGCAGTGGCTGGGTCGTCGTCGATGCCTTTGACTTTATGATCCATTTGCAGACTGAAGAGATGCGTGATTTGTATCGTCTGGATTACCTCTGGAGAGATGCGGACGAAGTCGAACTGTAGGCGACAGTCGGTGGACTCGGCCCAAAGAGCATAATTTCGTTGCCTGAACTAGGACGGGATACTATATAATATTTTTTCTTTCACCACTTGCTTGCACCTCTGCACCCGGAGAAATGCCCGCGGAATCCCATTTAGACACGACTTCCTCCTCCCCTTACCATGCATTGGTTGGGGTGGTGGCTGCGGTTTTCTCATTCGCTGCGCTGTGTCTGGTTTTTTCGCATATCGGGGTCAGGCCACTGGAGAGCATTATTATTGCCGGATTGAGCTCCTTGGTGGTCGGGGCGTTTGTCTATCGCGAGCGGACTCTGGAGTGGAATTTGGCGGTTTCAGAGCGACAGCACTTTGTGCAACTCAGTCAAATGAATGAGCGCATGGATCGTCTGTATGCCGATTCAGTTGCTTGCTTGGTTGAGTTTGATGCCGGCACATTAATTGTCGACCGTGCCAGTCCCGGTTTTTTTGACGTGTTGGGAATTTCTTCGGACCGGAGCTTGCGTGGTGCGCGATTGGAGGAAGTGCTGGGCGTGGAGTCGACGCGGCTGGAGAGTATCATTTATCAAATAAAAGCCGGGACGATCAGTGTTCGCGAAGAGCTTGTGTGCAAGCAGGCAGATGGAAAACCGATCAAATTGTTGATCAGTGGCAGCTATTTGCCCCATCTCCATTCGATCGAAGCGGCGCTGTTTAGGGTGACCAAAAAACTAAACGAATCGACTGAATTTGAAAAGGTGATGGAAGATCTGGAACGCTTTCGCAAAGGGATGGTTCGCAGGGAGAGCCGTATTCTGGAGTTGAAAGGTGAGGTCAATCGCCTGCTCACCGGTACAGGCGAACCTGCGCTGTATCGGGTCGACGATGCCACGGATGACTCTCGATTCGCTCGAATGATGGAAGGCAAGGGGGATTCGGAGAATGGGTAAACGGACAAATTCGATCACGCGGACCTTTATCTTGTATGCCGGACTTCCGATGGTTTTGGTGCTGTTTTTGGTTGTGGGCTTGTTGACTTCGGCGAAAGTCACCGAATTTATCGACGCCCGCGCGACATTAACGAATCAGGTGAATCGACTGGTGTGGCAGATGGAAGAGTTTCCCGGTGACCGTATGGATGAGATCGAGGCAATTCGACGCGAGCACTTAGCCGATCTGGACCGTGGTTTTCTTCAGGATATGGCACTTGCTTTGGCGATCTTATTGGTCGGGATTGCTGTGCCTGTGATTGTCTCCAAGCACATTGCCGGCATAGTGGAGCATAATTTAAACTTGCTGGGGGATCGTTTATCGAGTGGCGGCCGTGAGGGCTCTGCGCTGATGCCGCAGGCTTTTGACTTTGAGGAGTTCCGGGGGGTTGCCGATACGATGCGTCGTGCTTTGCGTGAGCGCGGTGAAACCGAACAGCGTTGGAAACGCGCGGAGACAGAGCTGGTGGCCGCAAACAATGACCTGATGAATCAGGCAAAGGAACTGAAGATGGGACGTAAAGTCGCCCTCAGCATGATGGAAGACGCCGAGTTGGCTCAGAAGGAGCTGCAGGTGGTCAATGAGCGGCTTAATGTTGCAATCGAAGAGGCGCAAGCATCCGCACGCGAAGCTGATATCGCCAACCACGCGAAGAGTGACTTTCTTGCGACGATGAGTCATGAAATCCGCACCCCCTTGAATGGTGTGATTGGATTTATCGACATGCTTTCGGAGACCGATTTGGATGAAGAGCAACTGGATTACGTGGATACCGTCCGCTCCAGTGGTAAAACGCTGATGGCTTTGATTAACGACGTCCTTGATTTTTCCAAAATCGAGTCCGGCCATTTGAATCTTGAAGTACGCACGTTCAATCTGGTGGTGGCGCTTCGGGATCTCGTGGGGTTTTTCTTCAATGACGCGACGCAGAAAGGAATCAATCTGGAAATTGAGATTGGTGCAGACGTGCCGCGACTGGTTGAAGGTGATGAGGTGCGAATCCGGCAGATCCTTACCAATCTATTGGCGAATGCGGTTAAATTCACCAAGACTGGTGAAATCCGTCTACTTGTTAATTGTGATGCCTGCGTGGATGCGCAGGGTATTTGTATAATTGAATTTGAGGTGCGTGATTCCGGCATCGGCATCCCGCAGGGGCAGTTGGAAAGCCTCTTCCGCCCCTTTTCGCAAGGGGATTCCTCGACCACACGTAAATACGGCGGAACTGGCCTTGGACTGGTGATTTGCAAGCGCCTGGCTGAAGCGATGGGCGGCAAGGTCTGGGCAACCAGTCAAGTCGGCGAGGGCTCAAGCTTTTTTACCCGCATTCAGGTGGTGGCTTTCACTGAACTCGAAAAGGCGACACCAGGGCATATCCCCCTCATGGCTCAGCAAGAATCAGAGCCGGCGGTTCGCAAGCTCTCCAAGGCCCTGGGCGAAGGAATGCCGTTAAAGATCGCAGTCGCGGAAGACAATCGTGCGAATCAGCGTGTACTGATGATTATGTTGCGTCGCATGGGCTGGGAAGCGGTCTTTACAGAGAATGGTGAGGAGTTGATCGACCATTTAAAGGAGAATCTCTGCGATTTGATTTTCATGGACCTGCAAATGCCATCCATGGATGGGCTCGATGCGACTGCGCTGATTCGTGCCGGTGCAGCCGGAGAGGCCATGAAAGACGTGAAGATCATCGCGCTCACTGCCAACGCATTGATAAGTGATGAGGCCCGCTGCTTCGAGGTGGGGATGGATGCTTTTCTGAGCAAGCCACTCAAAATCGACTTACTAAAGAAACAGATCGTCAGTCTTTTTCCCGTTGAAGAGTCAGATCTTACGATAGCTTGAGGCGTTCGAGTAGTCGGGCAAATTCGGGATCTTCATCCGCGTTCAGGCAAAGTCGGCTGGATGTGTGCGGGTGGTCGATTTCCAGCTGAGTGGCCCGCAGCATTAAGCGTTGCACGCCGCAGTATTGGCGCAGGAATTTGTTTTGAGCACTGTCGCCGTGGCGTGTGTCACCGAGAATCGGGTGACGGATGTGAGCGAGGTGGCGACGTAGTTGGTGTGTCCGCCCTGTGAGTGGCTTCAACTTTAACAAGGAGAAGCGGGCAGTGGGGTAGCGACCGACGGGGAGGTCGAGTTGAGACCGAGTGAGGCAGCTGTATTCGGTTTGCGCGCTTTGTGACTTCTCCGGATGGTCTTCTGAGCGTAAATCATAGTCGATGCGGCCGGAATCTTCAGTCCACCCGCGTACGGCGGCAAGGTATGCTTTATCGGCCTTTTTCTCGGCGAATTGAGCTTGTGCAAAGCGATGTGCGTCGTGGTTGAGTGCAAAGAGCAGGATGCCGCTGGTCGGACGATCCAGACGGTGGCAGGGAAACACCTCCTGCCCGATTTGATCACGCAACATCTGCAGGGCAAATTCGGTCGCATGCGTGTCGAGCTTGGTCCGATGCACGAGCAGGCCCGCCGGCTTATCGATCGCGACATAGTCTGCGTCCTGGTAAATAATGGGGAGGTGCATGCATGCATTCAGGGGACAGTTTCCGCGGAATTGGAAGCAAAATCTCAAACGAACCAGGGGTGGACGTATTCGCGAGTAATTTTATAATTATTGTTTGGTTTGTGTTGTGTCGAGCCACGGGCTCGACATACGTATTAGACGTTTGAATCGAGTACATTTTCTTGATCTCCTATGCCCATTCCAGAACAGATGATGCGTGCCTCTATCCTAGTCGTCGATGATAGCTCGGTTGAGCTGGAAATTATTTCAATCGTGTGTGCGAGTTTGAACTGCTCGGTGGATGTGGCCTCGGACGGATTGACGGCAGTTAAGCTTTATTCGGAGAAACGCCATACGCTGGTTCTGACGGATTACAAGATGGAGCCGTTGAATGGAATCGATGTCGTGGCCAAGATCAGGCATGTGAATCCCGATGCCTTCTGTATCATTATGACGGGATACCCGGATCAGATTATACGGAGATTTGCGCGGGATAACGATATTTTTGATTTGGTGACCAAACCAATCGAGGTCGGTTCTTTGCTTGAAACCTTGCGCGTGGCCTTGGATCGGCGCAGTGGGGCGACGCTGCAAACGAGTGCGCTCGCCTTGAGTAATCGGATGGATCGCTGCCTCGCTTTATTGGGGGAGAGTTCGTTGATTGGCCAGGTGCGGGAAAACTTATGCGAGTGTATTACCAGCAAGAACCCGCTTCTGATCGAAGGGCCTGTCGGGGTGGGGAAACCGGGTATTGTGCGCTTGCTTCACGATTACGGGCCTTACGGAGAGAGTGATTTTATCGAATGCGATTGTGATCGCCTGGATCAGGATGCCTTGTCCGCTCAACTCATTGGTCCGGATGGCGAATGGGGCGAGTCTCTAGAAAATGCCCGGAACGGGACTTTGGTGCTCTACCACCCACAGGCACTTCCATCGGAGATTCAAAAGACACTCGCGCTCCATTTTATGGCGATCTCCGCCAGCATGCGCATTATCTCTGTCGCCCATCTTCCATTGGAGGACGAAATGGGCAAGGGCCGCTTGGATGTGCAGCTTTATTTTGAAATCGCGATGGAGACGGTGAAGATTCCATCCTTGGCAGAGCGCCCGGAGGATGTGGATGCGATGGTCCGCTCTGTGGCGACTTCACCCGTCCGCTTTGCACTCGCTCGACTGCTTTCTTGTGAGGAAATTGACACTCTCGCCGAAAAACTTTCATTCTACGACCTTCCGGGAAATCAAGCAGAGTTGATCGAGCGGGTCCGACGCCAATCGCAAAACGACTGTGTGGTCGATTCACGTTTTTAATGTCGTATTCGCCGCCGACAGGGTTTTGACGACGAATTTCGGATGAATTTGATCGAATCCGCGGTACAGGGCGAATTGTCGCGAAGATTCCGTGAAATCCGACTCGACAAAATCTGTTGGGCTGAGACCCTCTTCGATTCACTTTAACGGGTAGAATCATGCAAGAAGAGTTAACAGCCATCGTAGAGGGCGTGCGGGAAGCCGCACCCAAGATTGAATCACGCGCAGAATTTGAGGCCTATAAGGCGACCATTTCCGGCCCCAAGGGCTCTCTCACGGATGTGATGAAGAGCATGGGCAAGGTGCCCAAGGAAGAGAAGCCTGCCATGGGCAAGCTCATCAACGAGGCCAAGACCGCCGTGACTGCCGCCTTTGATGAAGTGATCGAGCGCCTTGAAGCCGCAGAACTCGCCGCCAAACTCGGCCCGGCCATCGACCCCACGCTTCCATGTCCCGACCCGGACCGCGGCACACTGCATCCGATCTCGCAGGTTCGCGAGGAAATGGTCGCACTCTTCCGCCGCATCGGTTTCTCTGTAGCGGAGGCCACCGAGGTCGAGACCGAGCATTACTGCTTTGATGCGCTCAACATTCCGAGCGATCACCCCGCCCGCGACATGCAGGATTCCTATTATCTGCCGGACGCGCTGAAGGTCAGTAACGTCGGCAAACACGCCGACGAGAAATACCTCCTGCGCACCCACACCTCGACCGTGCAGATTCGCACCATGCTCAAGGAGAAACCACCGATCCGCATCGTCGCTCCCGGCCGCTGCTTCCGCCGCGATACACCCGACGCCACACACAGCGCGAATTTCCATCAGATTGAAGGGCTCTACGTCGATCAGAACGTCACGCTGCTCGACCTCAAGGCCACCCTCGATCACTTCGTCAAAACCATCTTCGGCCCCAAGGCCAAGACTCGCCTGCGCCCCAGCTTTTTCCCGTTCACCGAGCCCAGCTTCGAGATGGATTTCTTCTCGCCGGATCTCGGCAAGCTCAGCAACAAGTGGCTCGAGATTATGGGCTGTGGCATGGTCGACCCTGAAGTCTTCAAGTCCGTCGGTATCGATCCCGATGTCTACACCGGCTACGCCTTCGGCATGGGCATCGAGCGTATCGCCATGATCCTTCAAGGCGTCGACGATATCCGCTACTATTACCAAAACGACGTCCGCTTCCTCAAGCAGTTCGCTTAAACCTCTTAAATTCGACAGAATAATTTTTGACAGAATGATTCAAACGAAGACAGCACGATTATAGTTTTCCCGCTGTGGAATCATTATTCTGTCTAAACTTCCTTTCCTGAAATGAAAATTTCCTACAACTGGCTCAAAAACTACATCGATCTCGATCCCGTCGCGCATTCACCTGAAGTGCTCGCGGAGGTCCTCCCGCTACTCGGATTCGATATCGAAGAATACGAAAAACTCGGCCCGCCGCAGTTTCAGAACGTCGTCGTTGGCGAAGTCCTCGAGTTCGAGCAACATCCGGACGCCGACCGCCTGCGCTGCTGCAAGGTCAGCACCGGTCAAGCCGGGGATGCACCGCATTCGATCGTCTGTGGTGCTAAAAACTTTGTTGCGGGCGACCGCGTGATGGTCGCGCTGCCAGGTGCCGTCCTCCCGGGAGACTTCAAAATCAAGAAGTCCAAGCTCCGCGGGCAGCCCTCCGAGGGCATGATGTGCTCCGCCAAGGAGCTCCAGATTGGCCAGGATCACGACGGTATCATGATCCTCGATAAGGACGTCCCGCTCGGCACCCCGGTCAACGAACTCTACACCGATGGCGACACCGTCTTCAACCTGGAGATTACGCCCAACCGCGTCGATGTACTCAGCCACATCGGCGCTGCCCGCGAGCTCGCCGCCCGTTTCGGTCTCGACGTCAAATACCCGGAGCTCAAAGTCGGGGTCGAGACTAGCTCCAAAGGCACTTCGCCGTTGCTCTGTGGTGTCGAAGTCGAAGCCCCTGAAGTCTGTCCGCACTACACCGCGACTTGCATCAAGGGCGTCAAAGTCGGCCCCAGCCCGAAGTGGCTCAAGGAGGCCATCGAGGCCACCGGCCAGCGCTCGATCAACAACATCGTCGATGTCACCAACTATGTGCTTCACGAAACCTGCCAGCCGCTGCACGCGTTCGACGCGGCCAAAATCCGCGGCGGCAAACTCCACGTCCGCATGGCCGCGCAAGGCGAGAAGCTCACCACGCTCGACGAGAAAGAGCGCACCCTGACCACCGACATGGCGGTCATCGCCGACGCTGAGCGTCCGCTCGTCGTCGCCGGTGTGATGGGCTCGCTCGACGCCGAGGTCGAAGATGCCACCACCAACATCGTCCTCGAAGCCGCTTATTTCAACCCGACCTCCGTCCGCGCCACCGCGCGCAAGTTGAAGCTCTCCACCGACAGCTCTTATCGCTTAGAGCGCGGTGTCGATCCCCAGGGCGTCGAGTATGCCGCCCTCCGCGCCATCGATCGCATTCAGCGAGTCGCCGGCGGCACCATCGACGGCAAAATGCTCGTCGCGGGCAACCTGATCGAAACGGTCAGCGAGATTCAGATCAAGCCCGACAACATTCGTCAGTTCATCGGCTTCGATGTGAGCGACGCGGAAATCCAGCAAGCGCTCGAATCCCTCGAGCTCGGTGTCTCCGTTCATAGTGACGACGACGGCTCCCCTCGCTGGGAAGTGAGTGTCCCGTCCTTTCGTGGCGACCTCCAACGCGACGTCGACCTGATCGAAGAGTTCGTCCGCATCTACGGCACCGATAAGATTCCCGAGTCCGACGTCGTCGCTCGTGGCATCAGCACCGAAGATCACCGCATCTACACAGTCAATGCCGCAGTGGCCGATTACCTGGCCGGTCAAAACTTCGACGAAGCCTATCTCTATTCGCTGCGCGATCCTGACGAGACGAAGTTCTTCTTCGGTGACGGCGGTTTCAAGGTGCTCGCCTTGGACAATCCATTGCAGAGTGACCAGAGCCACCTGCGTCCGTCTCTCATTCCCGGTCTGCTCGACGTCCTCAAGCTCAACAACGCACGCGGCACTGGCGCGACCCGCTTCTTTGAACGTGGCCACGTCTATCGCGAAGTGAAGGGCGAGATGGTCGAACTCATTTCCGTCGGCTTTGTGATCCTAGCTGATCAAGTCAGCCGCGAATGGCGTCAGCGCGAAGTCGCCGACTTCTACACTGCACGCACGATCGCTGGTAATATCCTCGACATTGCTGGCACTGCTTCCAGCAAGCTCAGCTTCAAACCGGTCGAGTGCAAGCTCTGGCAGGGCGGGCAATCCGCCTCTGCTGGTGACTTCGCCAAGATGGGCTTCGAGTGCACCGTAGGCCTGATCAATGTCGAAACTCTCAAAGATCGTTGGGACATTACCCAACCCGTCATCGCCGGTTCGATCCTCATGACGCCGAAGTTCTTCGAGCGTAAAGCCAAGCGCGGGCGCCACACCGGCGTCAGCAATCAGCCTGCGTCATCGAAAGACCTCGCATTGATTGTTGATCAATCCGTCCTCGCCGGACAGGTGCAAAACGACGTCGCCAAATTCGCCAAGAAAGCCACTCAAGGGTTCGCTTGCGAAAGCGTGCGCGTCTTCGACGTCTACGAAGGCGAAGGCCTCCCTGAAGGCAAGAAGAGCCTGGCGCTGAGCATGAGCTTCCGCGCCGCCGACCGCACCCTCAAGGACAAGGAAGTGAACACCGCCTTCGAAGGTATCCAAAAACTCATTACAGAGAAGACGAGTTACCAGATCCGGAAGTAGGGCGTAACTGATTTTGCCCCCACAACCCCGCAAGCATAGGCGGGGTTGTTTCGTTTTAAGGAAGCGGCGGACGTCTCGACCGCCATTCAGAGAGTGTCGGCATAGCGTTGCAGTCGCTGAATTCGTCTAATTTTTCTATGATAGTAGTCATTAATGCTGCGTCTCATACTTGACTTAAAGCCTCCTGCATATTGTTTCGTTGATTACCTTAACTAATACTGACCAATGAAAAAACTACTAGCCGCCAATCGCAGCGAAATCGCTGTGCGCATCTTCCGCAGTGCAACCGAAATAGGGTGCCGCACCGTCGCCATTTACGCCAATGAGGACCGCTTCGGTGTTCACCGCTTCAAAGCAGATGAGGCCTATAAGGTCGGCTCCGGTCAGGGGCCTGTTGCTGATTACCTCGACATTGATAGCATCATTGACCTCGCGAAGGACAAAAAGGTCGATCTGATTCACCCTGGCTACGGTTTTCTTTCTGAGAACGCCGAATTCGCGAATGCCTGTGAGGCCAACGACATCAACTTTGTTGGGCCGAGTTCGGACTTGCTCGCTCGCATGGGCGATAAGATTGAAGCACGCAAAATCGCTGATCAGGCAAAAGTCCCTACGTTACCCGGCACCGAAGACCCGATTGCCGATCCCGACGCCGCGCTCAAGACAGCCAAGAAGATCGGTTTTCCGCTGATTATCAAGGCTGCCTTCGGTGGTGGGGGGCGCGGGATGCGTGTGGTCAAAGACCCGAAAGATTTGAAAGCTTCACTCGAAGAGGCACAGGGCGAAGCGGAACGTGCGTTTGGTAACTCCGCTGTGTTCCTTGAGCGTTACATTGAGCGGGCGAAGCACATCGAAGTGCAGATTCTCGGTGATAAACAGGGCAATGTCGTTCACCTCCATGAGCGTGACTGCTCGGTGCAGCGCCGCCACCAAAAGGTGGTTGAGATTGCACCGTCGATTGGTCTTCCGGATGACGTGCGCACCGAACTTTGCGAGGCTGCGGTTCTGATCGCCAAATCGATTGGCTACTACAGCGCCGGCACCGTCGAGTTTCTTTATGATCTCGATAGCGACGAGTGGTTCTTTATTGAGATGAACCCCCGCATTCAGGTCGAGCACACTGTGACTGAGGTCATCACTGGCATCGATATTGTGCGCAGTCAGATCCTGATCGCCGAAGGTCACAGCTTGCACTCCAAGGAGGTCGGCATTCCACAGCAGGCTGACATCCCGCGTAATGGCGTTGCGATTCAGGCGCGTATTACCACCGAAGATCCGGAAAAGAATTTCGCGCCCGATTACGGTAAGATCGTCAACTATCGCTCCGCTGCCGGATTCGGCATTCGTCTCGATGGTGCGATGGGCGATACCGGTGCGGTCATCACGCCGTTTTACGATTCCTTGTTGGTGAAGCTCACCGCTTCGGCCAGCACATTTGAATTGGCGATCCAGCGTATGGATCGTGCGCTCAGCGAAATGCGTATTCGCGGCGTGAAGACCAATATTCCGTTCATCGAGAATGTGGTGAACCACCCGATCTTTGTCTCCGGCCAGGCCACCACCACACTCATCGACACCTCCAAGGAGTTGTTCAACTTCAAGCGCCGCCGTGACCGTGCGACCAAGCTGCTCAACCTACTCGGTGAGACGATTGTGAACGGCAACGATCAGGTCAAAGGCCGTCCGGTGCCTACGATGGATCTGCCCGTGATCGTTCCCGAGCATGACCACACACATGGCTTACCGAAGGGCACCAAGGATTACCTGACTAAGCATGGTCCGGAGAAATTCGCCCAGTGGACGCGTAAGCAGAAGAAACTATTGGTGACCGATACAACGATGCGCGACGCGCATCAGTCGTTGCTTGCGGCCCGTATGCGTAGCTACGATCAGCTCAAGGTCGCGGATGCGATCGCACAGCGCGCGGGCGATCTTTATTCCTTGGAATGCTGGGGTGGCGCGACCTTCGATACGTCCATGCGCTTCCTGCATGAGAATCCTTTCAAGCGCCTGCGCCGCCTGCGCGAGCGCATTCCGAATATCTGTTTCCAGATGCTCCTGCGCGGTGCCAACGGAGTCGGCTATTCCAATTATCCGGACAACGTCATCCGTGGATTTATTAAGCATTCTGCGGAGTCCGGCATGGATATCTTCCGTGTGTTTGATTCGCTCAACTACTTGCCGAATCTGAAGGTCGCGATGGAGTCGATCCGTAAGGATACCAACTCTGTTTGTGAAGCGACGATTTGCTACACCGGCGACATCCTCGACAGCAAGCGCGATAAATACTCGCTACAATACTATGTCGATATGGCCAAGGAGCTGGAGCAAATGGGTGCTCACGTGCTGGCGCTCAAAGACATGTCCGGCCTCTGCACGCCGCATGCGGTCTTCAAGCTCGTTAAAGCGCTGCGCAGCGAAATCGGTATTCCGGTTCATTTCCACACGCATGATTCCTCCGGTATTGCCGGCGCGTCTGTCATCAAAGCTGCCGAAGCAGGCGTCGATGTGGTTGACTTGGCGACTTCCTCGCTCTCCGGTTTGACCTCTCAGCCGAACTTGAACTCGATCGTCAATGCGCTGCGTGGCGATAAGCGCGATACCGGCCTCGACCTCGAATTTCTCAACGAACTCTCGATCTACTGGGAAGCCGTGCGCCAATTTTACGGGCCGTTCGATACCAGCCCGAAATTTGGCTCGGCCGAAGTGTATACGCACGAAATGCCCGGTGGCCAATACACCAACCTGCGCGAACAGGCCCGTGCGCTTGGTCTCGGTGCTCGCTGGCCTGAGGTCGTGCGTTACTACCATGAAGTCAATGAGCTGCTCGGCGACATCGTGAAGGTGACTCCATCTTCTAAAGTGGTGGGCGACCTCTCGATGTTCCTGCTCACCAAGGGAGTCGAGCCTGCTGACCTCGTCAACCTCGAGCCCGGCACTGCCTTCCCTGAGTCGGTGGTCGATATGCTCTCCGGTGGCCTCGGCCAACCAAAGGGGGGCTGGCCAAAGGACGTGCAAAAAGTCGTGTTAGGCGATCGCAAACCTTTCAGGGGGCGCCCCGGTTCCCGCGCCGAAAAGGTCGACCTCCAGGCGACTCGCGATGAGCTCCGCAAAAAGTTCAGACACGAAATTAACGACGACGACCTGTTTGCCTACCTCATGTATCCTCAGGTTTACACCGACCTGGATAAGTATGTGAAGCAATACGGCCATGCGCGCGTCTTGCCGACACCAGCGTTCTTCTACGGGCTCCAGCCAGGTGAGGAAATTACGGTCGAGATCGAAGAGGGCAAAACGCTGATCGTTAAACTCATCTACGTGTCCGAGCCAAACGAAGACGGCGAGCGCACATTGACTTTCGAGCTCAATGGTCGTGCACGTGAGTGCGTCATCCTCGACAAGTCGATCAAGACTGAGACCAAAAAGCGCGCTAAGGCCGACCCTGCGAATAAGATGCAAGTCGGTGCGCCGATCCCCGCGATGGTGAGCAGTGTCTCCGTTTCCGTAGGCCAGAAGGTCAAACAGAAGGAAAAGCTGCTCGTGCTCGAAGCCATGAAGATGCAGACCACCGTTTACGCACTTGCGGACGGTGTCGTCGATCAGATTGAAGTCCAGTCGGGCGATCAGGTCGATTCGAAGGATCTATTGGTGAGCCTGCGCTAGTCAGCGAACGGTTTGATTTCAACGAGAAGCCCGGCTCATGCGAGTCGGGCTTCTTTGTTTGCTATCGATCAGGTGACTATCCGTCAGTCTGCCAGGTCGGTCAATCGGTCGGTTTTCAGGCGGCGCGGGTATCCGGTTGCCGCCCACGGAGTTGGTCATTCAAATAGAGGATGGCCTGGGGTTCACCTTTGGCCCGCTGAACCAGTGACAAGACTTCGCTCACCGTTTTTTCCTCCTCGACTTGCTCATCCACGAACCACTGGAGGTGGCTGATCGTCGCGTGGTCGTTGAGGCTCGAGGCCTGTTCGTAGAGGTCGTCGATGGAGGCGGTGTTGGCTTGCTCCTGCTGGAGGGCGGCCTCGAAGACTGCCTCGACGGAAGCGTAATCGCACTTGGGCGCCGCCAGTGCCTCCAGCTTTACTTTGCCATCGCGGTCCAGCAGGTATCTGAACAGGCGCATGGCGTGATCGAGCTCTTCTTGATGTTGAATGAAGCACCAGTGCGCAAAACCGGACAAGTTGATGCTTTCGAAATAGCCGGCCATTCCTAGATAAATAAAGGCGGCCGTGTGTTCTTGGTTAATCTGCTGATTAATCGCTCGCTGTAGTTCTTTACGGATCATTCGTTGTGCCTCCGGATCTGTTGCTGAATGTGTGATGTTGCCTCGCTGGAGCTGTCTCCATTGGCAAATGAAACATGATTACCAATATCGAACATAACGAAATAGGTCAAACAGGCGGGGCACTATAAAAGCGCATGGTAGCGCGCTTTGGCCCAAAGCGCATACGGCTGCATGCTTAAGATTGATGCCGTAAAACGCCGCTTGGCCATGCGTGCCATCGGCATCTTCTTAGGGGAATTAAGCCGGCGAAGCATACGCCACACCACGCATGAATCATGCGTGTCGGCGGTGGATGCCATCAATGCCTTCGCCGACCTTCGAGCATGTGCAAACAAAAGGTTCTTCGTCGATTAGAGGGAAAGGCATTGATGTATGCTGGGGGGCGATGGATTTGCTTCTGGCTCTTGGGAGGGTCGACCCTCCCAACAAAATAGCCGTCACATTCCGATCAGAGAGGTGTGTCCCCGGTAAATGGCGAAGAGCCAAACAAAAGCCCGCAGGCGTGAACCTGCGGGCTTGGAAATGAATCGGATCCGGAAGTTTGATTACTTGCTGAGCTCTTTCAGCTTGGCACGAGTGATGGCGGCTTTTTCTGCCTGCCACTGTGCGCGGTATTTCGTCGCGTCCTCTTTGGTGACGACACCAGCGGTGTTGCCGAAGGAGTTGCGCACAAAGGTCATGACGCTGGCAAGCTTCTCGTCGTCAGGGATGGCGGCTTCCATAGGAGCCATCATCCCGAGATAATCGGTGCCTTCCTTCTGGATTCCTTTGAGGATGACGAGTGCAAGGACGGAGGGATCGCCATTCACATATGTGGAACCCGCAATCGCTGGCGCCATCATGTTTCCGCCACCGAGATTCAAGCCCTTACCGTCGGCTCCGTGGCAGGCCATGCAGCTGTTGTATGCCGTTTTCCCAGCGGACATCAGTGCTGCTTTGTCGTCGGCATGTGCGAAGGAAAAAAGGGCCGACGAGAGTATTGTGGCGAGATATACGGTTTTTATTCTCATGGTTCTATTCGGATTGGAAATTGATTTCAGGGCCGACGCCATCAGCAGTACGAGGGGACAGCAGTGGAGAGCCGCGGCCTTGTTTTTAGTCGTGTTTAAAGAGTTATCCGTAGGGACATCAGCCATCAAGCCTGAATCCGGGCGTATTTCGCGCAAGCCTGCCTATTCTGAGGTTGCGCGGGGCGGGGGGAATTGTTTTTGCTGTATTCCTTGTGCCCGCGGTCATCCGCCCACCATCATCAACACTCCAATGTCAGAACAACAACACATCGACATCGACTACGTCGCCAACCTCGCGCGACTCGATCTTTCCGACGACGAGAAGGCCAAGCTTGGCTCTCAACTCGACGACATCCTCGGCTATTTCGATAAACTCAGCGAGGTCGACGTCGAAGGCGTCGAGCCCATGGCCCACGCGCACCGCGTCTTTAATGTCTGGCGCGAAGGCGACGAGCCCGGCGCAACCTACGCCCCCGAGGTCCTCACCAGTAGGGCCCCCGAGCAACGCGACAACCAAGTCGTCGTGCCGAAGGTGGTCGAGTAGATAGGCACATGGATTTTGTTAACCGCTGAGATCGCTAAGGCCGCAGAGTGAGCACAGAGCTAAACATAAAAAAACTCCTTTTCTTCCTCCACGCTCTCCGCGAACCCTGCGGTTAAGCCCACGCCTGAGCTGTCCACGTTTTATTAGTATTTCATTTTAAAGTCATGTCTGACCTTCATTTCAAAACAATCGCTGAACTCGCCGCCATGTTGGCTGCGGGTGAAACCACCTCCGTCGCGATCACCCAAGCCGTGATCGACCGCACCGCAGCCGTCGATGACCAGGTGAAAGCCTTCCTCTCGACCGACGCCGACGACGCACTCGCGCAGGCCAGGGCATCCGACCAGCGTCGCGCGACGGGGCATGCCTTCGGTCCGCTCGATGGCATCCCGATTGGCATCAAAGACACGCTTGCTGTGAGGGACCAGCCGCTGCGCTGCGCCTCCAAGATGCTGGAGAACTACGTCTCGCCCTTTGACGCGACCTGTATCACCAAACTGCGCGAAGCGGGTGCCGTGATCTGGGGCCGCCTTAACATGGACGAGTTTGCCATGGGCTCCTCCACCGAGAATTCAGCGTACCAAACCACCGCCAATCCGTGGGATCTCGAAACGATTCCCGGCGGTTCTTCCGGCGGTAGCGCCGCTGCGATGGCAGCGGGGGAGGCGATTGCTACCCTCGGCACGGATACCGGCGGCTCGATTCGTCAGCCAGCGGCACTTTGTGGTGTGGTCGGTATGAAGCCCACCTACGGACTTATTTCGCGCTACGGCCTCGTCGCCTTTGCCTCGTCGCTCGATCAGGTCGGCCCGTTTGCCCGCACGGTCGAAGATGCCGCCATCCTGATGGAAGCGATGCTCGGCAAGGACGACCTCGATTCCACATCCATCGCACCACAAGGCGAAACCAATTACGCAGAAGCCCTCAAAGCAAAGAAGGGCCCTTGGAAACTCGGCGTGCCGCGCGAATTCTTCGGCGAAGGGATCGACCCCGAGGTGAAGGCCAACATAGAGAAGGCGATCGCCTGGTATAAGAGCCAAGGCTGCGAGATCGTTGATATTTCGCTGCCGCACTCCGAGCTGGCCGTGCCGGTTTATTACATCGTCGCGACCGCGGAGGCCTCTTCCAATCTGGCTCGTTTTGACGGCGTGCGCTACACCCACCGCAGCCCCGAGGCCAACGACGCCTTGTCGCTCTTCACCAAGAGCCGTGGCGAAGGCTTCGGCGACGAAGTGAAGCGCCGCATCATTCTCGGCACCTATGTGCTCAGCTCCGGTTACTACGACGCCTACTATCTGCGCGCGCAAAAAGTGCGTCGCTTGATCCTGGGCGACTTCGAGACCGCCTTTGAGCAAGTCGACGCCATCTTAACGCCGACCTCACCGACACCGGCATTCAAGCGCGGTGAGCGCTCCGACGATCCACTCGCGATGTATCTGAGCGATATTTACACCATCTCAGTCAACCTCGCTGGCCTGCCCGCGATCTCGGTGCCGAGTGGTTTCACCGAAAGCGGTCTGCCCATCGGCCTGCAAGTCATCGGCAAAGCCTTCGGCGAAGCCGACATGTTCGCCGTCGCGAATGCCTTCGAAAAAGCGCATGATTATGCGCAACAAATCCCGAATCTATAATTAGACAGAATTATTTATGACAGAATGATTATTTTAAGAGTAGCTCCACTTGGGAATTATTCTGTCTAAAATTATTCTGTCTAACTTCCATGCTAGTCGAGCATTAGCTATTACTCATTCGCCATTTTTCATTCATGCAATACGAAGCAGTCATCGGACTTGAAATTCACGTGCAGATTAAAACCCGCACAAAGATGTTTACCGCCGCACCTTATCACTATGGTGCGGAGCCCAACACATTGACCGACGCCGTCGTGCTCGGCCTGCCCGGCACGCTGCCGGTGCTCAATCACACCGCGATCGAGAAGTGCGCCAAGCTCGGCCTGATGCTCGGCTGCGAGATCGCCGAAGTCTGCAAGTGGGACCGTAAGAACTATTTCTACCCCGACTCGCCGAAGAACTACCAGCTCACGCAAAACGAAGAGCCGCTCTGCATCGGTG
>ERZ1046740.990-NODE-990-length-21351-cov-5.320389_pt1 | contig 21351 bp, 16 predicted proteins | sample MGYA00383093_ERZ1046740 | MGnify/ENA primary metagenome ERZ1046740 (study PRJEB29581, sample SAMEA5548363) | metagenome | biome: marine; feature: coastal; material: water | depth 25 m | study: Short-term variability in the microbial, nano- and picoplankton... | reverse complement strand
GGTAATGGCGTGCAAAACCGCTGGCACACCTGCGTCAACCACGGCGTTGGCGGCGGCAATGATATGCTCGATATGCCCGTGCACCCCGCCATCCGAGATCATGCCCATCAAATGCGCAGTGCCACCGGTCTCTTGCAACGTTTTCACAAAATCTTTCAGGGCGTTATTTTCATAAAACGACCCGTCCTCGATCGCCAAATCGATCTGACCCAAATCCATCGCTACAACACGACCCGCGCCAATATTGGTGTGACCCACTTCTGAATTGCCCATCTGCCCGCTTGGCAATCCCACGTCCGGACCATGCGTAATCAACGTCGCATTTGGACAGCTTTCCATCATGGCATCAAACGTCGGCGTGTTGGCCAAGGCGGGCGCATTGGCCTCGGTGGTCTCGCTTATTCCCCACCCATCAAGAATGCATAGGACAACGGGTTTGGGCGTGGTCATTTCGGGCGGCTCCATCTTACTTTGCGCGGGTTCTACCGCGACCAGCGCCTAGGGTGAACCTGTTTCTGGATCAATGCCACGAATTGCCCTCTGCGAAGCAACCATCATCTGCGCCCTTCGCGAAGCCATCCGCCCAAGATCAGCAATGATGTCATCACCAAAACCAACCAAGGTGGCAGGATCGCCGTGCGCGCCACATCGCGCACCTCATAGGCTCCGCGTGGCGTCAATCCCAGCCACCCGTTGCCAGCAGCAGGTCGCCCAGACCGCACTGACCGAATGCCTGGAAGACCATCCTCCAACGCAAAACTCCCCCCACGCTGGCTTTGTAAAACCGGGGCCAAAACTTCATCAGTGGCAATCGTGCGTACAAACTCGCGCGGGGCGGCAGGGCCCAGCCCAATGACCGCCTCATGGCTGCCGTTTACCAGTCGATACAGGCCGATTTCCGGGCCAGTATAAAGCGCCTCAAAGTGACCCGGATTTTGTTCTGTCAGTTGCAGGGTTTCATCATCACCCGACGGCGTTGTTACCACCACCTCGCCTGCCTCATCCGCAAGCGTGCGGCGAATGATGCGCATTGATTGACCATTGGCCTCGGCCCACAGCGCTTCTTCCTCTAGTTCCGGCTCGCCCATCATCCAATGTGCCAAGCGCCGCAATAGTTCCAACTGAGGCCCGCCACCTTCATATCCGCGCGCCCACAACCAAGCCTGATCTGACGCCAGCAATGCCACACGGCCCTCTTCAACCCGGTCTAACACCAACAACGGAAGCCCCTCGGCACCTGTCATCACAACATCGCCCTCACCGGGCTCCACTTCAACCTGACGCAACCAACGCCCCCAGGTTTCCTGATCCGGCAGCCCGGCTGTCACAGGATGGCGCGCACCTAAGTCTGAGACTTTCGGCGTATAGGCCTGATCCATCACACGCGCCGTCGGTCGGGCGGGTAGAACCTCGGACAATGGAGATCGGTAGATACTGTCAGCGCTGGCAAAATCCGGGCCTGCGCTGATCAACACAGCACCGCCACCCCGCACATACTGCGCTACGTTTTCCAAATACAGAGATGGTAAAATACCCCGTCGTTGATAGCGATCGAAGATTATGAGATCAAAATCCTCAATCTTTTCCATGAACAATTCACGGGTCGGAAAGGCGATCAACGACAATTCGCTAACCGGCACGCCATCCTGTTTTTCTGGTGGCCGCAGAATTGTGAAATGCACCAAATCAACCGAGGCATCCGATTTCAAAAGATTGCGCCACGTCCGCCCGCCGGGATGCGGCTCGCCGCTCACCAACAAAACGCGCAACCGATCACGCACGCCGTTTATCTGAACCAGCGCGCTGTTGTTGCGATCTGTGAGCTCTCCAGCCGCAGCAGGGACTTTGAACTGAATGATATTGCGCCCGCCATGCGGAAGCGTCACAGGCATCTCAATCGATTGGCCGATGGGCACCATAAAGCCGCGCGGTTCTTCCCCATCTACGGAAATCTCCACCGGCGCCTTGCCACCATTCACAGGGACCGCGCCGCTGTCTTCAATCCGTAGGGTCAGCGTGATCGGCTCACCCAGAATGGCAAAAGCAGGCGCGCCTGTGATGATCAAACGACGATCCCAATCCGTCTCTCGACCTGTGTGCAACAAATGCATTGGCGCAGGCAGGTCCGGCGCGAGATCCATATCATGCACATGCCCGTCGCTTAGGGCCAATACGCCTGCGATACGCCCGCGGGGTTCTTGCGCCAATGCCTCTGACAAGGCGCGCATCAACTCGGTGCCGGTATTACCTGCACCATCCGCAACATCTACGCGACGCAATTCTGTGTTGGGACGACTGGCCAGACGTGTTTCGATATCCTGTACGGCCTGATCCGTGATCGCCTTACGATCCCCAAGCTGCTGACTGGCGCTTTGATCGACCAACATCAGCACAATATCACTCAGAGGTTCGCGATTCTCGCCCTGAAGAAATGGCCCTGAAAGTGCTGCAAGCACAACAACGGCCGCCGATGCGCGCAGGCTCCATCCGGTCAAGCCACGCCACCATGCCCACGCCACAGCAAGCACACTGAGACCCGCCAGAGCGGCGAGCAACCATAATGGCAAAAGGGGTGCAAACAATATCTGGTTGGTCATTGGCCCAACCTGTCTAACAACGCAGGCACATGCACCTGATCGGATTTGTAGTTACCCGTCAGCACATGCATCACAAGGTTGACGCCAAACCGATAAGCCAGCTCTCGTTGGCGTTCTCCGGCGCGACCGCGTCCAATCGGCACCATGGTGTTACCGCGCCCATCTTGCGCCCAAGCCGAAGCCCAATCATTGCCGCCTATCACAACGGGCGTCACCCCGTCATTCAAGTTGCGAAATGGCATACCTTCGATCCGCTCTGCATTAGCCGGGGCTGCTTCAACCCAAACATCCCGACCATCGTATCGTCCCGGAAAATCCTGCAATAGATAGAAGGTGCGCGTCAAAACATGATCTTCTGGCAGAACCTCAAGTGCCGGAATATCCAATGGCGCGGCCAGCCGTTGCAGCTTGCGACCATTGGGGCTGGCAGACCCAAAGCGCGCCACATCTGCGTCTCGTGTATCGAACAAGATCATCCCGCCGGATCGCAAATAGGTGTTTAGTTTGACATATGCCTCGGCAGATGGAATGGGCTGATCCGGGGTGATTGGCCAATAAAGCAACGGGTACAAGGCCAACTCATCTGTCTCAAGGTTCAACTCTGCAGGCTCGTCCGGCTCAACTGACGTGCGGAAAAATAGGGTTTCTGACAGCCCCAGCAAACCTGCATGCGCCATGTCATCCACCGCGCGATTTCCTGTCAGGATGTGGCCCAAAACCACTTCGCGCGTGTCCCGTATCACCATCGTGTCTTGCGCTTCGGAAATCTGAGGCACCATCAAAACCGCCATAAGGGCCACGACCTGCCGCACCCCCAAAAGCCGCCCCGACACCGCAAGCGACGCCAAGACATCCGCCGCCAACAAGATCAAGGCCAACCCAAGAAACACGCCAGACAAATCCTTGGCGGGCGTCGTGCTTAGCCCCTCAACTTGTACGTTGGCGGGCCAGTCCGCGGGCAGCAACTCTGTGTCCGCATCCACCACATTGCGGGCCAGCAATCGCGCGCCGTCACGATACAATCCGGGCCGCATGTCTGGCCCAAGGTCGCTCGAGATCAAATTCACACCCTCTACACCGGGCAACGTCTGTCCATCTTCCAAGCGCCCAAAACCATCCAACACCTTAATGGGTTGCCAAATGGTGCCAGCCACACTTTCTTCTGTGGCGCGGTCGGCCGCACTCAGCACCGCCAAACGATCTAACATCTGCACAAACAATCCCGACAACGGCAGTCCGGACCATTCCGCATTGGCCGTCACATGGAACATCACTACCTGCCCCTGCCCAACGGCTTTTCGTGTCACCAACGGCGTTCCATCGCTCAACTCAGCAATCACGCGGCTGACCAGATTGGGATCCGGTTGCGCAACCACCTGCGCTGTGACGCGCACTTCTTCGGGGATCGGCAGGCCAAAAAACGGACTGTCTTCTTTGAACGGCGCCAAGGCCTTGGGTTGCCCCCAACTCATCGCGCCGCCCACACTGCGACCGCCTGCACGCAAACGCACGGGCATTAAAGGATGTTCCTCACTTCGGCTTAGTCCACTGGCCGCCAAGCGTGGACCCGCAAACCGAAGCAATAGCCCCCCGGCATCTGTCCATTCCAACAAGGCTGCCTCATCTGACGGCGATAAAACCGCCACATCCGCCAGAACAACCACATCCGGTTTCGCCGGCAGAATATCACTCAGGGCGCCTTCCAAAACTTCTGCATTGGGTTGCAAAGCCTGCCGTAGGTAATGCAACGGCGACAAAAGCTGTAGCCCTTCGCGTTCTTCGCGTCCTGAAATCAACGCCACCTCGCGACGCTGCAAGCTGTCATCTGACAGTGACACCGCCCCGGCCGAGCCTTCACCCGCGATCTCAAACCGCGATATGCGTGCGCGCAATTCGGCAGGCAAAGCAACTTCGGCACTGGCACTTTGCGCACCCGCCGCAAAATTCAATTCCACAGACGCCAACACAGCAGAGGCCCCCGATGGGTCAAGACCATGCACCTGCACCGCCACATCCCGCGCCAAAGCGGCCCCAACGCGCAAAGCTTCCAGATGCACAAGGCCCCCGTCAAAGGTCGGCACACGCAAGGCCAAAAGGCCAAGACTATCTTCGACAACCCGCACATTTCCCTTGGCCTGTAAGGATTGTAACAGCTCCGCACGTCCCGAAGTGGCCACACCGTCAGACAACCAAATTGTGTCAAAGCTCTGATCGCTCAAGGCGTTGCCAAACCGCTTCGCCAAATCTGGCTCGGGTTGCCACGGGGTTGGCCGGAACCCCGGCAACCGGGCTTTCCATGATCCTGCGGGCAGAAAACTAGGCACTTCGGGGCGTGTCAAAGACACCAAAGCCACGGCCTGGTTTGCGCGCGCGGCTTCGTCCAACACCCCATCGACCATCGCCATGCGACGTGTCCACCCAGCCGCCGACGCCCAACCACCATCAAACAACACAAGCAACCGATCGCTTCCACGATTGCCCTCGTCCGTCGGGTTCAGAACGGGGCCCGCCAAACCGACAATGATTGCGGCCAATACCAACGACCGCAACAACAACAACCACCAAGGCGTGCGATCCGTGACCGTGTCTTCGTCTTGCAACCCTAGTAGCAGCGCGACACCCGGAAACCGCCGTCGGATCGGGGCGGGTGGAATAGCCCGCAACACAATCCACAAGATCGGCAAAGCAATCAGCCCCAGCAGCACCCAAGGCGCGGCAAAACCTATGGAAAGTCCCGCAATCACAGTTTCTGCTCCAAGGCACGGTAAATCCACAAAAGCGCCGCTTGCGCCGAATGGCTGGTGTCATGGCTGCCAAATTGCCAGCCAGTGACTCGCGCCAGATGTTGCAAACGGTCCCGACGTTCTGCCAGCCGATCCAAATACTTGCGGCGCAACTCGGACGCCTTGCGCGTTTCATGGCTCAGACTGCCGCCCATGCTTTCAAAAATGGCGCGGCCTTCATAGGGAAAGCTCTCTTCTGCCGGATCCAACACCTGAAAAATCACACCGCGTACTCCGCGATCTGCCGCCTTCAGCAACGCCGCCTCGACAGCGTCAATATCCCCCATAAAGTCAGACACAAAAACCGCCCTTGCATGGGGAAGCATCGCGCGCGCCTCGGGCGTGCCATAGTCTGCGTCTTCGTCACTCAGCAACATTTCAGTCAACCGCAGGATCTGTGCTTCACCCCGGCGCGGCGGCAGGGCTGTTCCGGTCAGACCCACACGTTCCCCCGCACGGATCAGCAAGATTGATAGGGCCAGTGCTAGCACGCGGGCGCGGTCGCCTTTGGTCACGCCTTCTTTGGTCGAGGCAAACTGCATCGAGGCCGCTTGATCGACCCACAACATCACTGATTGTGCCACTTGCCATTCGCGCTGCCGCACAAATTGCGCGTCACTACGCGCCGACCGTCGCCAATCAATCATGCGTAAACTGTCGCCCGGCTGCACCGGTCGATATTGCCAGAAATCATCGCCTAGCCCGGCGCGTCTGCGCCCATGTTCCCCCAACAAAACTGTGCCTGCCAAGTGCTCGGCCCGCGCCAGCAAAGGCGGCAGTCGCGCGGCCTCAACCTCGGCCCGCGTCCGTAGTTGGGGGTTTGCGATCACGCGGCGGCTCCGATTCCGTCCACCCCGCGCAATGTCACTGCAATCAGATCCGCGATAGTCTCACCGCGCGCCCGCGCCGCAAAGCTAAGCGCCATACGGTGGCTTAAAACCGCAGGCGCCATATCAATTACATCTTGCGCAGAAGGGGCCAAACGCCCGTGCAACAGGGCTTGCGCGCGCACTGTCATCATCAAGGCTTGTGCCGCGCGTGGCCCCGGACCCCAAGCAACGCTCTCGCGCACGGCCTCAGAGGCGCTTTCGTCTTCGGGGCGGAACGCGCGCACCAAATCGAGGATCATTTCAACAATGCCTTCACCCACAGGCATCCGACGTAACAAAACCTGCGCTGCTATCAGCTCATCTGCCGTGAACACCTGATGTGCGACGTCCTCTTTCAGACCTGTTGTGGCCATCAAAATATCGCGCTCGGTCCCGCGATCTGGATATGGCACATCGATTTGCACCAAAAACCTGTCGAGCTGGGCCTCGGGCAACGGATAGGTGCCTTCTTGTTCAATTGGATTTTGTGTGGCCAGAACATGAAATGGCTGCTCAAGTGCGCGATCTTGTCCCGCCACGGTCACTTTGCCTTCCTGCATGGCCTGCAACAGCGCAGATTGCGTCCGTGGGCTGGCACGGTTGATTTCATCAGCCATCAAAAGCTGACAAAACACCGGGCCTTGCACAAATTTGAAGGCTCGACTGCCGTCATTTCCAGTTTCAAGCACTTCAGACCCAAGAATATCAGCTGGCATCAGGTCCGGCGTGAACTGAACACGATTGCCGTTCAGCCCCATCACTGTGGAAAGCGTATCCACCAACCGTGTCTTGCCAAGGCCCGGCAAACCAATCAATAACCCATGCCCGCCGCACAAAAGCGCGGCCAGGGTGAGGTCAACAACACGCTCTTGCCCGATGAACCGTTTGGTGATCGCCGCCTTTGCCTGACCCAACTTTTCGCCCAGCACTTCGATTTCCTGCACCAAATTGGCGTGTTCGGTCATGACAAGTCTCCTGTTTCGTCTATATCCTATAGAAACCTTATAGCGCGCAGATGAAATGGCAAAAACAATGAGCGAACAAATTCCTGTGAAACCTTCGGCTGATGGCATCGCTACAGCAGCGCGCGCCGCCAAGAAAGGCAAGGGCCTGCCCCCTGTACACCTTTGGAATCCACCATTTTGCGGCGATTTGGACATGCGCATCGCCCGCGATGGGACGTGGTTTTATCTGGGCACACCTATTGGTCGTCACGAACTTGTGAGGCTTTTTTCGTCCATCTTGCGTAAAGATGGCGACAAGTATTTTCTTGTGACCCCTGTTGAGCTGGTGGGCATCACCGTAGATGACGCGCCTTTTGTCGCCGTCGATTTCGAAGTGTCCGGCACAGGCGCAGACCAAGTGCTGACATTTACCACCAATGTCGGAGACGAGGCTGCCGCGAGCGCTGACTTGCCGATCCGTGTGGTGCGTGACCCAGAAACGGGCGAACCGTCCCCATATGTCCTGATCCGCACAAACCTTGAGGCCCTGATCGACCGGAAAAGTTTCTATCGCTTGGTGGACCTAGGAGAACATGAACAGGTGGATGGCCAAAGCTGGTTTGGCGTGCGGTCCAGCGGCACATTTTTCCCGATCATTCCGTCGTCTGAACTGCCCTAAACTGCAACACATCTGTTTTGGATTGTACAATAGGCCCTGCTCTCGCCTATCAGCGGTTGAATTCGCGACAAGTTGCCATACCTGAAAGGGAAGGCTTGACGTTGATTGGCGTCAGGCTTACAGGACTGCAAAGGACTGTTCATGCCAAAGTTTGCCGCCAACATCAGTGTGCTTTTTACCGAGTTACCTTTCCTAGATCGCTTCTCGGCTGCGAAGAAGGCGGGCTTTGATGCCGTCGAAATTCTGTTTCCCTATGACATGGCGGCGCGAGACATCCTCGCGGCCCTTCAAGCGGCCAATCAGGATCTTGTTTTGATCAACACACCTCCGCCAAACTGGACCGGGGGCGATCGGGGATTTGCGGCCATTCCGGGCGGGCAAGACCGCTTTCGCCATGATTTCAAACGGGCCGCACGCTACGCAGGTGTGCTGGGTGCTGACATGATCCACGTGATGGCCGGGATCACTCAAAGTAGCGAAGCCTATGACACGATGGTTGAGAACTTGATATGGGCCACTGCATTTGCACCCAAACAGAAACTCACCATTGAGCCCATCAATCAAATCGACATGCCGGGATATTTCCTAAACGACTTTGATCTCGCCGCAAAAATCCTAGACGCCGTCGCCGCCCCGAATCTGACCCTTCAGTTTGATGCCTATCACGCCCATATGATCACCGGTGACATGCATGCAACCTGGTCCGCGCACGGGCGCCGCGCGGGTCACATTCAGGTCGCCGGGGCGCCGGGCCGGAACGAACCTTCGACCGGACATGTCGACTATCCTGCGTTTTTTCAAATGTTGGATGACACCGGATACCCAGGCCATGTCAGCGCTGAATATCACCCCGCAGGTATCACCTCTGAGGGCCTAAGATGGATGAAACACCGCTAAGCGATCCAGACAATCCCGTTTAATGGGCATCCGCCCAATTTTGCCCCTGTCCGGCATCCACAATCAACGGCACACTAAGCTTGATCGCAGGCTCGGCCGCACCCTCCATGATCTTGCGTGCGACTTCAATTGTCTCGTCCACAGCGCTGTCTTCGACTTCAAAGATCAATTCGTCATGGACCTGCAACAGCATCTTTGCCGGTAGATCTTTGATCGCATCCGGCATGCGGATCATCGCACGGCGAATGATGTCAGCTGCCGTGCCTTGGATCGGCGCATTAATCGCAGCGCGCGACGCGAACCCGGCATGCGGGCCCTTGGCGTTGATCTGCGGCATATGAATTTTACGACCAAACAAAGTCTGCACATAGAGATGCTCTTTGGCAAAGGCCTTGGTGTCATCCATATACGTCCGAATACCGGGGAAGCGTTCAAAATAGCGGTTGATGAAATCCTGCGCCTCGCCGCGTGGAATGCGCAGATTGCGCGCCAAACCAAAACCGGAAATCCCATAAATCACACCAAAGTTGATCGCCTTGGCGCGGCTGCGCACTTCGGGTGTCATCTCGACCATCGGCACGTCAAACATCTCGGATGCTGTCATGGCGTGAATGTCTTGTCCTTCGCGGAAGGCCTGTTTTAATTCTTCAATTTCAGCGATATGCGCCAGAATTCGCAGCTCAACCTGACTGTAATCAAGGCTGATCAACGTCTTGCCCGGCTCGGACACGAACGCCTCGCGAATGCGCCGTCCCTCTTCGCTGCGTACTGGAATGTTTTGCAGGTTCGGATCGGTGGATGCCAACCGTCCCGTATTTGCGCCTGTCTGTACATATGATGTGTGCACGCGGCCCGTATCAGGGTTGATATGATCCTGCAGGGCATCTGTATAAGTCGATTTCAACTTGGACAACTGGCGCCATTCCAACACGCGCGCCGGAAGGTCATGACCTTGCGCCGCAAGATCTTCCAGCACATCAGCCCCCGTGGCATAGGCCCCGGTCTTGCCCTTCTTGCCGCCTTCGATGCCCATTTCGTCAAACAGAATTTCGCCCAACTGCTTTGGGCTGCCGATATTGAAATCGCGCCCCGCCAATTCGTGAATCTCCGACTCATACCCGGCCATCTTTTGGGCAAAGGTATTTGACATCCGGCTCAGCGTATCGCGATCCACTTTGATGCCGTGCATTTCCATCTCGGCCAACACGGGTGACAACGGACGTTCCAAAGTCTCATAAACCGTGGTCACCTTTTGCTGGTGCAATTGTGGCTTAAACTTCTGCCACAGACGCAACGTGACGTCGGCGTCTTCCGCGGCATACTTCACGGCGTCTTCTACGGGTACACGATCAAATGTGATCGCCGACTTGCCCGTGCCCAATAGTGTTTTGATCGAGATCGGCTGATGCCCAAGATAGCCCTCAGACAGCGCATCCATGCCATGTCGATTCAACCCCGCATGCAGCGCATAGGACAGCAACATCGTGTCATCAATCGGCGCGACTGACACGCCATAGCGTTTTAGAATTTTACAATCATATTTGGCGTTTTGGAAAATTTTGAGAATCGATGGGTCCTCAAAGATCGGTTTCAGGACTTCCAGCACATCCTCCAGCGCCATCTGCCCATCAGCCAATTCTTCGCTACCAAACAGATCATCCGCCGCGCCCTTTTTGTGGGCGACAGGGATATAACAGGCCTCTCCGGCCTCGACCGACAGACACACACCCACCAGATCAACCACCATCTCGTCCAGACCTGTAGTTTCCGTATCCACCGCCACATAGCCTTTGGCGACAGCCTTGGCCGCCCACTCCTCTAGCCGCGCACGGTCTTTGACCCACTCATAAGCATCCGCATCAAAGGGTTTGTCTTCCGGCGCATCCACTGCGCCTGCCTCACCCTTGGACACAGGCGCATCCACAATCACAGGGGCCTCAACGCCAATCTGGTCCGCGATCCGTTTGGACAACGTGCGGAACTCCATCTCTGCCAGAAAACTCATGAGAGTTTCCGGCTCTGGGTCTTTGACCTCTAGGTCTTCCATCGTGAAATCCAGCGGCGTGTTCTCATCCAGCTGGACCAGTTTTTTGGACAGTTCTATTTGCGCACGATTGTCGATCAGAGTTTGGCGGCGTTTGGGTTGTTTAATCTCGCTCGCGCGGTCCAACAGCGATTCCAAATCACCGTATTCATTGATCAACAACGCAGCCGTTTTGATCCCAATGCCCGGCGCTCCCGGCACGTTGTCTACGCTGTCACCGGCAAGCGCCTGCACATCCACTACACGTTCGGGACCGACACCAAATTTCTCGTGCACGCCATCCACATCAATGCGGCGGTTCTTCATGGCGTCCAGCATCTCAACACCGCCACCCACCAGCTGCATCATGTCTTTGTCAGATGAAATGATCGTACAGCGCCCTCCAGCGTCTCGCGCCTGAACCGCGAGCGTGGCGATGATGTCATCCGCCTCCCATCCTTCAATCTCGTGGCAGGCGATGTTGAACGCCCTGGTCGCTTCCCGGGTCAGCGGCATTTGCGGGCGCAAATCTTCTGGCATGGCCTCGCGGTTGGCTTTGTATTGGTCGTACATGTCGTTGCGAAACGTATGGCTGCCTTTGTCAAAAATGACGGCGACATGTGTGGGCGCATCTGGCCCGGTGTTGCCTTCAACATAACGGTGCAACATGTTACAAAATCCGGCCACTGCACCGATTGGAAGACCATCTGATTTGCGCGTGAGTGGCGGCAAGGCATGATAGGCCCGAAAGATAAATGCCGACCCGTCGATCAGATGCAAATGGCATCCCTTGCCAAACCCGGTTTCCATGTCGCGCGTCTCCCGTTTCGTTTGGTCTGTTGTGCCACGCGGCGCGGCGTGGTGCCAGAGACAAAACCGGGTGCAAGCCCGCCATTTCATGACCAAGCCGTTTTGTACAAAACGGAGAAACCGCCAAATACTTTTGTACAAAATGGTCATTTCGCCGCTTTTGGTGCCAGAACACCCTCATCTCTTGTCTTTCCATTTTCGCGGTGATTTACATCTTGCTGGTCACTAAGGAGGGTTGCCATGACACATCTTTGGGTACGTGCCGAACAACGGCCAAACGAACAACGTGCAGGGCTCACGCCGGACGGAGCGAAACAACTGATTGCCAAAGGCATTCGCGTGACAGTCGAAGAAAGCTCGGTCCGCGCCATTCCATTACAGGGATACCGCGACGCGGGATGTGACATTGCCGATGAAAATTCTTGGCCCAATGCACCGCTCGACGCCATCATTTTTGGCCTCAAAGAATTGCCTGAAGACGGCACGCCCTTACCGCATACACACATTATGTTTGGCCATGCCTTCAAGGGCCAACACTCTGGAATTGCTTTTCTAAAACGCTTCAAACAGGGTGGTGGCACGCTGTATGACCTTGAATACCTCGTGGATGACACGGGCCGGCGCGTGGCCGCATTTGGCTATTGGGCCGGGTATGCCGGTGCTGCGGTGACACTCAAATCCTGGGCCGCACAACAACGCGGTGAACTCTGTGGACCTGTCGGTGTTTACGCAGACAAAGACGCCTTACTGGACGACCTTGGAATTGAACTGGACAAGCTCTCAATCGACCTACCCAACGCCATCGTAATTGGCGCCATGGGGCGTGTCGGCACCGGGGCATCAGATTTACTGGAAGCCCTTGGAATCGCAGTCACAAAATGGGACATGGCCGAGACGTCCAGTGGCGGTCCTTTCCCGGAAATCCTGCAGCACGATATCTTTATGAATTGCATTTTGGCCCGCCCCGGAACGCCAGTGTTTGTACCCAATGCGGCCAAAACACTCCCCCGTAAACTGACGGCCATTGGTGATGTCGCATGCGATCCTGACAGTGATTACAATCCTGTACCGGTTTATGACGAAGCCACGTCATGGCAGTCCCCTGCCCTGCGCGTGCACGAGAGTCCTGTGTTGGATGTGATGGCAATCGACAACTTGCCGGCAATGCTGCCGCTGGAATCTTCTGAGGATTTCGCTCAACAGCTTCTGACGACTTTGCTGTCACTCGACGATCTGTCACACCCTGTCTGGACCCGAGCAGAAGCTTATTTCACGCAACATTCCAATGACCTGTAAGAAAGACTGAGATATGACAATTCACTGGTGTGGCACTGGCCTTTCGGCAATTCCTGGTTTGCGGCGTCTGCTGGAAGCAGGTCACGAAACAACTGTCTGGAACCGGACAATTGACAAAGCGCAGGACGCTGTGGGCGATCTGACGCAGGACATTCGAGCCTTCGACATTGAAGCCCTTTCTGCGGTTTTGCAAAAAAATGACGTGGTTGTGTCCATGCTTCCCGGGGACTGGCATGTGCCATTGGCCGAACTTTGCATTGCCAAGAAAGCCGATTTTGTCAGCTCGTCCTATATTGCTCCGGAAATGGCCGCGCTTGATGACGAGGCTCGTACAGCAGGCGTGACTCTTGTAAACGAAGTGGGGCTCGATCCGGGCATTGATCACCTGATGGCCCACGCACTGGTCGCGGATTACAAAGCATCCAAAGCCTACGACGTAGCCAATACTATCTCATTCATTAGCTATTGTGGCGGTGTCCCCAAGACACCGAATGCGTTCCGCTACAAGTTCAGCTGGTCTCCACTGGGTGTGCTCAAGGCCTTGCGCTCGCCGTCGCGATCCATTCGAAATCATGCACCGTTGGATGTGGCACGACCTTGGGATGCAATCTCGAGCTACATCGCGCCGTTGCCCAGCCCTGAGAGTTTTGAAGTTTATCCAAACCGGGACTCCATCCCTTTCATGCAGGATTACAAATTTGATCCAGACTGGACCGTCAAAGAGTTTGTACGCGGCACTCTGCGCCTAAACGGCTGGGCAGATGCATGGGGTGATGTTTTTGAAGAGATCGAAAACTTACAAGGACCCGAAGGTGACGCGCGCCTCAAGCAAATGTCTGATCAGTTCTGGGACGAGAATGCCTATGACGATGATGAACCGGATCGGGTTATCCTGTGTGTCGGCCTAAAAGCCGAGAGCAACGGTAAGGACATTTGGCACAAAACCTATGTCATGGATGCATGGGGCGACGCGCGGGGCACGGCAATGGCGCGCCTTGTTTCTATCCCAGTTTCATTGGCTGTTGAGGCCGTTCTGAACCGCCAGATCTCAGCCGGTGTGCACGCAGCGCCCAGTGATCCAAAACTGTTTACCGCTTGGTTGCAAGAGATCGGCACACTGGCGCAGCATCTGCAAATTGTGGATCACACCGGATAAAAACACGAAAGGCCGCAAGCTATTCTGCGGCCTATCCGACTGGTAATGATGGGTGCCTAACCGCGCCTTATCAGATCGCTTTCTTCGTCGGTGAGGGAAATTCCCAACTCGCCCATCCCATTTTCTAGGTGGTCGGACAGATGCGGCGATCCCAGAAGGTAATCCGCGGTAGGAGATGTGGCTTCTGATTTTGCAGTGGCGATGGCCTCAGCGAGCTCATCGCGCAAAAAGCTTTCGCGCCCAATCCACATCACAGCCACAAGGCTGGCCTGCTCATCTTCATTAAGATTATCTATAAAACCACGCAATTCGCCTTCTGCACGGTCCAATTCGCGGGACATGAGCACGACCTGCGCAACCTTCCAAGCTGAAATATCAAGCATTTGGTGTCTCCATTTCTCCTGTTCGACCCTATCTCACCGACAATTGGGCACACTGTCCTTGATCTTGCTCAATTCAATTAGCCACCAATTTGTCGGCCAATTCGCCAACGCGGTCAAGCAGTGCTGCAACGAAACTGAACCTTTGAAGTCACAAATCAGGCTTGGTCAGTGGCACGATTTTATCGTCTTCTGCGGTCAATTCTTCAAAATCGAAATTATCCAACCGTCGCGCTCGACGACCCGCTTTGTCTGAGCTGATCTTGATATCCGAAATATCTTTGGCCGCTTGGCCAAAATGTCGGTCGAGATTTTCTACTCGGGTGCCAAGCCGTTCAACATCGGCATACAACAGACCCAATTCACGACGGATCGCGCCCGCCTGTTCTTGCATCCGTGCATCTTTCAGAATGGCGCGCATCGTGTTCAGCGTGGCCATACAGGTGGTCGGCGACACTATCCAAACCCGTGCGGCAAAGCCATCGCGCACCACTTCTGGGAAGTTCGCGTGCAATTCGGCATAAACCGCCTCTGAGGGTAGAAACATCAATGCCCCGTCGGCTGTTTCACCTTCGATAATGTACTTTTCGGAAATCGCCTTGATATGTGTCCGCACTGACGTGCGCAGCATGCGGGCGGCTTCGTTCAGTTCGTTCTGGGTCGTTGCATTGCGCAATGCCTCATAAGCTTCCAACGGAAATTTGGAATCGATCACAATCGGGCCCGGAGGGTTGGGAAGATGGATCAGGCAATCGGCGCGCTTTCCATTCGACAGCGTATGTTGCAGCTCATACGACCCTTTGGGCAATGCCTTGCCTACAATGTCATTTAACTGAATTTCCCCGAATGCTCCGCGGGTTTGTTTGTTTGACAGTATGTCCTGCAGCGACAGGACATCGCCAGACAGTTTGGTGATATTGTCCTGCGCTTTGTCGATGGTTTTGAGGCGTTCCTGCAACTCGCCCAACGAATGCGCCGTGCGCCGGGAAGATCCTTGAAGATTTTCAGTCATATTCTCGCTGACTTGAGCGAGCCGTTTTTCCATCAGCTGCAACATGCTGGTCTGTGACGCGGCTTGCGCCTCCGAGACATGTGTTAGCCCGCCAGACAATTGCTGCTGTCCGTCAGACAACATCTGAACCCGCGCCGCAATTGATCCCATCTGTTGTGCCAACGGCTCTGCCATCTGCGCAGATCGACCCGCAGCACGCACCGCCATGATCAGCAACACGATCACAACCAAGGCGATTCCCAAAGCCACAAGCTCGGGTAATTCCAGCACATATTCTCCGACTGTAATCATGTCCTCCCAAACAACCTTTCAATATCAGCAAGCTTCAGCTCTACATATGTGGGTCGCCCATGATTGCACTGTCCGGAATGCGGCGTGGCCTCCATCTCGCGCAATAGTGCATTCATTTCATCTGCCTGCATGCGTCGCCCCGAGCGGATAGATCCGTGACATGCCACTCGGCTCAGAATTGCCTCGATCCGGGCCTGCACCATGTGGCTTTCGCCCTGATCATCTAACTCGTCCAGAATATCCAACACCATCGCCCGCGCGTTGACTTCGCCCAGAATGGCTGGTGTTTCGCGCACGGCAACCGCACCACCACCAAACGGTTCTAAAGTCAGCCCCAACTTGGTCAGTTCATCCGCCACAGCCAGCAACCGGGCGCAGTCACCATCGGACAATTCAACGATTTCAGGGATCAGCAAGGCCTGCGCAGCAACGCCGTTTTCGGCCATTTGATGCTTCAGTTTTTCATAAACCAGCCGTTCATGCGCGGCATGCTGATCCACAATCACCATCCCATCCGCCGTCTGCGCGACGATGTAATTCTCATGCACTTGGGCACGTGCTGCACCCAAGGGATGGCTTTCCAAAGCCACGTCATTTTCAGAGGGTTCAACAACCTCAACCCGTCCGCTCATCGCCATCGGACCCTCACCAAACCCTGGCGTTTCGATTTGGCCTGCGATCGGCGCCTGCATCTGGTACCCTGCAACACGTGCACCCAATGATGGGCGATCCATCTGGTACACACGCCCCGTTGGTTCAGGCCGAAACGCCCCCAAAGTGGCCCCAGCCACAGTGGTCGACGTGCGGTGGCCAGCTTCGGCCAATGCATGACGCAGCGCGCTCACAATCAATCCACGTGCAAGCCCAGGATCACGAAACCGCACCTCAGATTTTGCCGGATGCACGTTCACGTCCACCAGATGCGGATCACACTCGATAAACAAAGCAGCGGCTGGGTGTCTGTCCCGACTGAGAAAGTCGAAATAGGCGCCACGCAGTGCGCCAGTCAGCAACTTGTCCTTTACGGGGCGCCCATTCACAAACAGATATTGCGCTACAGCTGAGCCGCGAGAATATGTTGGCAACGCCGCATATCCTGTCAAATGCAGACCATCACGTGTCGCATCTATGCGCAGTGCGTTCTCGGCAAATTCAGCGCCAAGAATACGCGCAAGTCGTCCATGCAAGGCGTCGAACAGATCCCCGCTTTCGGGATCGGACCGGAACGTCACCCGCCCCTCGCCCCCATTGGTTAAATCACGCAGCGAAAATCCCACAAACGGTTCGGCCATTGCCAGCCGCTTTATGACATCGTTGATCGCCTGTGCTTCGGCGCGGTCAGTGCGCATGAACTTTAGCCGAGCCGGCGTGGCATAAAACAGATCGCGCAGTTCTACGATGGTCCCACCACTTAGTGCTGCTGGTTTCACGGCCCCCATTTGGCCACCGTCGACAGAGATGGATGCAGCCTCATGTCCGATTGCCCGCGATGTGATCGACAACCGCCCAACAGCCCCCAATGAAGGAAGCGCTTCTCCGCGAAATCCAAAGGTGTGGATATCCAACAGGTCGGTGCCGTCGATCTTTGAGGTGGCATGACGCGACAACGCCAATGAAAGATCGTGGGGCGCAATTCCACAACCGTCATCCGTCACCCGGATCAGCGTCTTGCCACCATCAGCATATGCCACCTCAATTCGGCGTGCGCCTGCATCCAGTGCGTTTTCCACCAGTTCTTTGACGGCAGAAGCGGGGCGTTCCACGACTTCGCCTGCTGCAATCCGGTTGATCGCTGCATCGTCTAACTGCCGAATAACAGGTCGGTTTTCGCTTATATTGGGGTCAGGTCGCAACATACCCCAAAACCTAGCATGCCTGTCGCCGATTCTGCCACACGCATTCTTGCGCGAATGCCAGACAAATCACTTCTCACACGAAGTGCCAGAACGGCGTGCGCACAGCGCACTCCTTTATATTAATTTCACAGAAAATCACGCCCTGCGACAAGGCGCGCGGGCCATGCCTCTTCAATTTATTCTATTATTGGAATATAAAAGAAGGCGCTATCCACCCCAAAATCTCGGAGTTCTGAAATGACTAGTAATGTCGGTAAAATTGATCGCTTGATCCGCATCCTGTTGGGTGCTGCTTTGTTCCTGTGTCCCTTCGTCACGGATTACTCCCTTTGGGACAGTGCGATTATCCAATATGGTGCGATGGCCGTCGGCATCATCTTGATCGCCACATCGGCCATGAAATTCTGCCCTCTCTACCGTCTGGTCGGCATGTCTACCTGCCGCCGGTAAGGCTCAAAGCAAGGAAAACAATGATGGAAGCCCGTAAGGTCAACGAACAGATTTCGGTCTCGCCACAAATCAGCCCCGACGACCTTAAGGCCATCCGGGGCTTGGGCTTCCGTTCCATCATTTGCAATCGCCCGGACGGGGAGGCCGCAGATCAACCCACCTATGAAGAAATCAAAGTCGCAGCACAGGCTTTGGGCCTCGAGTGCCGGAATTTGCCGATCATTTCCGGCAAAGTGCAAGATTCCGACGCGGATGCCTTTGGGCAGGCCTTGATGGAATTGCCGGGGCCAGTGTTCGCCTATTGTCGCACTGGCACACGTTCGGCGACACTTTGGTCGCTGAGCCAAGCCAAAACGCTTGAGCCCGCCGAAATTCTCTCAGCAACTCAGACGGCCGGGTATGACATGGCAGGTGTGGTTCGCCGGATTGTGAACGGCGGCAAAACCCCAACAGATTCGGCTGATGCGGCCTTTGATGTGGTCATTGTCGGTGGCGGCGCCGCGGGCATTGCTGTCGCTTCGTCTCTTAAGTCACGCAAACCGGGGCTCGATGTAGCCATAATCGATCCGGCGGACATCCATTATTATCAACCTGGGTGGACCATGGTGGGCGGCGGTATATTTGACGCGGAAACGACTGCCAAAACTATGGGATCTCTTATTCCCAAAGGTGTCCATTGGATCAAGTCTGCCGTTGCAGCGTTTGAACCCAAGGACAACGCAATTGTTCTGGATGGCTGCCGTGTCGTAAAATACAATCGCCTGATCGTATGCCCCGGTTTGAAACTCGACTGGCACAAGGTCGACGGGCTTGTCGAAACCTTGGGCAAGAACGGCGTGACATCAAATTACCGATACGACCTTGCCCCATACACATGGGAACTGGTCAAGAACCTGAAACAGGGCCGCGCCTTGTTCACCCAGCCACCGATGCCCATAAAATGCGCTGGCGCGCCACAAAAGGCGCTGTATCTGTCGGGCAGTAATTGGGCGCGTATGGGCGTTCTGAAAGACGTAGATATTCAGTTTATGAATGCCGGCGGGGTGCTATTTGGCGTCAAAGACTATGTGCCTGCTTTGATGGAATATGTGGAGCGGTACGACGCGGACCTGAATTTCTTTCATAATCTGGTTGCGGTGGACGGCCCTGCCAAAAAGGCAACCTTTGAGGTCTGCAAGCCGGACACAGAAAAAACCACTGTCACTGTCGACTTTGACATGATGCACGTCTGTCCGCCTCAAATTGCACCTGACTTTATCCGCGTGTCGCCTTTGGCGGATGCGGCCGGGTGGATTGATGTCGACCAATCCACATTACGTCATAAAGAATTCGACAATATCTGGAGCCTTGGGGATGTCATGAACGCCCCCAACGCAAAAACAGCCGCCGCGGCGCGCGTTCAAGCACCTGTCGTTGCGGAGAACTTGATAGATGACATCGATGGGAGATCGCCAACGGCGATTTACAATGGCTACGGATCTTGCCCCCTTACTGTGGAACGCGGTAAAATTGTGCTGGCTGAGTTTGGCTATGGGGGTACATTGCTGCCCAGCTTCCCAAAATGGTTGATTGATGGCACCAAACCCACGCGTCGGGCTTGGGTGCTCAAGGAGCAAATCCTGCCGCCGATTTACTGGAAGGCCATGCTGCGCGGCAAAGAGTGGCTCGCCAAACCTGAAAAGGTATCGGCGCGTTAATTTCAGGTCATTCGCACCCCTGCCCGTGTTTCTAGGCGAGGGTGCGAATTTCATCGACGTCTTGGAGGCTTCAGAAGCCCTCCACAACAATTTTACCTTTGGCTTGACCCGTTTCGATCATCGCATGCGCTGTACGGATGTTTTCCGCATTGATTGGACCCAGCACCGTATCCAATGTTGTACGGATGCGCCCGGCATCAATTTCATTGCCAACGTACGTCAGCAACTTGTGTTGCTCGATCATGTCCGGCGTTTGGAACATGGAACGTGCGAACATAAACTCCCACCGCAGAGAAGCCGCCTTGAGTTTCATCTGCTCCATCGGCATTGGCAGATTGGTATCATCAATCGTTACAATTCCACCTTGTGGGCGGATTAACTCAACAGCCGTTTCCCAATGCCGCATATCATTTAGAATTGCGACATGGTCTACATGTTCGATCCCCAATTGGCGCACTTGGGCCGCCATGTCCTCGCGGTGGTTAATCACATGATCGGCGCCCAATTCTAGAACCCAAGCTTCGGTTTCCGGACGCGATGCAGTTGCCACAACAACCAGCCCGGCCGCCTTTGCCAGTTGGATCGCAATTGATCCTACGCCCCCACCAGCCCCGATTATCAGAACAGATTGCCCTGCATCTGCGCCATCTCGATCAATGCCTAGTCGGTCAAAGAAGGATTCGTAGGCCGTGATGGTTGTGAGCGGTAGGGCCGCCGCCTCTGCAAAGCTCAGGCTACGAGGTTTAACTCCAACAATGCGTTCGTCCACCAGTTGAAACTCAGCATTTGTACCGGATCGAGTAATGTCGCCGGCGTAATAGACCTCATCCCCCGGCTGAAACAGTGTCACATCCGGCCCAACAGCTTCTACAACGCCGCTGGCATCCCAGCCTAGAACGCGCGGCGTTTCTTCCACACCTTCTTTGGGTGCACGGACTTTGGTGTCTACCGGGTTAACAGACACTGCTTTGACCTGAACCAATATGTCTTGGCCACCAACGATGGGTTTGGGCAACTCCACATCAAGGAATGCGTTTGGGTCTTCAACCGGCAAATAGCGTATCAAGGCGACGGCTTTCATAGAATTATCTCCTGCTGGACTATGGTGTTAACCAGTCACTGTCATTTCGTTCAAAGTAAATTCAGCCACAGCGCCATCGGTCGAAGCCATGTATGCCGCCAGATGCGGAGCGTTCATGTGGGCCTGCCACAAGTCACGAGTTTCCCAAGTTTCGTAGAACACGAAAAAACCCGGGTTGGAGTTGTCTTGGTGCAAATCATATCGAATGCAGCCTGCCTCGGCACGGGTTGGGGCAACCAACTTTTTCAGCTCTGTTTCAACTAGGGTTTCTTTGCCGGGAAGGGCGGTTATTTGCGCGAAAATAGTTAAGGCCATATCTGGCACTCCTTAGTAGGGTGTTGCGAATAATTTCGATATGGCTTATCGGTATAAAATACTCAAGTACGTACACTTTATGCCTATAGGTACAAAATGGATACTGTAAGTGACTCTGCCCAACGACGCCCTAGCCGTTTTGTAGAATATGATTGCAGCGAGGGTTGCCCTGTTGAGGGCGCGCTTGAGCAAATTTCCGGAAAGTGGAAAGGCTT
>ERZ1046740.989-NODE-989-length-21360-cov-55.372307_pt1 | contig 21360 bp, 21 predicted proteins | sample MGYA00383093_ERZ1046740 | MGnify/ENA primary metagenome ERZ1046740 (study PRJEB29581, sample SAMEA5548363) | metagenome | biome: marine; feature: coastal; material: water | depth 25 m | study: Short-term variability in the microbial, nano- and picoplankton... | reverse complement strand
AAAATTTTGGAAATAATGCGAATCAGAAGTCTTTAGTGGAAATATCGTTATTTTCTAGCCAAGTTCTAAATTTTTCTTGAATCTCTTCTAAAGTTTTTTGATTGTCCGCTTCAAAGCGCAATACTAAGCAAGGTGTTGTGTTAGAAGGGCGAACCAAGCCCCAGCCATCTGGATAATCAACGCGAACACCGTCAATTGTGGTGATTTTCGCACCTTTAAAGTCTACATTTTTAGCGAGTTTATCCATGGCTTTGAATTGATCGCCTTGCTCATCAAAGTGAATGTTAATTTCTGGTGTGTTGATACTATCTGGCAAGTCGGCAAATATCTCAGCGCAAGTTTTGTCTGTTTTTGAGATTATCTCTGATAATCGTGCACCCGTGTAGAGTGCATCATCAAAGCCGTACCAGCGTTCTTTAAAGAAAATATGCCCGCTCATTTCACCACCGAGTGCAGCGCCCGTTTCTTTAAGTTTGGCTTTAATAAAGCTGTGTCCTGTGCGCGACATAATTGCCTCGCCGCCATGCTGTGCAATGTCTTTAGGTAGTAAGGATGAGCACTTCACATCAAACACAATTTTAGCACCTGGATTACGCTCAAGAATATCTCTTGAATATAGAATCATTTGCCTATCTGCCCAAATGACATTGCCTTTATTATCAATCAAGCCAAGGCGGTCGCCGTCGCCATCAAAGGCAAAGCCCATGTCTGCGCCTGTGTCTTTTACCTCTTTAATAATATCTTCAAGATTGTGAAGTTTTGAAGGGTCAGGGTGATGATTTGGAAAGTTGCCATCGATTAGGCAAAAAAGTTTGGTGACTTTGGCACCCATTTTTTCAAATAATTTAGGTGCGATATTGCCCGCTACTCCATTGCCACAATCAACAACAATATGAAGTGGCTTATCAAGTTTAATATCGGCAGTAATGCAATCGATATAATCTTGCTCAATATCTACTTTGGTCGAAGTGCCGTGTCCAGAGTTAAAGTTGTTAGCTTGGATGCGTTGATATAGCTCTTGAATGCGATCACCTGACAAGGTTTCACCTGCAATCATAATTTTAAAGCCATTGTATTCTGGCGGGTTATGAGAGCCTGTAATCATTACCCCAGATGTGGCAGCTTTTGTGTAAGTAGCAAAATAAACCAAGGGTGTAGGCACCATGCCAATATCAACCACGTGACAACCACTTTCTTTAAGGCCTTCTTTTAGGGCTTGCATTAAGTCTAGTCCACTTAGGCGACCATCACGACCAATCACTACGCCACGCTCACCTTTATCGATTGACTCACTGCCAATGGCTAGGCCAATAAGTTTTACCGCTTCAGGGGTTAGTTCGTGCTCAACAATACCGCGAATGTCGTAAGCCTTAAAGATTGATTGAGAGATGCTCATAAGTTGATAAAATGATAAATATAAATGATTTATTTTAAGCGTAATGAAAGAGAAATTTGAAGTAATCGAAATTGAAAATAAAACAATGGTGTTAAAGGTTAATCGCTCGGGTGGTTGTCATAGCTGTTCTGCTAGTAGTGGTTGTGGAACGGGTATTTTGGCTAATTATTTTAATCACTATTCTATCTTTAATAAACCATTACAGTCTGGTGTGTCAGTAGGTGATATGGTGGTTTTAGAGATATCTTCAGCAGAGCTATTTTGGCGCGCTTTTCAATTGTATATTTTGCCATTACTGGCATTATTTGCGGGTAGTTTGTTGGGGCAAGTGTATTTTCCAATGAATGAATTATGGCAAATTGCATTCGGTTTTATTGGATTTTTTAGCGCACTAATAGCAACAAAATATTTTATAAAGTAGCACTATAAAGTGATGTATTTTTGGGATAATTGATGTAATTTTATAGTTTAAAAAATCTCATATTATGCCAGGTCAAGACGTAGATCCATTAGAAACCCAAGAGTGGCTAGAAGCCTTTAAATCAGTAGCCCGTGTTGAGGGCGATGATCGTGCTAAATTCCTATTAAATCAATTAATGGACATGGCGCATCATGAGGGTATGGATTTACCAACGGGTGTTAATACCTCTTATTTAAATTCTATTGCAAAAGAAAAAGAAATTGCTACCGACATAGATATTGATATCGAAGATAGAGTTTTAGCCATTATTAGATGGAATGCAATGGTAATGGTGGTGAAAGCCAACCAGCTTCCTTATGAATTAGGCGGTCATATTGCTTCATTTGCATCAAGTGCAACTTTATATGAAGTAGGTTTTAATCATTTTTATCGTGGACCTGATGCGGATCAAGGTGCAGATTTAATTTTCTTCCAAGGGCATATTTCTCCAGGTATTTATTCTCGTGCTTATTTAGAAGGTCGTATCACCGAAGAGCAAATGCTTAAGTTCCGTCAAGAAGTTGGTGAAGGTGGATTGAGCTCTTACCCACACCCGTGGTTGATGCCAGATTTCTGGCAATTCCCAACAGTGTCTATGGGTCTTGGTCCGATTATGGCAATTTATCAAGCGCGCTTTATGAAGTATCTTCATCATCGTGAAATCAAGCAAACGGATAAGCGTACAGTTTGGGCTTATTTAGGTGATGGTGAAACAGACGAGCCAGAGTCTCTAGGCGCCATTTCAATGGCAGGACGTGAAAAGCTAGATAACTTAATTTTTGTTATTAATTGTAATCTTCAACGTTTAGATGGCCCTGTACGTGGAAACGGAAAAATTATCCAAGAACTTGAAGGTATGTTTCGTGGTGCTGGCTGGAATGTGATTAAAGTTATTTGGGGCGGTAAGTGGGATGAATTGCTCGCTAAAGATACCAATGGTTTATTAAGAAAGCGCATGGAAGAAGTGGTTGATGGCGAGTATCAAGCCTATAAGGCGAAAGATGGCGCTTACGTGCGTAAACATTTCTTTGGCAAGTATCCAGAATTATTAGCCATGGTCGAGCACATGAGTGATGATGAAATTTACCGTTTAAATCGTGGTGGTCATGATCCATATAAAGTATTCCAAGCTTACCATGCGGCAAAGGCTTGTAGTGATAAGCCAACGGTTATTTTAGCTAAAACAGTTAAAGGCTATGGTATGGGTGAAGCGGGCGAAGGTCAGAATACCACTCACTCTCAAAAGAAACTAGGTTTAGAGCAAGTAGAGAAATTTGCCAAACGTTTTAATATGCCAGTTACTGATACTGATATTAAAGAGCTAAATTTCTATAAGCCTGCGCCAGATAGCGAAGAAATGACCTATCTAAACGCTAGACGTGAAAAACTAGGTGGCTCACTACCTATTAGATCGTTTGAATTAGAAAATTTAAAAGCGCCAGAATTAAGTGTATTTGCAGCTCTATTAAAATCTAGTGGTGATCGTGAAATGTCAACCACCATGGCACTTAATCGCATCATGACATTGTTAGTACGCGATAAAGAATTAGGCCCTAAGATTGTGCCAATTATTCCAGATGAGGCGCGTACTTTCGGTATGGAAGGCTTGTTTAGACAATTAGGTATTTATTCAGCGTCTGGCCAACTTTATCAGCCAGAAGATTCTGATAAGGTGATGTGGTACAAAGAAGATAAAAAAGGTCAAGTATTGCAAGAAGGCATTAACGAAGCAGGTGCAATCTCAGATTGGATTGCAGCAGCAACCTCTTATGCGACACACAACACCACTATGATTCCGTTTTATATTTACTATTCTAAATTTGGCTTCCAGCGTGTGGGTGATTTAGCGTGGGCTGCGGGTGATATGCAAGCTAAAGGCTTCTTAATTGGTGGCACAGCAGGACGTACAACACTTAATGGTGAAGGCCTTCAACATCAAGATGGCGATTCACATTTGGTGGCAAACACAATTCCAAATTGTATTTCTTATGATCCTACTTATGCTTTTGAGCTAGCTGTTATCGTGCGTAGTGGCTTAGAAAGAATGTTTGAGAAAGGCGAGAATATTTTCTACTACATTACCACGATGAATGAGCTTTATACACATCCTGATATGCCTGAGAATTCTGAAGAAGGTATTGTAAAAGGTATGTATGCACTCAAGTCAGTTGGAAAGGGTGATAAACAGGTTCAGTTAATGGGCTCGGGTACCATCTTAAGGGAGGTGGAAGTTGCAGCGCAAATGCTAGCTGATGATTGGGGTGTTAAATCTGATGTTTGGTCAGTAACCAGTTTTAACGAATTGACTCGTGAAGCGCAAGCCATTGATCGTGTCAATCGTTTTAGTACGGACACGCCAAAAGTGCCATACATTACTCAGTGTTTAGAAAATGCAAAAGGCCCAGTGATTGTAGCAACCGACTATATGAGGAATTATGCAGAGCAAGTGCGCAAGTATGTACCAAATCGTTATGAAGTGCTTGGTACAGATGGATTTGGACGTTCAGATTCACGTGCAGCGCTAAGAGATTTCTTTGAGGTGGATGCAAACCATGTTGTGCTAGCATCACTTAAAGCTTTGGTTGATGAAGGTGAAATGGATGGTTCAGTTATTGCGCAAGCTGTTGAAAAATACGGTATAAATATCAATAAGCCAAATCCAATGATGGTGTAAGCTACTAATTTACAAAACGAGGAGAATGGGAGTGACCCAAGAAGAATATTTAGAAGAGTTAAGAACAGGTGCAAGAATGAGATTTGAGGATCTTATTTCACTGATTGATGATGACTATGATTACACGCCAGCAGGCTTTACTAATGGTGAAGTTGAAAATTCAGCTGATGAAAATCAAGGTAGTGCTAAGTTGTTTTGTTTTTCAGCTATTCACCAGTTATCTCAGTTGGAAACGCTACACTGCTTTGGTCAGTATTATCAAGATGTGCTTAACACGCCTGAGAGTGACACCCATTCGAATATTCGTAACTTTATGACTTATGGCTGGGAAGGGCTAAAGTTTAACTCCCCTGTTTTAAGTAGAAAGTAGTTTTTTAAAGCCGCCTTATAGGCGGTTTTTTATTAGCTTATCGCCGTACTCATAAATTGCTAATCCAAATAGTACCAAGGTGATGCCACCAAATTGAGTAATTGTCAATTGCTCATAGTTTAGTGTTGATCCTAAAATTAAAGCAAATACAGGTGTTAGCAAAGGCACAATACCAACGACGCGAACACTTGCATGTTTGATTAGATAGTAATACGACATAAAGCCAATTACTGAGCCAAAAATAGCTAAATATCCAATAGACAGTATTGCTTTTAAACTGGTGTCAGGAATTGTTCCATCCAGAATTATCCAGCCTAGAATAAACAGCGGCACACTTACTATTAGTGCGCCAGTTGTTGTTTCAAGTGCTGAAATGTGTGCATTTATTTGCTTAAGCTTGACAGAAATGAACGCTTGAAAAGTCATAGCGAGTGTGACACTTATAAGTCCTGTTGACAGTGTTTCGGTAATAGAAAATGAATGCTTAAAAATAGTAAGCAAGCCAATCAATCCTAATAACAATCCAGTCATTTTACTTAAAGAAAAGAATTTATCTTTAAGTAGTAATAATGCAAAAACACCAGTAATAATGGGTGTTAAACCAAATACAACAGAGATTAGTCCTGATGGAATGCTAAGCGCTGAATAGTACACTAAGCTCATAGTGACAAAAATACCTGCACCTGCATACACATAATTAATTAAAGCTTGTTTATGCAGAGATAAGGTTTGTTTTTTAACCACTAGTATTAAAATACAAATAATCAGCCCTATTAGCATTCTACTGGCAACACTAAAACTAAAACTAGATCCTAGGGTTGACCATTGAATAGCAAGTGGCGTAGTTGACCAAATAGCAACAACAGATAAAAATACAAGATAAATAGGCATGAATCTGTTAGGGTGTATAAATCAGGTTTAGTTCAAACAATCGTTGCGATAGAATTAGATTTTCTGATGCACTTAAACTTCTTTTATTGCAAAAATCCTTTAAGCTGTTTTCATCAATATCAGAATCATCCAATAAAAAGCCATTAATAAAATAGTAGGTTTTTTTCTTGATCTCTATATAGGCAGTTTTGCAGACGGGATGAAGCTGATAAGTAGCATTAATATCAAATTCTAATCCTTGTTGTTGATATTCGAATTGTTGTAATATTTTTTGATCAAGCGTATCAAGCTTGGTAACAAATTTTGCAAAATCAATCGCGTTAATACTGGCAATATTATTAGCCATTTGAACAGCTGATTCTGGAATGAGTGCAGGTGTTTTTGAAACGCTCCACACAGGATCTTTATAATAAAAACCCTCTTTATCATTTGGGCAATTCTGACCAAACATTTCTTTACCGCTATAAGATCGATAGCCAAATGATAGAGTGGTGCAATCATCACTTAAACTAACGCCGTGGTGGGCTACTTTGGGTGGAATATATAAAATATCCCCAGGCTCAACATCAATAGTTTGATCGGCCGTAAACTGATCCATGATTCTTAAAGGTACATCGGCTAAGTAATTATTAAGTGTGCAGTTCTTGTTGCTTAGCTGCCATCGTCGTTTTCCACTACCTTGGAGTAAAAACACATCGTAATAATCAAAATGAGGGCCAACACTACCACCTTTGGCAGCATAGGAGATCATAACGTCATCAAAGCGCCAGCGAGGAATGAAATCAAAATGTGTAATTAAGCTTTCTACTTCAGGAATAAACCGATCAACACCTTGAATTAATAAAGTCCAGTTATTTTCTGGAAGATTTGAAAAGGCAGTTTCTGAAAATGGGCCGTTGGTTAAAGACCAGTTGTTATCGATTATTGAGCCTGTAATTAACCTTGATTCAAATTCTTCTTCAAGGGATAAGCCGGCCAATTCATCAGGTGACATAGGTGAGATGAAATTGGGTAGCGCTTGTTTAATTAACAAGGGTTTTTTCTGCCAATACTCAGCTAGAAACTCTTGTTCAGAAATATTTTCAAAATGAATCATAAAGTTTATATAAATTAAGTTATGTGAGAAATTATAGTGATAAGTTAATCTATATTTTCGGGCAATTTTTAAAAGAAGTGAAACATATCCTATATGGAAGGTTGGACAATTTAAAAATGGAAAATTCTATAATAAATATATTTGGCGATTATTTTTTCGAGGAAATTACCATAGACTTATTAAAATAATTAAGCCTCTGGTATCTGTTGAAAGTAGCATGAAATATATAGAAATCTATTTTTATTCTTTTTTCTAATGCGGATTGTAAAATGTATAAAATAAGTTGTAAATTTGTTTTATTAGGTGTTTTTATAGTGATAGAGATTAAAGGTTTATCTAAGCATTTTGGTGGTATTAAGGCGCTTGATAATGTTAGTCTTAAAATTGAAACCGGATCCATTACTGGGCTTGTCGGCCCCAATGGTGCTGGAAAAACCACTCTATTTAATCTTATTGCTGGCTTATATCAGCCTACCAGTGGAAAAATAATATTAGACAATAGTGATGTTACCGCTCTAACCTCACATCAATTGTTTCATAAAGGTTTATTGCGAACTTTTCAAATTGCACACGAATTCCCCAGTCTTAGTGTGTTGGAAAATTTAATGATGGTTCCTGATAATCAACTAGGTGAAAGTGTTGTTAATACTTGGTTTAAACGTAAACAAATACGAGAAGAGGAATTTGAATTACAGAAAAAAGCTGAAGATGTGATTGATTTCCTCAATATTTATCATTTAAAAAATGAAAAGGCGGGCAATTTATCTGGTGGGCAAAAAAAACTATTAGAACTAGCTAGAACAATGATGGTTGATGCGAAAGTGGTATTGCTTGATGAAGTTGGCGCTGGTGTTAATAGGACTTTATTAAATCAAATTGGTGATGCAATTACAAGACTCAATGTCCAGAGAGGATATACTTTTTGCATGATTGAGCATGATATGGATTTTATTTCAAGATTGTGTAATCCAGTTATTGTCTTAGCAAATGGAAGGTTGCTAACCGAAGGCACTCCAAATGAGATAAAAAATAATGAAAAAGTAATAGATGCCTACCTTGGTAGAGGCATAAAGAAGAGTATGTAATGGCTTATTTATCTGGAAAAAATATTGTAGCATCATATGGCAACATGCCTGTGTTAAATAACTGTAGCATTGAAGTAGATAAAGGGGAATTGGCGGTTATTGTTGGCCCTAATGGTGCAGGAAAATCCACTGCAATGAAAGCCTTGTTAGGTATGCTGGAGTTACAATCTGGCAGTGTTATGTTGGATGGTATTGATATTGGAAAATTATCAGTGCAAAAACGTATTAGTTTGGGTATGGCTTTTGTTCCGCAGACAAATAACGTATTTCCGAGTATGAGTGTTAAAGAAAATCTAGAAATGGGCGGATTTTTGCGTAAAGACGGTATGTCTGTCACCATAGAGAAAATATATTCATTGTTCCCCATCTTATATGAAAAGCGTAATCAGGATGTTGGTCAGCTTTCCGGAGGTCAACGTCAGCAAGTGGCATTTGGCAGAGCGTTAATGACTAAGCCATCAGTTATGTTATTAGATGAGCCTACTGCAGGTGTATCACCTATTGTTATGGATGAAATATTTGGAAATATCTTGGAGTTGAAAAAAGCAGGTATTGCTATTTTAATGGTTGAGCAAAATGCAAAGCAAGCATTAGAAATTGCAGACACCGGGTTTGTGCTTGTTTCTGGTGAAAATAAATATAGTGGAACTGGTAAGGAATTACTTGCGAATTCAAAAGTTCGCAGGTCATTCTTAGGAGGATAGATGCAAGAATTTACTGATATGGCTAACGCTTTTGTTTTGTTATTAAATTTTATCTTTGTTCCGGCGTTGGCGTATGGCGCTCAGTTGTCTTTAGGCGCATTGGCAGTAACCTTAGTTTATGCGGTGTTGAGATTCTCCAATTTTGCTCAAGGAGATACAATGGCATTTGGCACGGTGATTGTTATTTTATTTACCACTTATTTACAAGGAATAGGTGTAAATTTAGGCTTTTTGCCAACAGCACTTTTAGCTATACCAGTAGCAATATTTGCTTGCATTGTTTATATGTTGTTAATTGATAAATTTGTTTATGCTTACTATAGGAGTAAGAACAGCAAGCCTATTACTATCGTTATGGCATCTATTGGCGTTATGTTTGTCACGGGTGGTATTGTAAGGTTCATTATTGGACCAGGGCACCATAATTTTTCTGATGGATCTAGATTTCTGATTGGTGCTAGAGAGTTTAAAAGTATGACGGGTCTTAACGAAGGTTTAGCAATTAAAACATCACAATTCTTAACGCTAACTATTGCAATTTTGTTGGTTGGTTTTATTTTTTACTTTTTACGTAAAACCAAGACTGGTAAAGCAATGCGTGCGTATGCAGATAATAAGGATCTAGCATTATTATCTGGTATTAATCCAAATTCAATAGTGCGAATTACCTGGATTTTGGCTGCAATATTAACTGTAATGGCTGGTGTTTTGTATGGCCTAGATAAAGGATTTATGGCTAATTCATACCACCAACTACTATTGCCAATTTTTGCATCAGTTATAGTTGGCGGTATTGGTTCGCCAATTGGTGCCATTATCGGTGCATTTGTTATCTCTTTTTCTGAAATTGTATTAACGTATGTTTATAAAAAATTCTTCATATATTTGCTACCAGAGCAATTAGAGCCAACAGGGTTAATACAGTTTTTGGGCACAGAGTATAAATTTGCCATCTCTTTTGTGATTCTTGTTATTGTGCTCTTAATAAAGCCTACTGGAATATTCAAAGGCAAGGTGATTTAATAATGAGAAATTTAATTGTCTTTAGCTTAATGACGATCTTACTATTAATGACGGGATTTTTGCAATCGTGGTCATTAATGTTAAGTATTTTTAATTTATGTATTCTTTCGGCAATTATGGCTCTCGGTGTCAATATTCAGTGGGGCTATGCTGGCCTATTTAATGTTGGTATTATGGGTTTTGCTGCATTGGGTGGGTTGAGTGTTGTGCTTATTTCTAAGAAGGGTATTGATGAAGCTATTACTCTTGGAGGTGGTGATATGCTTGTGGCTTTACTGCTTGCAGTAATTACAATAATTCTGTCAATCTATATTCATAGAAGGATATCTAATAAATTTATCACTATTTTAGTTGTTATTGTCGGCTACTCTTTTGCTAGGCATTATTATACTAATGCTAGTGTATCAATTGAATCTGTATCTCCATCATTAAGTGGCTATTTGGGTGGCTTTGGTTTGCCAGTTATGTTGTCATGGATTGTTGGCGGCATGTTTGCAGCATTAGCCGCATGGTTTATTGGAAAAATATCCCTGGGATTGAGATCTGATTATCTTGCTATTGCAACACTGGGAATTTCTGAAATTATTATTTCACTAATAAAGAACGAAGATTGGCTTACCAGAGGGGTGAAAAATGTAACCGCAATTCCGAGGCCAGTCCCTTACGAATTTGACTTGCAACAGGCAACATGGTTCCAAGATCTGATTGCCAAAATATATGCAAATAAGTTGGTAAATTTGACAGGAGATGAGCGCTTACAGGTGTTAGTTGAGTATATTAATGAAGCCTCTATTATTTTTGTAAAGCTGTGCTATGCAGGGTTGTTTTTATCCGTATTAGTGTTATTTGTTATTTTAGCAAATTTGGCGCTTAATTCACCATGGGGTAGGATGGTTCGTGCAGTCCGTGATAATGAGGTGGCAGCATCTGCTATGGGTAAAGATGTAAAGAGGCTTCATTTGCAAATATTTATTATAGGTTCTGCTATTGTTGGAATTGCAGGGGCTATGCTTGTTACTTATGATGGTCAATTTACCCCTGGAGCGTATAACCCATTACGTTATACGTTTTTAATTTGGGTGATGGTTATTATTGGAGGTTCTGGTAATAATTTAGGCTCGGTAATTGGTGGTTTTTTGATTTGGTTTATTTGGATAGAGGCAGAGCCTATGGGGTTTTGGTTAATGGAGTTCGTTACTTCATTTATGAGTGATGATAGCTTGTTAAAACAGCATCTTCTAGATAGTGCTCAATATATGCGTTTAATTTTGATGGGTATGATGTTGCTACTGGTAATGAGATTTAGTCCAAATGGAATTCTTCCAGAGATTAATAAAAAATTGTAAAAAATATCTAGTCGGCAATGTATTGATATAGAGTATTATTTATAAAATATTGGTTTATCACTATATATTTACAGTATTTAATAATAATTTGAGGAGAGGTTTATGAATAGAAATTTTAAACAGGTTGTAGGTTTTATAATAACAACAAGCATTGCAACACTATCAACAGCTGCAGTTAATATCGGCGTATTACAAGGGTTTACTGGACCAATAGAATCATTAACACCAATGATGGCTAAATCGGCAGAACTGGCTCTTAAAGAAGCTTCTGATTCAGGTGTATTTTTAGGCGGTGAAAAAATTAAAGCAATACGTGCAGACTCAACTTGTATTGATTCGGCAGCCGCTGTTACTTCAGCGGAAAGATTGTTAGACTCATCGAACGTTGTAGCAATTATTGGCGCTAGTTGTTCTGGTGCGACCACTGCAGTAGTTAACAAGGTGTTGGCACCTAAGGGTATGGTAGGGATATCATCATCGGCCACATCTCCTGCTTTATCTCAGGTTAATGATAAGGGTTATTTCTTTAGAACAGCCCCATCAGATGCTAGTCAAGGTCAGGTGCTAGCTAAGATTGTAATGAATAAAGGTATTAAGAATATTGCTATTACATATACTAATAATGATTACGGAAAAGGTTTGTCAGAATCTTTTGGTAATGCCTATAAGGGTCTAGGTGGTCGGATTGAGATTAATGCACCACACGAGGATGATAAGGCTGACTATAGTGCAGAAGTAGGCGCTTTGTCAGCATCTGGTGCCAATAGTTTAGCGGTATTTGGTTATGTTGATAAAGGTGGAAGGGGTATTGTACAGGCATCATTAGATTCCGATGCATTTGAGCAATTTATTTTTGCTGATGGCATGATTGGTGAAAGTATAACTAATAGCATGGGTAGAGATCTTAACGGCACATTTGGAACAATGCCAGGCGGTGAAAGTGAAGCTAACAAAAAATGGGATATTGTTGCTGAAAATGGCGGAATTAAATTAGGAGGACCTTACCTTGGCGGCTCATATGACGCTGCAGCAATCATTGTTCTTGCAATACAGGCTGGAAACTCAACTAACAGGTCTAATATTCAAAAAAATATTATGAATGTGGCAAATGCACCAGGTACTAAGATTTTTGCTGGAGAGTTAAAAAAAGGCTTGAATATTTTAGCAAATGGCGGCAATATTGATTATGTTGGTGCAACTGATATTGAATTTTCAGATATTGGCGAAGTGTCAGGCACCTATCAAGAAATGGAAGTGAAGAGTTCTAAGTTCGAATTGGTAAAAATTCACTAGAGTAGATTATGAGTGGTGAAAACAACATAAAAGTTTGGGATATATTAATCCGTGTATTTCATTGGTCTTTGGTTGTGTTCTTTTTTATTGCCTACATAACTGAAGAAGAAAATATATTGCATATTTATTCTGGCTATGCCATTTTTATTTTGATTGCATTTAGAATTCTATGGGGTATAGCTGGCAATAAGTATGCACGCTTTAGTAATTTTGTCTACTCTCCAGCGAATATTTCAAGTTATCTGAAAGATGTAATTTCTGGAAAATCTAAGCGCTATCTTGGACATAATCCAGCAGGTGGCCTAATGGTGATTATCTTATTGTTTAGTCTTTTTGTTACCACATATACTGGTATGAAAGCTTATGCGATAGAGGAAGGGCGTGGTCCATTAGCTGAAAATAGTTTTTCTATTATCGGTAACGCATATGCTGACGATGATTATGATAGATATAGAAGGGGTGGTCGTAATAATAAAGATGAGTTTTGGGAGGAGTTCCATGAGGTAACTGCAAACTTTACATTGTTTTTAATTTTTCTACATATCTTAGGCGTTATCGTATCAAGCGTATCTCATCGTGAGAACTTGGTTAAATCTATGATAACTGGAAATAAAAAGCCTTAGCTGATTATTTCCGCCTGATAGTTAGATAGGTTTTAATAACCCTACTGATGATAATTGGGCGCCTCTTTAGTAATTGAAACATCATGCACGTGTGATTCCACCATGCCGGCAGAAGTCACTTGTACAAAAACAGCATCTGTACGCATTTTTTCTAAATTTTCACAACCCGTATAACCCATAGATGATCTTACACCACCCACCATTTGGTGAATGATAGGGCGCACAGAGCCTTTAAATGCTACGCGACCCTCAACACCTTCTGGTACTAATTTATCTGCTTTAGAGTCTGACTGAAAGTAGCGATCAGAAGATCCGTGCGCTTGATTCATGGCGCCAATTGATCCCATGCCGCGATAAGATTTGTACGAGCGACCCTGATAAAGCTCAACCTCACCTGGTGATTCTTCCGTTCCTGCTAGCATTGAGCCAAGCATTACACAATAAGCGCCTGCAGCAAAGGCTTTGGCAATGTCACCAGAGTAGCGAATACCACCATCAGCAATTAAAGGAACACCCGTACCTCTTAGTGCATCTGCAACATCTGAAATAGCAGTAATTTGTGGCACACCAACGCCAGCAACAATACGCGTGGTACAAATACTACCAGGACCAATTCCTACTTTTACACAGTCAGCGCCCGCTTTAACTAAGTCAAGGGCTGCTTTTCCTGTGGCGATATTGCCAGCAATAATGTTTAAGTTTGGATGTTTGGCTTTGGTTTTTTTAACACGATCTAGCACGCCTTGAGAATGGCCGTGTGCAGTATCGATAACAATAATATCAACACCTGCTTCAACCAGAGCATCAATACGCTCTCCTGTTCCAGTTGCCACACCAACAGCTGCACCAACACGTAATTGCTCTTGTTCATCTTTACAGGCATTTGGAAAATCTGATGATTTTTGAATATCACGAACGGTGATCATACCTTGTAGATCAAATTTATCGTTAGTAATAATAACACGTTCAATTCTGTGTTGATGAAGTAAAGATCTTACTTCGCTCATGTCAGTGCCTTCAACGACAGTAATCAATTTATTTTGTGGCGTCATTAGATTTTCAACCAATTCATCCATGCGTGTTTCAAAGCGAACATCGCGCCCCGTGATCATGCCAACAATAGTATTACCCTCAACCACAGGAAGGGCGGAGATTTTAAATTTCTGTTGCATGTCAAATACATCGGCAATGGTAGCTTTTGGATCAATAGTAATCGGCTCACGAATAATGCCAGATTCAAAACGCTTAACCTTGCGCACTTCATTAGCTTGTTCTTTAACTGACATATTTTTATGAATAATACCAATGCCACCTTCTTGAGCCATTGTAATGGCCAGTTTGGCTTCTGTAACAGTATCCATTGCCGCAGAAAGAATTGGCGTATTAAGGGTGATATTCTTGGTCAACTTGGTTGCCATGCTTACCTCTTTAGGCATGGTAGTTGAATGTGCCGGTATCAGTAAAACATCGTCAAATGTTAGAGCGGTTTTTAGTAAGTTCATTTTAATATCTCCTGCGGTTAACAAAATTTGGAAAGATGAAACCTATCACCATTCCAAGGAATAAGACAAAGCCACCCATCATGAACCAATTTCTAGAACTGGAGTCTTGTGTGGCAGTTTTATTGTTTTTAAGTAGTTGAATTTCAGCTTTAAGCTGTAAATTTGTGGTGGTTAATTTTTCATTAGAATGTTCTAATTTCAGAGCATCCTTGTAGACTTTCTCAATGTGTTTTTTCTCAGACTCTGATTTGCTAGTTTGGATGGATAATTTAGTGTTATCCATTTTTAATATTTGCACTTCGGATTCTAGCTCAGTTTTTCTTTTAGCCAGTTTAGTAATTAACAGCTTATTAGCATTATAAGTTTGTCTAAGTTTTTCTAATTGCGTTCTGGCTGGTGGGTTGTTGCTTAAATACCTGGAAATAATCCAACCGGTTGAATCTTCAAATTTAACTTGAGTCCAGCCATCTTCTGTTGCTTGCAAAATTGAAAGCTTTGATCCTGAAGAGAGCGATCTAACAATATTATCGCCAAATTTCTTATCAGATCGCATTGGAATATCCACTTGATCGGTGATATAAACATACGACTCAGCATTAGCAAAAGTGCTTGTTAACAGAAGGACGATAGTTAGAAATTTAAGCTTCATTTTATAAACTTGATATTTTATTAAGTTGATCATTCAAATCTTTAATAGCGCTCAGTGTTGCGTTTAATCTTTCACGCTCAACTTTAACGATGGCCTCTGGTGCGCCAGCAACAAATTTTTCATTGTTTAGTTTGCCTTCAAATTGCATTTTTTGTTTTTCTAGTTTTTCAATTTCTTTATTAAGACGTGCAATTTCCTGATCTTTATCAATGAGCCCTGCTAGTGGGATAAGAATTTTCATCTCACCGACTAGGGCAATTGCTGATTCTGGCGCTTCGTCAGTGGTATCTAGTTTATCAATATTTTGCATTTTCGCAAGAGCGCTTAAAATATGGGTATTATTTTGTAAATAAGACTCATCCAAATCATTAACGTTTTGAACAAAACAATCCAAAGGTTTAGAAGGTGGAATGTTCATTTCACCACGAATTTTTCGAATACCAAGAATAAATGTTTGCAGCCATTCAATTTCTGATTCTGCTTCTTTAGAGGTTAAGCTTGAATCAAATTCTGGGTAAGACTGTGTCATTAGGCTAATGTTATTATCGCCAGTAATTGTATTACACTGTTCAAAGATTTCTTCAGTAATAAATGGAATGATCGGATGTAGCAGGGTGATCATTTCATTTAAAACTTTAATAAGGGTTGCTTGCGTGCCAGCCTTGGTGGCTTCATTTTGCAATAAAGGTTTAGACAATTCCAAGTACCAATCGCAATAATCATGCCAAACAAACTCATACAATTCTTGACTCATTAAATCAAGACGATAGTCTTTCAGATGTTTTTCAACGTTTTTCTTGGTGTCTTGTAAGCGTGACAAAATCCATTTATCTGCAGTAGATAAATTAGCATTTGGGTTGATAGCTTCACCCTCAAGATTCATCAATACAAATCGAGAAGCGTTCCATAGTTTATTACAGAAGTTTCGATAACCTTCGACACGCTTTAAATCAAATTTAATGTCACGTCCGAATGAGGCAAGGGCAGCAAAGGTAAACCTAAGCGCATCAGTACCAAAAGCAGGAATACCATCAGCAAATTCTTGTTGAGTTTGCTTCTTGATTTTTTTAGCCATTTTTGGCTGCATCATGCCTTGAGTTCTTTTTTCAAGTAAGTCTTCTAAAGAAATACCGTCAATTAAATCAATTGGATCTAGTACGTTACCTTTGGATTTGGACATTTTTTGCCCTTGTCCATCTTTAATAAGCCCTGTGATGTAGATATCCTTAAACGGTACATCGCCGGCAAATTTTAAGCCAAACATAATCATTCTGGCTACCCAGAAGAAGATAATATCAAAACCTGTTACCAGTACATTTGTTGGATAGAAACGCGCTAAATCTGGTGTTTTTTCTGGCCAGCCTAAAGTTGAAAATGGCCATAATGCTGACGAGAACCAAGTGTCTAGTACGTCGTTATCTTGTGTTAATTTAACACCTTCTCCAGCTTGTGCTTGAGCTTCTTCTTCAGAGTTTGCAACAAAGATATTACCTTGTTCGTCATACCAGGCAGGGATTCTATGGCCCCACCAAATTTGTCTAGAAATGCACCAGTCTTGAATGTTGTCCATCCAGTTGAAATAAGTCTTGTTCCAATTTTCAGGAATAAAACGAATGTCACCATTTTTAACTGCATCGATAGCAGGCTGCGCTAATGGCGCTACTTTAACAAACCATTGGTCTGTCATGTAAGGCTCGATCACAGCATTGGTTCTATCGCCACGAGGTACCATGAGTTTATGTGGTTCAATTTTTTCCAACAAACCTTGCTCGTCTAAATCTTTGATGATTTGTTTTCTGGCATCAAATCTATCCATGCCTACATAAGCACTTTCAACTGTGTCATTTATTTTGGCGTCATTAGTTAAAATGTTGATGACTTCAAGACCGTGACGCTGACCCATTTCATAGTCATTAAAATCATGAGCAGGGGTGATTTTCACACAACCTGTTCCAAATTCCATATCAACATAATCATCAGCAATAATATTGATCTTTCTGTCTGTTAGTGGCAAGTCAATGGTTTTTCCAATAAGATGTGCGTAGCGAGCGTCTTCTGGATGTACAGCAACCGCACTATCACCAAGCATGGTTTCAGGTCGCGTTGTTGCAACCACCATAACTTCGTTAGTATCGGTAATTGGATAGCGCATATGCCAAAGAGAGCCTTGCTCTTCAGTACTGATTACTTCTAAATCAGATACAGCAGTGTGTAATACCGGATCCCAATTAACTAAGCGTTTTCCGCGATAAATCAAACCTTCTTGATGAAGCTGAACAAATACTTTTTTAACCGCGTCAGATAAGCCTTCATCCATAGTGAAGCGTTCTTTTTTCCAGTCAACTGATGAGCCAAGTCTGCGCATTTGCGAGGTGATTGTGCCGCCAGATTGCTCTTTCCAATCCCAAATTTTTTCAACAAATTTTTCACGACCCACATCATGGCGCGTAATATCTTGTGCAGCTAATTGGCGCTCAACCACCATTTGCGTTGCAATACCTGCATGATCCGTACCTGGTTGCCAAAGAGTTTGCTCGCCTTTGCCACGATGATAGCGCGTAAGCACATCCATAATGGTGTGCTGAAAAGCGTGCCCCATATGTAATGAGCCAGTAACATTTGGTGGCGGAAGCATAATGGAATAAGCGTTCTCGCTAGTAGAATTTGCATCAGACGAGAATAGATTTTTGTCTTCCCAAAGGGAGCGATATTTCGCTTCAATTTGTTCAGGATTGTAGGTTTTTTCCATTAACTTATAAAGATGGATTAAACTTCGCAATTATACTATAAAGGGATTGATAAATTGGATAATAAAACTTGGATTGTGTATTTGTTAAAATGCGCCAATAACGCGTTGTATTGCGGAATCACCAATGATTTATCCAAACGCCTAAGACAGCATAATGGAGAAGTTGTAGGCGGTGCAAAATATACGCGTGCCAATGCACCTTGTGAGTTGGTTTATCAGGAAGAGGCAACAGATCGATCTTGCGCATCAAAACGTGAATATGAAATAAAGCAAATGGACAGAAGTGCCAAACTATTATTAATCGAATCAATATGAATAATTACCAAAAAATTTCTTGTGAAGACCATAGTATTTATGAGCTGGTCATTATGCGAGGTCAATCTATGAAGGTTGAGATTAATGGTGAAATTATTAGAATCAAACCAATCGATCTACTAACCAAAGAATCTCAAGAATTTCTGATTTTTATTGATGAGTTGGGTGATAAAAAAGAAATACGCGCCGATCAGATTAGCATTCAAAGATAAGTGATTGCTTTATTTTTTTTGAAATAAAAAATAATTAAAACTTTGAATCGATCCATTTGGATGAGGGTGTTTTTCGTTAATGGTTTTAATTAAGCTAAATCCACTTCCAAGTAGCTTGGTAATCTTGTTTTTATCATATTGAACAATTTCAAGTTCTGAGCACTCTTTAGGCCCATCAGGAGAGAAGGTTGCCAACAAAAACAAGCCATCTTTTTTAAGATATTGATTCAATTTTTGCAGATATGTTTCTTGATCTTCTAGCTTGGTTAAAAAATGAAAAACCGCTCTATCGTGCCAAAGCTGGAAAGTATGCGTGGTATCAAAATCCAGAACATTTTCGTTAAAAAACTTCAGTTTTTCAGTGTGTGAATTTAACCTTTGTTTAGCAGTATCTAAAGCAGTAGTTGATAGCTCTAGTAATGTAATGTCTGTATAGCCTTCATTTAGTAAATTATCAGCCAAAATTGATACGCCACAGCCCACATCGATAATCGCATCATTTGGCTTGGTAGATTCCATAATCCAATCAAATGAAATGGTGGAATGTTCTTGATGCCAACTTACTTGGGTGTGATTTTTGGTTTTGTAAACGTCATCCCAGTGAGAGAATGTATCGGTCATTTTTTTAGTGTGTTTATAATATCAGTATCGAAATTATAGGCTAGATATGATGAGAATTTTGCACACAATGCTGCGTGTTGGTGATTTAGATAAATCTATCGAATTTTATACACAAGTTTTAGGCATGAGTTTATTGCGTCAAAAAGACTATCCTAAAGGTGAATTTACTTTAGCATTTTTAGGTTATGGCCCTGAGGCTGAAAACCCCGCACTTGAACTCACGCATAATTGGGGTAAAAAACATTACGATATAGGTACAGGATTTGGCCATATCGCCATTAATGTGGATGATGTTTATGAAGCAGTTGATAAGGCGAAAAACCAAGGTGTGAAGATTCTTAGAGAAGCAGGTCCTATGAGTGCCGGAACAACGATTGTAGGATTTTTACAAGATCCAGATGGCTATGAAATAGAGCTACTTTCTAAAGTATTCGAGTAGCTTATTACACAACGCAATATTTTTATTCTCAAGATAAATAACACACAGAATAAAAAACTAGCTAAGTGTAATTTTTGCGCCCAGTTAATGCGTGAGCGATTGTGTTGATATCTGCATACTCAAGCTCTCCACCAATCGGAATACCGTGAGCAATGCGTGTAATTTGCACATCAAATTGTTTGGCCATATTGCTGATATAGTGCGCAGTTACTTCGCCTTCAACTGTTGCATTGGTGGCCAAAATAATTTCTTTTACTTCCTTGCTTTTAAGTTTTTGCTCTAACTCATCTAACCCAAGTTCACTAGCGCCAATGCCATCAATAGGGGATAGGTAGCCACTAAGCACAAAATACTTGCCTCTATAAACGCCGCTTTGTTCAATAGCATGAATGTCAGTTGGTGTTTCTACAATGCAAAGTTGTGAATCGTCTCGAACTTCGTTGGCGCAAATATTGCAAATGGTTTTTTCACTCAGCGTTCTGCAAGAATTACAATGCTGTACGTGTTCCATAGCGTCTACTAGCGCTTTGGCTAAATCAAATCCACCTTCACGATTACGCTCAAGTAAATGATAAACAAAGCGTTGCGCTGTTTTAGATCCAACACCTGGCAGGGCGCAAAAAGCTTTGTTGAGTGATTCAATCATTGGCTAAGATTTAAAATGGTAAGTTCATGCCGCCAGGTAAGTTCATACCACCTGTTGCATTTTTCATTTTCGCCTCTGAAGCGTTAGAGATTTGTTGGGTGGCATCATTCATGGCGGTTAAGATTAAATCTTCAAGCATGTCTTTATCATCCATAACCATTTCATCAATTTTGATATTCGTCGCTACATGTTCGCCGTTAAGAGTGATTTCAACCGCGCCACCAGCAGCTTTACCAGTAGCACTCAAGGTTTTAATTTCCTCTTGTGCCTTTTGCATATTATCTTGCATTTGCTGGGCTTTTTTCATCATTCCAGCCATTCCGCCTTTAAACATTGTTAACTCCTTGTTTAGTGTTTTGTAATTTCTCTAATGGATTTAACGTCAACTTTAGCGTTAAAAGCTTGTTCTAATTTTTGTACTACTTCATCATTTAAAAATTCTTGTTGAATTTTAGACAAATATTCATTATGAGCTTGCGTTTCTTTTTGTGCCAGCGTTTGTGTCAGCGGTTTATCAAGATTAATGATTAAGTCTAAATCAACATACACTGTCCTTAAACTGCTGAGCATACTATTGTGCACATGATCACTTAACAAATTGGTAAATTGCTCATCAAGTAGCAATGTAAGTGTGTCACCTTCTAAGGAGCTAAACAAGGTGTTTTTAACCAGTATTTTGGCACTACCTGTAAATTCAACCGATTGACTTAGCTTTTCCCATTCCTGTTGGTTGGTAATTTTTAAGCTATCAATTTGAGAAGGCTGCTCTATTTTTTCAACAATAGGCTGAGCTATTGCTTTAGATTTTGCTTGTTCAGGCTTTGATTCTTCTTTTGTGTCGTTGCTACTAGGCGTGATTTTTAGAGTTTTTTTTTCTCTAGGGATTTGGTTTTCAGTATCACTATGGAATGCTAGCATTCTTAGTAGTGTCATTTCAAAGCCGATTTGTTCACTAGGTGCTAGCGATATATCTTTAGTGCCATTGATCGCCATTTGATAAAAAATCTGTAAATCTTGATTAGAAATATGATTAGACAATTCTTGAATATCAGCACTAACTTCCTCATTAACAATCTGCGCTAATGAAATCTGATGAAACAACGAGCTAAGATCTTTTAAAGCGTTGGTTAAGTTTTCACCTCGATGAGATAAATCCTTACTAAACTCAATCACTGCTTTAGCATCCTGATTAAATAAATGCTTGGCCAGTGTGATAATATCATCATGATGCACCAAACCCAGCATGGCTTTGATATCTTTGCTGGT
>ERZ1046740.988-NODE-988-length-21366-cov-5.352494_pt1 | contig 21366 bp, 16 predicted proteins | sample MGYA00383093_ERZ1046740 | MGnify/ENA primary metagenome ERZ1046740 (study PRJEB29581, sample SAMEA5548363) | metagenome | biome: marine; feature: coastal; material: water | depth 25 m | study: Short-term variability in the microbial, nano- and picoplankton... | reverse complement strand
TCAAATCATCGCCGTCGACCCCAATGCTTCGCGCCTTGAGTTGGCGCGTGAATTAGGTGCTACCCATGCTATCGATCCGACCCAGGGCGACCCCATCGAGGGTATCCATCAAATCAGGCCGACGGGTGTTCACTACACGCTGGAGTGCACGGGAATGCCCGAGGTACTCCGTCAAGCTGTGGATTCGCTGACGTTGACGGGCGTATGCGGGCTCATTGGCGTATCGCCTGTTGGGACGGAGTGCGCGATCGATATGAACAGCATCATGTTCGGACGGAGCCTGCGTGGCATCATCGAGGGTGACAGTGTTCCGGATGTGTTCATCCCCAGGTTGATAGAGCTTTACAAACAGGGCCGCTTCCCTTTTGACAAGCTAGTCACATTCTATAAGCTCGACGACATCAATAAAGCGGTCGAAGACACTGAGCAGGGGAAAGTGATCAAGGCTGTTTTGCGGCCTTAACAGCTATTTTTGATCCAGTTTTTTCCCGGAGGACAATGTGGGCTATTGGTACCTGACAATCGCGATAATTACTGAAGTGCTGGCAACCAGTGCGCTGAAGGAGTCACAAGGTTTTTCCAGGCTAGTGCCGAGTCTGCTGGTAATAGCGGGATATGGCGCTTCCTTCTACTTCTTGTCGCTTGTCCTCCAAACGATTCCCATAGGCGTCGCCTACGCACTATGGGCTGGCCTTGGCATCGTACTGATAACCGTCGTGGGTGCAGTAATGTTTGACCAAAAAATGGATCTACCGGCCATTCTGGGTATCGCACTGATTATCAGTGGTGTCGTTGTCCTGCGGGTATTCTCCAGCATAAAAACTTAAAGAATCTAGCCGACGCGCTGCCGAGACTCGATACAGGACAACGCCTAGAAAACTCCACATCAGCACTATTGACCATTCATAAGGCCAGGTGAGTGCAGAGGGACTGCCAGGCATGTATAGAAAAGCAATACCCAGCGACAGCGCGAGTGCCGTGTAACCTACGAACCTGCCGTTAGCGACCCTGAATGGACGTTTCATGTCGGGTTCTTTCATGCGCAAAACAAGGAACGATATCGCCACCATGGCGTAGGCTGTGACGATCCCAAGGCCGCCAGCGTTTACCAGCCAAACTAGCGCATTACGGCCGAACAATGGCGCAATAAATGAGAGCGAACCGATCATCAGTATGGCGTTGACCGGCGTCCCGTAAGTCGGGTGCAGCCTGGCAAGAAAGGCGGGGAGCATCCTCGCCCTGGCCAGGGCGTACACGGCTCGGCTGCCACCGACAAGGAACGCATTCCAGCTGGTAATGATTCCGCCGATGCCAACAAATACGAGTGCCTTGCCTGCAGTAGAGGTGTTGAACACGGCGCTCATTGCGTCCGCTGTTGACAGGCCCGAGGAAGAAATCTGCTCAGGCGGTAAAGCGAGGGATACTGCGAGAATCATGAGCACATACCAGGCTACAGCCATTACCACCGCTATGATCAGCAATCTTCCGATCTGCTTGAATGGAAGGTCGATTTCTTCTGCAGCCTGGGGTATGACATCAAACCCCACGAACATAAAGGGCGTCATGATCAACACCATCAACAGCCCCTTGGGGCTATCGACGAATAGCGGGGTCATGTTCTCGGCAGATCCATTGTTGAAAGCCCCGCTAGCGAGCAGCAGCCCGGCGACAAGAATGAATGCCGTGATGGTTTTTTGGAATAACGCAGACGCCCGAACGCCGCGAATGTTCAGCCAGGTCATCAGTGCTGCACCGCAGCTCCCAACCATGACCCAGCTGAGGTAGACATCCCCGTCAGCAATGCTCCAAAGAAGCCCGACCTTGTACCCGGGAAATAGATGCTCGAGAACGGTTGGCAAGGCCACTGCTTCGAAAGCAACAACGGAGACGTAACCAAGGATGATCGCCCATGTGCACAGGAATGATGCTCCCGATCCCAGTGCGCGATGGCTGTCACTCCTCATACTCAGCTCACACGATTGATCCCAGCATTACTGATGTTTTGACTTCCCAAGGGTCATATCCAGGCCTCTCATCTACATTTGTATCCGAAGAGTTCTACACGGATTCTGTTGCAATTGACTGGTACGCGGTTGTCCATCCCTCCTGGGCGTCATGCTATTCAGCCATTTGTGAGATTAGAGTGCGATCTGCCTAAAAGGGGTTAGAAGTAGCATGCCTGTTAGAAGTCGCCTGTAATTGATCTCTAAGAAAGGATTTACGCGTTGTCCTATTGAGCACTGCTATATTGACACTCAGCGTGTCACTATGTATGATCGCTAAAGTGACATTATACGTGCCACTAAGTGCAGGCGGTTGAATAATAGATCGAGCTGGAAATAAAGCGAGACAAATAAGAGGAAGTAGGTATGCGCGACGCAACAAAGAAGTTTTTTTCGAACCGCTTGTCCATAGCGATAAAAGCGACGATCGGCCTAACAGCAATGGGTATGCTGTCAAACACGCATGCCGAAACTCTGGTGTTGGAGGAGGTGATCGTTACCGCCCAGAAGCGCTCGGAGAGCCTGCAGGACGTACCGGTGGCAGTTACCGCCTTCAGCGCAGACACCATCCAGGAAGCCGGTATCAGTGACACCAGTGACCTGGCGGTCATGACACCCAGCCTGAACGCGAACGCCAACGCCAGCCCTTTTACCACCAGGCTGTCGATCCGCGGTATTGGCACGTCGCAGTCCGACCCGGCCCTTGAACCCTCAGTGGGCATGTTCGTGGACGGTGTTTTCTTGGGCCGGTCCGGGCTGGGCACCGCGGATCTAACCGACATTGAACGCATCGAGGTACTGCAGGGCCCCCAGGGCACCCTCTATGGCAAAAACACTAACGCCGGCGCCATCAGCATAATCACCAAGCGACCCAATCTCGATGAATTCGAGGGCTATGTGGAGGCCTCCGTGGGCGACTACGGCATGGGAAAGTTGACCGCGACCGCATCCGGCCCCCTGGGTGACACGGTGGCCTACCGCCTGTCGGGTAATATTCACCAGCGCGACGGCTACTATGACAACGCCGGTGCAGGGATCGACGACCAGAACGATGCCGACGACTGGAACCTGCAGGGCAAGTTGCTGTGGGAACCCACGGACCGGCTCAGCGTGATACTCGGCGCTGCCCATGTAGATCGCGATAGTACCTGTTGTGGCGCAGATAGCACACAGAGTGAAGTAGTGCAGCAAGAGCTGATTAACCAGAACCTGGCACCGGACAAGAACGATCCCTACGATTACGACGTGGCAACCAGCTACCAGGAATCATTCAGCATGGAATCCGACCTGGTATCGCTGCATATCGATTACGACCTGGACTGGGGATCCATCACATCGATTACCGCCTGGAACGACTACGACTATTCCGTCAGCAATGATCCCGATCGCTCGCAACTGGACCTGCTTAACACTACTGATGAGCACAATGAGGGAGACAGCTTCTCGCAAGAGCTGCGCCTGGATTCCTCCATCGGTGACAACATCGACTACCAGGTGGGCTTGTTCTACTACGATCAGACCACCCAGCGTGGCGACAAGAGCCCCGCACTCACGGTCGGTGAAGACTTCATTACCATTGCCGACCAGCAGGACCTGCCTTTCCCCTTTCCGACCATCGGCTTCATTGTACAACCGGGCGATGATCTCCGGTATCAGAATACCTGGGACAACGAGACTATAGCTGTGTTCGGCCAGGCTACCTGGCATGTCGGCCAGAACTGGCACCTGACCGGCGGCCTGCGCTGGACGGACGAGCAGCGGGATGCCCACCTGTTCAGTGAGACGGTTTCGACGGCGCCGTTGGCGCCAACCGTGGCCCTCCTCAACGCCTTCTCCACACCGATAGACGCCAAGCTTGATCGAAGCAGCGACAACGTCGATTGGCTGGCTAAAATTGCCTACGACATCGGCGACGACGGCATGGTGTACGCCAGCGTCGGCACGGGGAGCAAGTCCGGCAACTTCAACGGGGTGAACGGTACCCCGGAGGAACGCGAGTTCGACGATGAAGACACCACCAGCTACGAGCTGGGTCTGAAGTCCACCCTGTTTGACTCAAGAATGCGTATCAACGCCGCGGCCTTCTATTCCCAGATCGACGACTACCAGTCTCAGCTGCAGTTGCCCACGGGCCTTGGTACCTTTGTCAGCAACGAGGGCGAAGTTGAGTCGTCCGGTATAGACATACAGCTGGAGGCCGTGCCCCTGGCGAACCTGACCCTTAGCGCGGGGCTGTTGTATATGCACAAATACGAAGTAACTGACGGCCCGAATGAGGGTTTGGAGCTACCTTTTACGGCGGAGTACAGCGGCCACCTGGGCGCTACTCTGGTCTTTCCCCTGGCTGACGGCGGGATCTACATCCGCGGTGATTACACCTTCATGGACGATCACGTGACCAACACGACAAGTAAGGAGAACCTGGAGGACAAGGATTTCGACGATCGTGAGACGTTAAACGCGAAGATCGGCTGGCGCAACGACAATTGGAACATATCCCTCTGGGGCAAGAACCTGACCGACGACGAATACGCGGTGCAAACCACGAACACCTTTTTGTTCAGCGGTATGGATGCTTACTTCCTGGCGCCGCCGAGAACCTACGGTGCCACCTTGCGCTATGACTTCTAGGGAATCCAGGGACGGGGCACTGTGCTAATACGCAAGCTCTTATCTTTTTGGGCATAGCGCTTCTGGCCTATGCCTTTTTTTTTATAGCACCATACCGGCAAAGTCCTGTGGCGTTAGCCTTAAAGGGGGCCTCAGGCCAATCACTCCGGAGCAATCGCCTTTTGTTGTGGAGGGAACTTTAAGACTGCACAGGCCGATTGGGGTAAATCATGATGAAGAAAGTTTCCATTATCGGCGTAGTTCCGGCCCTGTTGTTGGCGGGGTTGGCCTACATGAACCAGATCCCCCTGATGCTGGCGCTGGTGAAAATCCAGTCAGCCATGGAATACGAAGTGGGGCCGCCTCGTGATCTTCCCTGGAGCGAGGGCCCTGCCCAGGCCGCCAGCGAGCCCGGCGAACGCCCACCCAATATTATTCTCATTGTTGCCGACGACCTGGGTTACAACGATATTTCCACGTTTGGCGGGGGCCTGGCGGGTGGGCGCGTACAGACTCCCCATATTGATCAATTGGCGGCGGAGGGTGCAGTATTCTCCCAGTCCTATTCCGGTGCGGCCACCTGTGCGGTCTCGCGGGCAATGCTGATGACCGGGCGTTATCCTACCCGAACCGGCTTCGCGTTCACGCCCATGCCTTCCGGCATGGCGCCTATAGGAATGCGCATCTCCGCCAGCATGGGGCGTGGAGGCCCCTCCGGTATTTACTATCCGGAGATCGATGAGATGAAGCCGCCCTACGAGGAGCAGGGTTTACCGGCCGAGGAAGTGACGGTTGCCGAAGTGCTGCGAGACCGGGGCTATCAGACCTTCCATATTGGTAAATGGCACCTCGGGCGCACGGGCGGTATGGCGCCACATGAGCAGGGTTTTAATCAGAGTCTGCTGATGGCTGATGGCCTCTATCTTCCCGAAGACGATCCCAAGGTGGTGAATGCCAAGCTGGATTTTGACGGGCTGGACCAGTTCCTCTGGGCGAAGCTGGGCTTTGCCAACAGCTTTAACTCGGGCGATGAAGATCGCTTCGAACCCGGCGGCTATCTCACTGATTACTGGACCGATGAGTCGATTGAGATCATCAAGGCCAACAAGATTCGGCCGTTTTTTCTCTACCTGGCACACTGGGGGGTCCATACTCCCTTGCAGGCAACGCGCGAAGATTATGAGGCAGTAGGTGATATACAGCCGCATCGACTGCGAGTCTATGCTGCCATGATGAGTGCTATTGACCGCAGCGTGGGCAGGATCAACGCGGTGCTGGAAGAGGAGGGGCTGGCGGACAACACCATGGTCGTATTCACCAGCGACAACGGCGGAGCGGACTACATCGGTTTGCCCGGGGTTAACCAGCCTCTGCGTGGCTGGAAGATGACCAATTTCGAAGGCGGCCTTCGCGTGCCGCTGTTTATGAAATGGCCCGCACAAATAAAAGCAGGAACAATCTCTGAGGAGCCGGTAGCGCACATCGACATGATGCCTACCCTGGCAGCGGTGGCGCAAGCGCCTTTACCCGAAGGTGTCGAGATCGACGGGCGGGATCTGTTGCCGCTGGTCACAGACGAAGGCACGCAAGATTGGGATCGTCAGACTTTATTCTGGGAGAGCGGCCACTATCGGGCAGTGCGTCACGGGGACTGGAAGCTCCAGGTGGCTGAGCGGCCGGATGCTGCACTGTGGTTGTATAACCTGGCGGTGGACCCGTCTGAGCAAAATAATCTCGCCTCATCGCGCCCCGAAAAGGTCGCCGAATTGATGGCGCTGCTCGATGCACACCAGCGCAGTGCCCGGGAGCCTCTGTATCCCTCGGCGGTGGAGGCAAGTATAACCCTTGATAAAACCAAAGCTGAGCGCTTTGAAGAGGGTGATGAGTACATTTACTGGCCGAACTAGCACCGAGGAAAACCATGGCAGAGCAATTCAACGATCAGGGAGGCCTGGCGGGCATGGACCCGAATCCGCTGCTACGTTGGTTGACGTCTGCTATCTTGCGTCGGGTCTGCAGGCCGGAGCGACTACAAAAGCAGCGGGTAAAAACTGAGCGGGCTCGCCGTAAGGCCGGTGAGCCCCATGTGGTGGAGTACTTTCACCAGGTGGAAGATGGCTACAGCCACCTGGCCGCCCAGATGCTGCAGCAGTTCTGTGAGCGTTACGATATCGAGTTGGTCTGCCACCTGGTGCGTGGCCCCCAGGGCAAGAACTCGCCCGAGCCGGATCTGCTGTTGCAACTGTCTCGCTATGATTCCTTCCATGTGGCGCCGGAATACGATCTGCAATTCCCCGAGCACCCGGAACCACTGGATTCCTCGCTGGTAGAGCTGGCGACAGCCGTTCTGGCGGCGCAGGATAGTGAGAGCTTTGCCGCCTGTGCGACCCAGGTGGGCGATGCGCTGTGGTCCGGAGATCGAGCTCGCTTGCAGGGCCTGGCTGATAGCCTGGGCTGCGCCAGCGAGAGCGAATGGGAGGCTCGCCTGGATGCAGGAACCGCCCGCCGCAGTGAACTCAAACATTACTCCGGTGCGATGTTCCACTATGGGAAGGAGTGGTACTGGGGTGTTGATCGCCTGTATCACCTGGAAAAGCGTCTGGCCGGGTTGGGCGCTGATCGCGAGGAGGGGAAAGAACTACTGGTGCCGCGTCCTCCCGTGGAGGCGGGTCCACTTAAAGATAACGGCTGCCTGACTCTGGAGGTCTACCCCTCCCTGCGTAGCCCCTATACCTCGATTGCCTTTGATCGCGCCCTGCAACTGGCGCAGGATACCGGCGTAAAGCTGGTGGTGCGCCCGGTACTGCCCATGGTGATGCGCGGTGTGCCTGCGACCCCGGAAAAGGGTATGTACATCTTCTCCGATGTGCAGCGCGAGGCCCGGGAGGCGGGCGTACCCTTTGGCAATATCTATGACCCCATCGGCGAGCCTGTGCGTCGCTGCTACTCAATCTACGCCTGGGCCTGCCAACAGGGCCGGGGTAATGAACTGCTCTCCAGTTTCCTCGGTGCGGCCTTTGCCCAGGGGGTAAATACCAACGGAGATCAGGGTTTACGCAAGGTAGTGGAAGCTGCTGGCCTGGACTGGAGCGAGGCGCAGCAGCATCTCGGAGAACCAGGCTGGGAAGATATCCTGGAGCAAAACCGCCAGGCCATGTACGACGCCGGCCTCTGGGGCGCGCCCAGCTTTCGCCTGCTGGACGAGCAGGGCAAGCAGTTACTTGCCCTCTGGGGACAGGATCGCCTGTGGTTATTTGCCCGTGAGATCCAACGACAGCTAGAGCGCCGGCAGGGCCAATAGACTGAAGTTACATTAAACCCGGAAAATTAAACACAGAGGAGTGTTAGACGGAATGAAGACCAGATTAACGGATCTGTTGGGTATTGAAACGCCCATCATCTGCGGCGGCATGATGCGGGTCGGAACGGCGGATTTGGCGGCGGCCGCATCAAATGCCGGCGCGCTCGGCGTGATGACCGCACTGACCCAGCCCACGCCCGAGGGTCTGGAGGCAGAGATCGCCCGCTGCCAGTCGCTGACCGACAAGCCATTCGGCGTCAACCTGACCGTGGGCGTGGTGGCGAGTGAGATCAACTACGACGATTATGTCGACGTGATCATCAAGAGCGGCGTGAAGATCGTGGAGACAGCCGGGCGCAGTCCAGAGCCGTTTATGGAACGGTTCAAAGCTGCGGGCATTAAAGTGATCCACAAATGCGTCGCCGTGCGTCATGCCCTTAAGGCTGAGCGTATCGGCGTCGATGTGGTGAGCATCGATGGCTTTGAGTGCGCAGGCCACCCGGGCGAGCAGGACGTGGGCGGCCTGGTACTGTTTCCCGCGGCAACCCAGGCACTCAAAATTCCTGTGGTTGCATCCGGTGGTATCGCCGATGGTAGAGGTCTGGCTGCAGCCCTGGCCCTGGGTTGCGAAGGTATCAATATGGGTACCCGCTTTCTGGTGACAAAGGAAGCGCCCGTCCATGAAGGCATCAAGCAGAAAGTGGTAGAGATGGATGAAAATCAGACCCGCTTGATCTTCCGCAGCTTCAACAACACGGCTCGGGTTTACCGCAATGAGTTAGCGGACGAGGTTGCCGCGATCGAGGCAGCCGGTGGCGACTTCGGCCAGGTGCATCACCTGGTGTCCGGTGCAGCCCAGGATAAAGCCTGGAGCACGGGTGATATTGAAGCCGGCATGGTGACAGTGGGAATGTGCGGCGGCCTGATCAATGATATTCCCAGCTGTGAAGAACTCGTCAAAAATATCGTGACCGACGCCGAACAGATCATCCGCAGCCGTCTGGCAGGGGTTGTCGCGTCTTGATGCCGTCTTTTTTAAAAAATAGGAATATATTATGTCAACTCGATTAAAAATCTGGCTAACCTCCGCGCTGATTTACCTGTCCTTTTTTGCCTGGTACACGGATATGCAGGGGCCTTTAACTGATATTGAGGTCGAGGAATTCGTCGCAGCACTGACGGCTGCCGGCAATGACCCTGAAGAGATTGCAATGATTGAACAGTTTGGGAGAGAGGACTCTGGCCGACAGTTCCTGATGGTTAACAATGTCGATTATAACGAAAACCCTCCCCGGGTTGAGGGTGCAGAGCCCGGCGAAGACGCCGAACAATTGATGGCAAGGTATATGGAGCATATGTTTCCCGCCTTACTCGCTCGTGCCTCGCACCCCGCCGTAATGGGACCAGCAGTGTTCAGGACCATGGACCTGGCGGGAATAGAAGGCGCTGAACAGTGGGATATGAATGCCTTATTTCGCTATCGCAGTCGCCGCACATTTCTTGAGATCGTCACTAACCCTGCGTTTTCAGGGAAGCATGATTTCAAAGCAGCGGCGCTGGATAAAAATATCGCATATCCGATAGAGCCGAAACTCTATCTGGGTGATTTGCGATTGGTGCTTGGCCTCTTTCTTCTGGCACTAACAGCCCTCATCGATAGCACCTTGATGTCGAGAAAGTTAAAAAACATGCAAACAGCGAAGGCGGAATAAATCGTTATCTATGCAAACTCATGGGAGGACACGGGGGAGGTGACCCGTGCAGCAACCCCTGCAGCCACGGATAAAAGAGGTTCGAGGTAGGAAGATGAAACAACAAAAGTGGCTAATTGGATTGTTGGCTGTTGGGGTCATAGCAATTATTGGCGCCCCGGCATTGAAGGACACGATGCTGGACATGCTTCTGGAAAATATCGGGGTGATTCAAAAAATTACCGATCCGATCGGCCCCAATCGGGAAGTGGTTTGGGAAAAATGCCCCGTAACTGCTGACACATCCCCGCAGCAGCGACCGCCCAACGTGATCCTGATTCTGGCGGATGACCTGGGAGCCAATGATGTGACCTACGGCGGGGGTGGGGTGGCCAACGGCAGCGTTCCCACGCCGAACATCGATTCTATCGCTCGCGAAGGGGTGAGTTTTAGCAATGGCTATGCCGCAAACGCAACCTGCGCGCCGTCAAGAGCGGCATTGCTAACCGGTCGATACCCCAGCAGGATCGGCTTTGTCTCCACCCCGGCACCGGCAATATTTATGAAATGGGCTGCCAGCAGGCGGAAGAATGATCCCTATCCTTCACATTACTTCGAGGAGCGTGAGGATGAGGTTCCTGACTACAAGGCGCAGGGTCTGCCCCATGATGAGATTACACTGGCGGAACTGCTGAACGACAACGGCTATCACTCCGTCATGCTTGGCAAGTGGCACCTTGGGGACAAAGAGGGTATGCGCCCTGGGGATCACGGCTTCGGCGAATTCCTGGGAATCCTGGGCGGGGGCAGTGTGTATCTGCCGGAGGATCACCCGGATGTGGTCAATGCCAAACTCTCTTTTGATCCGGTCGATATTGCCCAGTGGAAGGCTTACTCTTTCCATGTGACCGCCAACGACGGCAAGCGATTTGAACCCGCGAGCTATCTGACGGATTACTTCACCGATGAAGCGGTCAAGGTGATTGAGCAGAATAAGAACAGGCCTTTCTTTATGTATCTGGCCTACAACGCCCCGCACAGCCCGCTCCAGGCAATGCCGGAAGATTATGCAGCGCTGTCGCATATCGAGGATCACACCCAGCGCGTCTATGGTGGCATGATCCGGTCACTGGACCGCAATGTGGGGCGTGTGCTGGACAGCTTGAAGGAAAATGGTTTGGAGGAGAACACCCTGGTGATTTTCGCCAGCGACAATGGGGGTGCCGGATATCTGGGGTTGCCGGATATCAATAAACCCTACCGGGGCTGGAAGAGCACGTTTTTCGAGGGTGGGATTAATGTCCCGTTCTTTATGAAATGGCCAGCTAACATTCCCAGGGGTATTGTGTACGAAAAGCCGGTGGCGCAGCTGGATGTTTTTGCGACGGTTGCAGCGGCCACCGCAACGCCGTTGCCGTCGGGGCGCAAAATAGATGGTGTCGACCTACTTCCCTTTGTTAACGGCAATATCAAAGGCCGTCCCCATGAAACCCTGTTCTGGGATACCGGCAGCTATCAGGCTGTCATCGCCGGCGACTGGAAATTGCACCATGTCGATCCGGTCAAGGCAAAGCCTTTCAGAAATGACTGGCTGTTTAATATGAAGGACGATCCCACAGAGCAGGTCAATTTGGCGGACACCCGAGCCGATAAAGTTAACGAATTGCAGACTATTCTGCAGGCGTTCAACCAGAACGATAAGGTCAAGCCCTTGTGGCCCTCCCTGCTTGAAGGCCCGATCCGCATTGACGAAACAATAAACCAGTCGTGGGAAAAAGAGGATGAGTATGTGATCTGGTCAAATTAGCTGCGCAATATTTTTGTTAGCAGCCGGTACCCTATGGCAGAAAATGACAGGAGATCCTATTCATGCAAGATGCAACTTCACAACAATACGGGGCCTTCCGCGAAGAGGTCCGACGCTTCATCGAGCAAAATCTCACCGATGAAATGCGCGAGGCCGGTCGCCTGCAAACCGGCTTTCCGAATGTCGAGCAGTCGATCGCCTGGCAAAAGGTCAGGCATCAGCGCGGCTGGGCAGCGCCCTCCTGGCCTAAGGAATACGGCGGTCCCGGCTGGGATGAAATCCAGCAAACCATCTTCCGGGAGGAGGCCTGCAAGGCCAATGCGCCCACCGAGCACCTGCAGAGCCTGATGATGTGCGGCCCCTGCTTAATGGGCCATGGCTCCCAGGAGCAAAAAGACTATTACCTGCCGAAGATACTTTCCGGGGAGCATATCTGGTGCCAGGGCTACTCCGAGCCCGGTGCCGGGTCCGACCTGGCATCGCTGACGACATCCGCCGTTGTTGAGGCTGATAGCGATGGCGATGACTACATCGTCAATGGCCAGAAAATCTGGACCTCCAACGCACACGAGGCCACCCACATGTTTTGCCTGGTGCGTACCTCCACTCAAGGCCGGCCGCAGCAGGGCATCACTTTTTTATTGATCGATATGCAGACGCCGGGAATCACCGTCGAGCCGATTATCAGTCTCAGCGGCGTGCACGAGCAGAACACAGTTTTTTTGGACAATGTCCGTGTTTCCCAGGTCAATCGCGTGGGCGAAGAAAACGACGGCTGGACGGTGGCCAAATACCTGCTGGAATTCGAACGCGGCACCTTGGTCATTTCGCCGATGCTGCGCAAGAACCTGGGTCTGGTCAGGCTCAGTGCGGCCAACGAAACCACGGCCGATGGCCAGGCCTTGCTCGATGACAGGGTATTCCGGCGCAAGCTGGCGGAGCTGGAGATCGACATGGACATTCTTGAATTCAACGAAAATCGCTTGATTTCAGCAGCGGCGGAAGGTCATTCACCGGGACTGCTGGCTTCCCTGGTGAAAATTGTCAGCGGAGAGCTGGTGCAAGGCATCGACAAACTGGGTACGGAGGCTGCGGGCCTGCATAGCCTGGTGTACCAGCCAGAGGCGATGGTTCCTGGTGATCGCGCCGATGTCGTTGGCCCTGATCATGCTCTGATCGCTATGCCCCGTTACCTGGACAATCGCGGCGTCACCATCGCCGGTGGTTCAAGCGAAGTGCAACGGAATATTCTTGCCAAGTCAGTGCTGGGTTTATAACGATGATGAACTTTACCCTTTCTGAAGAACAGCAGATGCTCAAAGACAGCGTCGAGAAGTTTTTGCAACAGAACTACGAATTTGAAACCCGTCGCGCCCTGGCTGACTCTGAGCTCGGTTACAGTGAGGAAAACTGGAAACTCTTTGCCGAGCTTGGTTGGCTGTCGGTTCCCTTTGCCGAGGCAAGTGGCGGGTTTGGCGGCAGTATGGTTGATGTCATTACCCTCATTGAAGCATTGGGTAAGTCGTTGGCCACCGAACCGTTTGTGGCCAGCCTTATTCTCGGTGGCCGACTGGTCGAATTATTGGGCGATGCTGAGCAGAAACAAGGCATTATCCCTTCGCTTATCTCGGGTGATATACAGCTGGCGCTGGCGCACACCGAGCGCGGCGGGGGAGGTGATCCCGCCTGTGTCGGCTGCGAGGCCTATCGCTATGGCGATGACTACCTGCTAACCGGCGAAAAGGTGATGGTGTTGAACGGCCCCGGTGCGGATAAGCTACTGGTTACCGCCCGCAGCAGCGGTGACAAGCGCCATCGACAGGGCATCGAGGTCTTTCTGGTGGATGCCGCCATTTCCGGCATCAGCAAGCGCTCCTACCGCACCCTCGATGGTATGCGCGCGGCGGACATTCATTTCGACCAGGTTCGGTTGCCAGCTGCGGCCCGTTTGGGTGAGCCCGCATCCAATATTGCTGCGATTGAATCAGTCATCGACGAGGCGCTGGTGGCCTTCGCGGCAGAAGCCATCGGGGCCATGGAGATTCTGACCCACGACACTGTCGAGTATGCCAAAACGCGCAAACAGTTCGGCACTGCAGTTGGCAAGTTCCAGGCACTGCAATTCCGTATGGTGGATATGTGGATAGCCCATCAGCAATCCAGGTCGGCGTTATATCTGGCGGCGCTTGGCCAGTCCGAGGGAGGGTCAGTAGCCCAACGCGCTGCCTCTGCGCTCAAGGTCAAGACCACTAAAGCCTCCAGGTTTGTGGGCGAGCAGGCGGTGCAGATTCACGGAGGTATTGGCACCACCGATGAGCTTCGCGTCGGTCACTATTTTAAGCGACTGCTGTGCATCGAGGCGCTACTGGGCAGCATGGACTACCACCTGGATCGCTATGCGAGGTTAATGCACAGCTAGAGTGATTCCGGCAGGTTACCGTAGGTTTTCTACCCCTATTGCATCTGAATCTGCAGGCAAACTAACGCTAGTACCATCTTCGCCTAGCGTTATCGGGCCCTTATATTTTACTGATAGTCATCATAGTCATTTTCTATAATCAGGGCCGGTACCAGAACGGCGAGGAATAGGCCCGTTCCTGCAGGGTCGCCGGTCCTTCGTAGGGTGTTTCCATGCCCAGAGCAACGGCATCCATCTGCGAATGACGCACGGTAGGAATCTGCAGTACCCGCAGGTAGTAGACCGCGGCGCTATCGGCATCGAACTCGGGGTCTTGCCACACGGTGGCCAACTGCTGGGCGCCGATGTCGTTACTGGTTTTGCCTGTGCGGGTGTTCGCACTGCTGCCGACAGCGGGCAGTTTGCCCTCGGCATCGAGACTGCGGTCGCCGGACCAGGCCACGTCAAATATTTTTTCCCGCGCTTGGCCTTCGCTATCAAGCCAGGATTTCACCACTTGTATACGATCCAGGTTGTGGTCATTGGCACCTTTGGCAGCCATGATCATGAAGCGCGGCGCCGCACCTTCCGGTGCTTTTTCCAGTTCACCACCCATAGGTACGCCGCCGCTGTAGCCGCGTGCGGCAAAGTCCTCCCGGGCCAGGTCTTCCTCGGTGAAGCCCCAGCCGGCAAAGGCCCGCAGCCAGATACGCGGGCCGGTGGTGGCATAGGTTTCGCGCCGCTGCATCGCGGAGATAATGGATTGACGATCGTTGCGGTCACTCCACACTGCTGCCAGGCCCGCCGCCTGCATACTCCAGCCGTTGGGGCTTTGTTTGCCGTCGGCATAGCCGTCTGGATCATTGCGGCGTTTGTTCTGTGGGATGGAGTCCGTCGCCACCTTGCCCCAGAAGTTGGGTTCTTCTGCGGAAGCAATACTGGTGTGTGCATCGGTGGAGCCAATGAGACCAAACTGGAAGGGGTTTGCCCCTAGTTTCTGTTCCAGTGCCAGCCCGTCCTGCAGCGCGGTGCGGATGGTGTCGCCGCGCTGTATTCTGTATCCCTGGGCCTGCGGGAATTTTTGCAGGTAGAAATTATAGCGCTCGAAATCGGCGAACTCGTCGTCCGGCGCGAGGTCTGGGTGTGTTTCACTGTCGCCCTTGATCTGGGTTATTTCCACCATCGGTTCCCACTGGGCGCGCTTGCTGGCGTAGGCCGGGGTCATGGCCTCGCCGTTCAGCTGCTGCCCGGTGAACATATAGCCTTTGGATAGATTGGAGTTATGAGGAATGGCAATAAAACGGGCCCCGGTCTTGTTAGCGAGAGTGTCGAGGCTGTCCCACAATTGCTCGGGGTAGGGGGCGTCATCGGCTCCAACCGGGTCGATGTCCCGTGCGGCCGAGGGCTCAATATCGGAGACAACAACCCGGTGCAGGTTGGCGCCACTGGCCGTCTGGCTCCACTCCCAGCCCACCAGCGCTGTAAATACGCCCGGCTGATTGTTTTGCTGGGCCATCTGCATGGATTTGGACCACTGGCTGGCGCTGATACGTCGCGCAGCCTCTTCGTTGATCAGGCCAAAGCTTTCAAGGCCGCCAGCGGTGCCTGAATCAATCGCGGCCTGGATGGGGTCGCGACTGTCGCCGGACTGAATGGCCGCCTCCGGCAGACGCAGGGTGAAACTCTTTGTGCCTTCCGAGGGATCCTCTATCGACCAGTTCAGTGCCTTGATTAACACCCAGCTTTTCAGCTTCTGGAGCAGGCCCGCCTCCGGTTGCTCGAAATTGCCGCTCAGCACCGGTGGCAATACCCCCAAGTACTCGGCGTGGTCGGCGACTGCGAGGAAATCCAGCGGCTCGTCGATCTGTACGCGGCTGAGCGCGTAGGGGTGAACCACCGGTTCACCCTTGGCGAAGCGGTAGGCTACATCGGGGCCGGCGTCACGGTTGCCCGCCATAAAAGCGTCTGCGGAATAGGAGCTGTGAAGGTGCGTGTCGCCCCACAGCAGGCGCTTGTCTTCACTGACCGCTGCCGTAGAAAAAGCCAGCGCGCAAATACTTGAGGTTAAACCAATAACACTGCACTTCTTCATGATTTGCCTTATTAAATAGGTCAATAGGGGACAGACCCCCATTTTCACAATGCTGGCCTGTCCCCGATTTCTGATATGCCACACTGGTTAATTGGCTACCCGTCGGGGATGTAAGGGCGGGGCCCGTTTGAGCTCCTGCCCGTTACAGCAGGTTATCTGTTTCTATTACATCTGAGTTAGCAGGCAAACTAACGCTGGTACCATCTTCGCCCAGCGTTATCGGGCCATCATAAACATCACTTACACCTTGCAAATACAGTGACTCCAAGCCTGGGGCAACTAAGGCTGGCACTATGTGGTAATACAATAGGTGTTCAACTTTGGCGTCTCGTGCGATTTCTGCCACTTCAACGGGTGAGGCGTGATAGTCGGTAATATCGAAAAAGATTTTTTCCAGAATCGCCACATTATTTTTCTTGGCCGCGGCCTCCATAATACCGACCATTTCGCGGTTTAACGCTTCATGTACCAGCAGGTCAACACCTTGTGAAAACTGCTCCAGGTTCGCTGACTTGGCCGTGTCACCACTGATCACTACAGAGCGACCTTTGTAATCAAAGCGGTACCCCACAGCAGGGTGCACAGGTTCGTGGTCTACGGTGAAGGCACTGACTTTCAAACCGTCTTTTTCAAATACGGTCAGCAACTCACCTTCGGCAGGCAATGAAAAAGGTTGTGCCGCCATGCCTTTACCCGACAGAGGCGCGACCATATCGGTATGATGAGCGTTGCGGTATACCGCATCGGCGCCATAGCTCAGGTTAAAGCCATGAACGACATCCTCGACACCTTGTGGGCCATACACAGGTAGTGGTGAGGTATTGGCTGTACTCACCCAGCGATTCATTGCCATCTCGCCCAAGCCATCAATATGGTCGGAATGGAAATGGGTGAGAAACAGTGCGCTGACCTTTCCGACCGGGAATTGCATAGCTGTCAGGTTACGGCTGCCTCCGCTACCGGCATCGATGGTCACCAGCGTGTCACCCGCAACCACTGCGACACAGGGGCCGGAACGCTTGGGGTCAGGCATGGGGCCGCCAGCGCCACACAGAATAATATGCAGGCCATCTTCCAACTCGTCGGTCATGCTCTGACCTATACGCGCCTCGGCGGCTTTCTTCATAATAAAAGACCCCACGTCTGCGGGGGAACAGCCGCCCAGCAAGAGGGTAAATCCCAAACCCGAAATTAGTAATAGATATCTGCTCATGTGGTGTCTCCAATTCAGTTGGTCAGTGTTTTGATTAACGAATATTGCAGTACGCTTGAATAATCGTGTTGCCGGTCACTGTTCCGCGAAATAGCCGCCCACTATAGCTATTGCTGGCACCAAAAACTGCATTATTACGCAATATGTTTGTATTATCGCGCAACCAGGTCAAGATGTTTTCAGCTGGTATTCTTGCTTACGACTAATCCAGCTTGCGCTTCTTTTTGGCGTACTCGCGTGGGGGAAAACCCACCCGTTTTTTAAAGAACTTCGACAACGCTGCCGTATCGGTAAAGTGCAGGCGTTCGGCAATTGCACCGACAGGTAATTCTGAACTGGTCAGATAATGCTTGGCCAACTCTTCTCGTGCTTTATCATAAAGTTCCTGATAGCTGGTGTTATGCTTTTTTAATCGATATTGCAGAGTTCGCAGGGGAATATTCAGTGCTTCTGCGACCTCACCGGCCGTAACGCCCCGGTCATTAATCAGGAGTCGAATAATGCGACTGACTCGCTGTACAAAGCTCGTACCCAGCCCAACACTGGATTCCAATTCCCGTGCAGTAATTCGTTGCGCCTCGGTGGTTACTCTATTATGCGGGTTTAGGTAATACGGTGCTTGAACATCCCCACGACTCAAGTGAATCGCATTAACATCCTGATTGAAAAAGAGATGCTCACCAAACACTTTGCGTAGTGGTTTTGTGTCGCTGGGAGGGGCATGCCTAAATTGAACATAATTAGGAACCCACTTCGCCCCCAATGAACGTCGAGTGTTAATACAAACAACAGCAAGAGAAAGTTCAATCACTTGCGTAATTGATCGGTTTCGAGGAACAGCTTGAAGGGCACCTAATTCAGGTCTGGGAACCTCAACAACGAGTGACACTCCAGACTCGCCTTGATCAATAACAGTAAAGTTTAGTGCTTGCGAATGTATCGCCATATTCTCTGACAATAAGGATAGAAAATCCCCAACCGAGCTGGCATTGCGCACCAATAGCCATAAAGGTCCAAGTGTATCCAGGCGCTTAATCTGGCCGATTTTGAGACCAAAGAAGCGATCATCACAAACGCTGGCCGCCTCTTCTAACAGGTCATTGAACTTAACTTCATTGATCAGTGTGTCTGAGCGATATAATGCCGCAGGATTAATCCCGACGCTTTTGGCGATAGCAACAGGGTCTTGCCCTGCCTTTTCAATCAGACTGGCAACACCCTCTAATACGTAACTGGGCAGGTTATCAATCATCACAGCTCTCTCCTCGCTGATGCGCCGCAGTCATTTTACAAAGACAAGTTTTCAATAGGGCGTTGCGCTAAATAACAATAATACTGCGCCATATTACAAAATATCACATAACACTGTGCTTACCATAGGCACCAAAGCCAACTGGGGCATGTCGCCAGAGTTACATACCCCCCCATTCTGTACCGGACAGTTAATTTAACAGGAGTAGCCCATATGACATTGATCAGGAACTTTATTGTGGTGGCGGTCGCGTGTTTCGCGCCTTTGCTAGTTTCAGCCGAGGATTTAAACGGTTTCTGGAAACACACAGAGGAACCAGGCTGGATAGAAATAAACCTCGACGAGGGCACGGGTACCGTGGTGCGAAACGACAAGTACCCTGAGAGGGTCGGTCGAGAGCTTCTGAAAGACCTCAGGGCGGATGATTCGGAGGAAGGCCGCTGGCTTGGCCAAATCTACGCCGAGCAGCTGGGGGAGTACAAGGATGCCGAGATTACCCTGCCAGAGCCGGGGCTGATGGAGATCACGGTCAAGGTGGGTTTCATGAGCCGAACTGTGGAATGGGCCCGTGCAGTGGAGTCAGACCTGCAATAGATCCAGTAGCCGCTCATCCACCGGCACCCCAGACTAAACAGTCGAATATGAACTAGGGGTATTGGCAAATTAGGTCCCCACATTCGATAATCTGGTGATGAATACATACAAAGGGCACAGATTCCCTCCAGATATCATTTCGTGCGCCGTCTGGCTCTACTACCGATTCAATCTCAGCCACCGCGATATCGAAGGTCTCCTCGCTGAGCGGGGCATTATCGTATCCAGAGAAGATATACGCCTATGGTGTATAAAATTCGGCGCTATCTATTCACGCCGATTAAAACGAAAGCACCGAGGTTATGGCGATACCTTCTACATCGATGAAGTCTTCGCCGGTGTGCCGGACCATTCAGATCAACGGCAAACAGCATTATCTGTGGCGGGCTGTCGACCAAGATGGTGAAGTCGTTGATGTGTATCTACAGGCCAAACGTGATGGTGCTGCGGCCAAACGCTTCTTCAGGCGACTGCTCCGGTCACACGGCGAAGAACCCAGAAAGATTGTGACAGACAAGCTGAGGAGTTATGGAGTGGCACATCGAGAACTGATGCCGGATGTGATTCATAGCACGGAACAGTATGAGAATAATCGGGCTGAGCAGTCTCATGAGGCGACCAGGGTGAGAGAACGAGGGATGAGGCGGTTCAAATCATTCGGTCAGGCGCAGCGATTTGTGACAGCACATGCGGCCGTTTCTAATCTATTCAATTTGGGAAGGCACCTGGTCAGGCCTCAGCATTATCGGGATATTAGAATAAGTGCGTTTGGTGAGTGGGAAGCGGCAGTTGCTTGAATAGAGACATGGGATCTCTGCTGTCTGGATGAGTTAACTTGCCAATACCATACTGACATCTATAGCAGCGTTTATGCATATTCCCCGATAATTCCCTGTTATATCTTGCCTCTGATGGGCGACCCCAATTGTCTGTTATTGGCTTTTTAAAGGGGATTTAAGCTCTTCCAGGGTTCTTTTGTTAGGACGATATTGATTGGCCGCGTGTTTTTTATCCGGGTAGCCCAAAGAAAGGCCGCAAATCAGGTGGTAATCTTTTTCAATCTCGAATCGTTCGCGAACCGGACTACCCCATAACCCCAGGGATCCTTGTGTGCATGTTCCCAGGCCTTTGTCGGTGGCTGCAAGCATAAGGGATTGCAGAAAAATTCCGGCGTCCAGGGCGCCTAAGTGTCCCATCTTTTTATGAATAAAGATGAAGATGGCAACCGGCGCGTCAAAGAACTCGAAATTGCGTTGGGCCTGGGCATCGCGAGCGTCACGATCGTGCCGTTCGATCCCCAGGCTTTCGTAGAGCCCTCTGCCGCAGTCCACACTGCGCTTGTGTAGCTCGGGTGGATAAGTTGTTTGCGGTTTGATATCTCCATCCGGGAATGCGCCACTGAGAACGCCTTTGGCCACTTTAAGGGGTAAAGGCAAGCCATTGAGTGCGTTTGCCTTCTGAAACTTCTCAGTCAAGTCTCGGCTAATGGCTGCGCAAACGTCACCCGTAGCCACTGCAATGCGATAAGGCTGTGTGTTCGATGAACTTGGTGCGAGCAGGGCCGTTTCTAATATCTCGTCCAGTAATTCTTGAGGTACATCTTGATTTGTAAACTGCCTGATACTCTGGCGTGACGCGATCGTTTCAATAAAATTCATCTGTCCCTAATCTCACAATTTATTTGTTTTTGCCTTTGCGTTTGCCTTGGGGGCGGTTTTTGTCTTTGGCACGGTTTTGGCTTTCTTTTTCACCGCTGCCTTGGCGCTTGATCTGGGCTTTGCTGTAGTTTTTCGCCTGGGCGTGGCTTTTTTCTTTTTGGGGGTGGTAGGGCGTTTCGGTGATGAGGAAAGCCCGGCCGCCTCTTCAAGCTCAGCCAGTGCGTCCTCCATATAATCGATCAGACGCTGCACCTGTGGCACTGAACGGCGACAGGCGATGATGCCAAAGTCCACATTCTGATCGTAGGTCACCAGGGTGATATTCATGGCCATGCCATCCATGACGATGGACAGGGGGTAGGTGCCGTTCATACGCGCTCCATTCCAGTACATTGGTTCGCGAATACCCGGTACGTTGGAAATGGCGACATTGTAGGCCGGCAGGCGTGACATCAGCCCTAGAGGCATCAATAACGCGCTGGGGGTCTGCATGAGCATGCTGACCAGCTCGATCTCTTTTGGTGACATGCCATCAAAAAATGCTTTGCCCGCTTTCACCGAGGCCATAATGGCCTGGATGCGTTTAGCGGGGTCGGCGATGTTAGTGGCGAGGTCAGCGCAGATCATCGCTACTGCGTTACCGGAATCTACATCCCCTGGCTGGCGCAGAGACACCGGGACCATAGATTTGAGCGACTCCTCGGGCAGCTCTGCATGATGTTGCAGGTACGTGCGCAACCCGCCGGC
>ERZ1046740.983-NODE-983-length-21465-cov-5.631574_pt1 | contig 21465 bp, 18 predicted proteins | sample MGYA00383093_ERZ1046740 | MGnify/ENA primary metagenome ERZ1046740 (study PRJEB29581, sample SAMEA5548363) | metagenome | biome: marine; feature: coastal; material: water | depth 25 m | study: Short-term variability in the microbial, nano- and picoplankton... | reverse complement strand
CAGTGGATGCAGAGGCTCAGGCACAGGTATTCCCAGAATCCGATGAGCAGCGAGACACCGCAGACGAAGATGGCGTGGTCTTCATCACGCCGCTTGCCGCTGGCGAAGCTGCGCTGGTGTCGGTTGATATCACCGGCGAAGGTTATCTCAATGCCTGGTTTGACCTGGACAGAGATGGTGAGTTTTCGCCAGCAGAGCAACTAGTCAGTGAGCGCTACCTGAGTGAGGGGCAAACTGTAATCGCCGTCGATATCCCTGCCAGCGCCAGTGACGGCCCCAGCTGGTCGCGGTTCAGGCTTTCCAGCATGCTCGGCACAGGACCCACCGGCGGTGTTGCTGACGGGGAGGTTGAAGACTATGCAGTACAGTTGTTCGGCCGCATAGTAACCAGTACCTACTACCCTGCTCCCGATAGCTATGTAAGCCTCGCCTACGAGGATCTCTGGCCCCAGGCAGGTGATTACGACCTCAACGACCTGATCGTATTTTATCGCACGGTCCTCAATACAGTCAGCCTGTCAAATAGACCTGAGGACGCGATCGTTGACTCAGTGATGATCGAGGGAGAGATCGCAGCAATCGGCGCCGCTCTGCACAACGGCTTCGCGGTCGAGCTCACCGGTGTGGCACGCTCCCTGATCGATACCTCTCGCATGTCATTGACTATCGGCGGCCAGGCAGCCAGCCACCTGGTGCTAGAAGAAGGTGCGGGATACGAGCATGCAGTGCTTGTCATATACGAAGACGCATGGGGTCATGTCTCAGGTGATGAGGGATGCAAATTCTTCCGCACGGAAGATAGCTGTGGAGGGACCGGAGAGACGAGTCGCTTTTCACTGACTGTGCCAGTGGACGGTGAATTACCCGTATCTCAAATTGATGACCAGCTCTTCAACCCATTCATATTTGGGACCAACGCGCGCAGAAGAGAAGTACATTTAAAGAATCGGGCGCCAACGCCGCGCGCAGACTTAGCCAGTTTTGGTACGGGCGACGACGCATCATCTCCCGGATCAGGCATTTACTACCAAACTGAAAGTGGCTTGCCTTGGGCAATCGTTATCGGTGACACATGGTCACATCCGGAGGAGGCGAGGGACCTGCTACAGACCTATCCCGATTTTGGACCCTTTGTAACCAGCAGCGGAAGCACAAACCAGGATTGGCATCATGCCGAGCGTGCCGTCTCCAGCAAGCTTTACGAGGAATAGATCGATGAAATTTACCCACTGTCTCCGCACACCCCTGGTAATCCTGATGGCGCTATTGCTCTGCGCCTGCATTGGCAGCCCCCTGTCTGGTGGCTCCACAGCCGGGCTCTACACCTGGGGCGCCGACGATATGCCAATCGCAACCCGGCAAGGCATGATGGCCGATAACAAGTTCAACGGCGATTACTACTTCGGCGATCTCTATAGGAAACAACCTGAATTAATTGGAAACATCAACTCACCCTGGCTGCTTGAGGCTTGTGACGAAGAACGATGCTACTCCATGGTGCTATTTGGGAGCGACTTTTTCCTCAACAAAAAAAATCAAATTTATGGTCCAGCTTCACTAACTGCGCTGTCTACACTCATGGCAAATGAGGTGCGAAAATTACCAGCCGCTGAAGTGCGCGACGCACTCGACCGCCTCACGAGCCTTATCAGCCAGAACGGTTCGTCTACTTACGTCGACTTCATTCGCCTCGACCTTCGGCGCGACCAGGAGCAACGTGGAGAGCTTTTGTACCGCTCACTCTACGCCAATGCGGAAACCTTATTGGCGGAAAACCCCCACGCCACCATCAGTGAACTGATGGAGCCGGCGACGCAGAGCACGGCAGATCTGGTGGTTTCAAGGAGCTTTGATTTCGACAGCTCGTGGGAATTACAGGTCGACATTGATCTCCGTAATGTGATGGAAGGGACGGTCCATGTACTTCTTTGCAAAGATTTCGTCGCAGGCGACTCGGGCTACACCGTCAACTATGACAGCTGCCCTCTGCGGACCCCCCTAAACAGCGGTGTGTGGCAAGGCGATGTGACACTGACCGGAACCACAGAGCAAATACTGGCTGTCATTTTTCGGGTAAGTGAACCGAACAACCCGCAATACCAGTTGTGGAGTCGCGAGGTCGACGGTGATGTCCTGGTGATCAATTAGGGTACTGACAAAGACTTCGTTAATGTAGAAGGTGTCGCCATATCCTCGGTGCTTTCGCTTCCACCTGTTGCCATAAATGGCTCCGAACTTGATACACCAGAGGCGATTGGCCTCTCTGGATACAGTAATGCCTCGCTGGGCGATACTGACAGGTTAACTCGAGGTGGTGGGCTAGCGCTACACAAGTCCGGCTAGATCGATTGGAAACGTGTCTTTAGGCTCCACATTTGACCCTTTTCGCGAGGTGAACTGACATGGGTCCCCCAATTTTCAGGCCATAGCAAGTTAACTTGTCAGTATTTTGAGCATCGTCAATACTAGCCCAATCTATACAGAACGTGAGTTACTGCATCAACTGAAGGACTCCGGTGCACGCGCGTTGGTAATGTGACCAGATAGTCAAAGCACTATGGAGCAAGTGGTACCAAAAACTGATTTATTTGCCGGCTAATCGCAGGCCTGTATCAGTGGGAATGCCCATCTTAGCATCAGTTTTACACTCTCGAAATTCTCGAATTGCAATATATCATCAGCTAATTCAATTCCGTAACTGTCCTCCAGAAAAGCAATTGTCTGCATGATCGCGAATGAATCGAGGCCGGCTTCTATAAGATTGTCCTCCAGGCCTATTTCTGCGCCAAGAATAATAGACAGTTCCTCTGTCAATTCGCGTTGTAACTGTTCCAGGCTCTTCACTGAGACTCCTAAAGCCTATAAAGGGGGTAGCAAGTCGCTCAACATTTTTCTTCTACCAGGCTCCTTGAGCACGTTATGTGTATTGCCTGGCATGGGAATGAGCTCCACTCCGGGACAATCTGCCATTCTTTCGGCCGCTATACGGTCTGGCTCAAACCCCTCGTTGTAAAACATTTTGTAACACGTCCGGCCATTCCAGTCTGAGAGAAGTTCAGATAAATCCCGGTGAGCCATCGGAATACCCTCATCATCCGTATTGACCCCATCCATGTTAATCAGGCTCTGTGCACCAAAAGCGTAAACGGTATCTGCCTCGAGATAATGCCCAAATAGCATCGCTGCATAACCCCCCATAGATGTTCCCATGCAGTACAACTCGGTAGCGTCGACGCAATCGGCCTTGATCTTGCACTGCTTGCGAATGGTTGTTTCGATATCCGGCCAATCCGGGTGAATCGCTCCATGGTAGTAGTTAAGTCCAGGGCTGCGAAACATGGCCAAGTTACGGCGGCGGGCTCCCGATAGCCGGAGAAAGAGCGTGGGTGGCATTTGCAATCTACCCCTGGCACCTTGATAAAGGAATACCAATTGTTTACATCCACGTTTGAATCGGGTCACGCATACGTCCTGTCGGCCGTCTCTTACTTCAGACAAGAACTTCTCTCCCTGCATGTTATTGGTTTACACGGTACAGCTGTGAAGTTCACTTCAATGGAAGCTTACATTAGACCTTTGAACTTATCCGATGAATATTCATTGCTCAGATATAATTTATCGACTTTGCCGTTTGCGTTTAGGGGAAGGGCTTCAACTTCCACATACCGGGTGGGTATCTTATAGTCAGTCATGCTATCTCGAGCCCACTCCCGTAATTTTCGCATTTCGAATTGGCTACCCTCTTTGGGAACAACGATTGCAACACCTTCCTCGCCGCCAAATTTAGCCACTCTACCAATAACGGCAGCTGTCTCCAGCATACCACTTTTAAGTAACAGGTTTTCCACCTCGACGGGATAGACGTTGAATCCGTGGCTGATAAACATTTCCTTTTTGCGACCGACTATTTGCAGGTATCCGCCCTGCCTGATGCGTCCCAGATCACCGGTATGGAACCAGCCAGCAGCATCAGTAGCGGGTATGATCGTACCATTTTCTGTGTAGTACCCCGATAGAAGGGCGTGACCTGAGACCAGTATCTCACCTATAGAGCCAGAAGGTACTTCACTTCCTGTGTTGTCTACCAGCTTCAGTCTTGTCCCGGACGTCGGTCTACCCACGGTGGTGGAAATATGCTGGGGCTTGTCAGCTCTTACAGTCGTGGATACTCTCGGATACTCTGTTAAACCATAAGAGGTCCGTACCATTTCCACGCCAGATTCATATAGATCAGAAACCAGTTTTTCCGATATTGATGAAGCACCCGTGGTAACAATTCTCACACCCTCAAGTGCGGGGCGACCGCCTACTCTAAGCAATAGTAATTGCTGAAATAGCGACGGTGGGCCGCTTAGTGTCGAAATTCCTTCTTGCCGAATTAGCGCGGCCAGGTCGTCGCTGCGTGCAGTGGAGGGGAAAACCTGACAGGCTCCATAAATGAGGCTACGCATGAGTATGCTTTGGCCGAATATATGGGAAAGTGGGGGGCTAAGGATGGTCCGGTCTGCGAGATTGTGTGTTAAGAATTCGGCGTCAAAATAATTGCGTATGAAAGCTCCGTGGCTCGTCACCACCCCTTTAGGCTGTCCTGTTGTGCCTGAGGTGTAAAGTATCAGGCACATGTCGTCAGACTTGACTCCTTGTGAGGCCTCTATATCAGCAGCCATATAGCCCTCTATAACCGCGTCCCAGGATTTAAATTGCGCATTGGGCTCGGGGCAAAAATCTACAAACCCCAGGGATTCCGAAAGGAAACTTTCCAGATTGCTATCATTTTTGCCAAGGTAATTGCTTAGGTCCTCTAACAGGCGGTTGCGGTTGCTGCCACAGCCTCCGAATATTGCTCGGGGCCTGACCTGCTCCAATAACGGTAGAATTTCAAGACTCTTTAGCCTGTGGGATAGAGGGACAACCACCAACCCTGACCACCAGCAAGCCAGCGCAGTAACCTCCCAACGCCAGCTATTCTCACCCCATAGTACGACGATATCTCCGCGTGTGAGCCCCATGCCTTGTAGGGCGGCAGCCATTGATTGAACCAGGTTGCCCAGCTTCAGGAAGCTAAGACGTGTGTCGCCATCTACGATCGCCTCAAGCTGGCTATACCTTTCGAAAACGTCTTCAAGCAGTATGGGTATACTTGGCCAGGGAGAGGAGGGCACGTTTTGGTCTTTTGGGCCGTCCATTTAGCGCTCCTCTTGGTATCGACAAGTTAACTTCTCTGGATCTGGAAAACGGGGCGTCCAAAGTCGGGCCACTGCCCTGCCCCATTCTGCAAACGCACTCGTCCTGAGATCCCGATAATGTCAAGCTGTGGATGGCGAATTGGGTCAAAGGGGAAAGGCCTTCTTATTGTAGCAAATCAGGATCAAATAAACCTGTCCGCTTTTTCACACGGTCTAATACACTATCTGCCCGTCGAAAAATTGGCATTTTGATAAAGGCGAGAACCCAACAAACAGTCACCCGCGATCCATGCTAATTTTTGAGCGACCTACAAACCTAAAAGCTGACAGTAATGAAACAGAACCAGTTAGATGTTTTTCGTAAAGCGTTAACCTCCCTTGGAAAAGAAATCCAACAACTGAACAAAGATAGCAAGGAAGCCGCTGACACAGTGGCACTGGATCAGTCCAAGGTTGGCCGTCTATCTCGCATGGAGACTCTGACAAGTTAACGTATTTTTGCTCGAAAAGTGGTGGGTTCAGAACAAGTAAATCCCGGGAAATTGTCTCAACGTAAAGCCCGATAAAGCGATTTCTGACACTGAATGCTGATTTGTGTCGCACCATCCTAGATCTTAGGGCGAGCTAGTACTTGCAGGTTTTGCGAGCTATTAATGCTACAATCGTTGCCGCGCTATGTAGTAAAGAACCGGAACAAGCTGATATGAAACGCAGAAAAGTTGCGTCTGGGGAGTTCAGAAAAAATCTACTGCTGGCCGCTATGGTGGCCCAGACCACGTTGATTCTACCTTCGGCCTGGTCCCAGGACGGCGGCATGCGATTGGAAGAAGTTATAGTCACCGCACAAAAACGCACGGAGAGTCTGCAGGATGTTCCCATAGCGGTAAGCGTTATTTCCGGCGAAAAGTTAGCTACCCAGGACCTGAAAAACCTGCAGGAAATGTCCCAGTACGTACCCAATTTCTACCAGGTGGCGACACCCACTTCCAATGTGGTTTACATTCGTGGGATTGGTTCCGCGCCCAATGCGGGGTTCGAGCAATCCGTCGGCACCTTCATCGATGGTATCTATATGGGCCGAGCGCGGCAGACGCTGGCCCCCATATTTGATCTGGCGCGGGTGGAGGTACTCAAGGGACCGCAGTCAATCCTGTTCGGCAAGAATACGTCAGCTGGTGCAGTGAGTATCACCAGTAATCGACCAGATTACGAATTCTCGGCCAGGATAGCGGGACTTTACGATCCCGATGACGAAAAACAGTTGCAGGGCTATGTTAACGCGCCCCTGGGTGACCGCGCCGCCGCCAGGTTTTCGGTGTACGGCTCTGACCGGGGTGGCTGGGTGGATAATACCTATGATGGCGAGGATGGACCGGCATTTGAAGATTACGCAGCCAGGTTCGGCCTGGTGTTTGATCCTACCGATAATTTCAATGGCTATCTGAAAGTACAGCACAGCGATCGCACTCAGAGTGGCGCGCCTTTCGAAATATTCCAGAAATCCCAGACAATTGATCCGGCATCCGGCACCCTGGTGCCTCTGCACCTGACTGATGTCATTGCCGAGCAAAACTATGAAACCGACTACGGTAACAGCGGCTCAATTGGCAATAGTACGACTGAAAGCGAGGTCGTTATGAATAATGTCATGCTTCATCTCGATTTTGCACTGGGTGAACACACGCTGACCTCAATTACGGGTTACTCGGACTATGAATTCACCGCGTTTGCCGACCTCGATTTTACGGCGGCCAATGTCATAAACTCCAACGGAACAGCCGAAGACTTCGTTCAGTGGAGTCAGGAGTTGAGACTTGTTTCTCCGGCTGACAGCCGTTTTGACTATATCGCCGGCCTGTACTGGCAGGGCGAAGACTACGATATTATCCAGCCGATTGGGTTTCAGTTTTCTACGCTGGTGCCTGCGGCAGCATTTATAGGCGCCGACGGGTTTCGCCATTCCCCTTTCGAGCAAACCGCTGAAACGGCCTCGGCATTTTTTCAGGGTAATTATTCTTTTAACAACGATTGGCGACTCAAGTTTGGTCTACGATATACCCACGACGAAAAGGAACTGGATCGCACTGTAAGTGTGGTCAATTTTGACGGTGAACCCATGAACGCCCTGGCTCTGGCCTTGGTGTGGGGTCCCCGCCTCAATACCTCGCCCTACGAGACAAGCGAGGAGCGCTCTGACGGCGAGTGGACACCAATGGTGGCGCTGGAGTGGAATGCCAGTGACGATATCATGGTGTACTTTTCGGCTACAGAAGGCTTCAAGGGCGGTGGCTATGACTCAATACACGCTAATGGTAACGACCTGTCTGCCCTGAGTTTCGAACCGGAATACGCCACCAGTTTTGAGCTGGGTTCCAAGATGGCGTTCATGGACGGTCGCGGTAATCTCAATGTGGCGGTATTTCACACCGCCTTTGACGACTTGCAGGTTAGCATTTTCGACGGTATTGCCGGTTTCAACGTCAGCAATGCCGCCGAGGCAACCAGTAAGGGCGTGGAACTGGATACCCGCTGGCTGCTGACCCAGGACCTCGTCGTATCCGCATCACTGGCTTGGCTTGACTATACCTACGACGATTACGATGGAGCGCCCTGTAACAATCCGCAGGTGGCCCAGTACATTATGGATAACGGCAGCTCCAGTGGCTGCGTCAACGACTTGTCGGGAAAGACGGTAAACTACGGACCTGAATGGACTGCGGCTCTGAGCGGAACCTACACCGCACATCTTGGACCGAATATGGATTTGTCTTTCACACTGGATGCGAATTATCGGGATGATTACTATCTTTCTGCCGACCTGGACCCGGCTACCCTTCAGGATTCTTATTGGAAGATCAATGGCCGGATAGCACTGACCGACGCCAGTGGTCGCTGGGAAATCGCTATAATCGGCAAAAACCTGACTGACTCTGATACCGCCTCAGCCAGCACCGCGGTTCCCTTCGGCTCCAGCAATACGCCAGCCTGGAATATTCCAGATTTCGAGGGCTCCTACTACGCGACGATGGATAGACCCAGGAGTTTTGCATTGCAGCTCAGTTATAATTTCTACTAGGGCAAAACGCCGCAATCGGTATCGGCAAATTAACTTTTTTAGACTGCCCTAATCCCACCCTGATTTTCAGGCCACCACCCTGCTCTATTCTCCAAACGCACTCCCCCAGGATCCCGATAGTGATTGGCAGACACCAGCTGCCTACAGATAGACATCAACTACCTTTCCATCCTGATCCAGATAATGCTGCTTGCCGTTGATTTTGACGAAGACCTCATCGATGCGGAACATATCACTATAGCCTTGGTGCTTTCTCTTTAAGCGGCTGGCATAAATGGCTCTGCATTTTGTACACCAGAGGCAAATTGATTCGCGGGTGACAGTGATGCCTCGTTCGGCGAGCAAGTTTTCGATATCTCGATGGCTCAGATTGAATTGATAGCAAAACCATAAGGCATAGCTGATGATATCTGGCGTATTCTGTGGCGCTTATATGTATTCATGCGCCGATCCCGGCTATTTGGGTGAGTTAACTGATCAGTACCTTTTAAAATGGGGCAATTCGGTTCACTCTTGATCACTAGAATTCGATGCCAAATGCAACACTGAATCTATATTCTTCGCTCGCCTGCGGTCCATTCAGAGATTGATAGACGGGCTTACCAAACTCCAATTCGATGTAGCGATAAGGGCTCATAAGCGGCACTTTCAAACCAATCGACAGGTTCAAGACTTCGCCCCCATATAAACTGGGATCTGCTACAGGCGCTGGATACGGTGGCCTGGGTAGTTTAAGAGACTCATCTTGCCCACTGATGTCACCTGTGTACCGGTAACTCAATTTAATAGAAGGCTTCACCTGGCCCAGTGTTGTAAGTTGCAGCCACGACGATGCGCTGATTATATTACCCAGCCTGTACCCTTGATCGTTTTCCCCCAGCCTTAACTTCCCTGATAGGTCCAATCCCCAGTTAAACGCATATGAGTTTCCGCGATACGCTATGTAGAGAGGCACATCATAGGTACCCGAGCCCAGCTGCATTGTATAAGGGATTTGCTGATTTCCCGGTGCTCGTGGAGTATCGCCCTCCTCATCAATGGACCCGGTGGGCAAACTTAGCCCGAGTCCTACCTGCCAGTGTCCGGAGATTGACTCGGCAAACCGACGGTTACCCAACACAGATATGTCGCCCAAACCAGACGAAGAGATGCTAAATTCATCGTAGCCAGGCAGAATACTGATATGGTCTGATCTTTGCTTAATATAGGGAGCGGAGACGCTAATTGATGAGTTATTGCGAATTTTATAACTCACAACCAAAGAATGAATTTCCTGTTTGATATCTGTGGGCACAACTGGAAAGTTAGCGTCCGTACGGGGCTCCTCGCCTGGTGTAAAGAGCACTTCATCCAAAGAAAGCTTGCTACTACCATCCAGGTAGTCATTAAATCGGGAGTTGTGATAACTGTAAGAGAATGTCCATGGCCGTATTGGTCTTGTTCCGGCTGCTTCGGAATCACTGACGTTCGTGGACAGTAGCTCATCAATGCTGAGTTCCAGTAAGTCAGAAGGTACAGACTGCGCAATAGATTGAAGTGAGAGGAAGCTCAATCCCATCAGGAGGCATAATCCAGGCGGCAAGACACAGAGCTTACGTACTAACTCTCTTTGTAACATCTTTTAATTCTCCGAAAAGGTCTTTATGCGGCACGCTGCAGTGCGAGAGCCACTTTTGTAAAATTTCTATCAAGTTGTCTATTTCGATGGGTTTACTAAGATAATCGTCCATGCCGGCCTCCAGAAAACGTTCTCGATCACCGACCATTGCGCTAGCACTAAACGCTATTATTGGCGTCGGCTTATCAATACCGGTAGTTTTTTCCCAGTCCCGAACAATCCGTGCGGCTTCCACTCCTCCAATGTCAGGCATTTGGATATCCATCAAAATGAGATCAAACTGCTGATCTTTGATTGCATTCACAGCGGCTCTTCCACTATCGACAACGGTCGAATCGATACCGAAGGTCTTTAGAATCTCAGTCATAATGAACTGATTGATATCACTATCGTCGGCAACCAAAACCCGTGCTTCATACTGCTGATGCCCGGTGGCCAGTTTATCTGCGGGTTCAGTCTCTATGCTCACTGCAGTAGAAGACTGGGCTTCTTCAATCTGGCTCTGGATCTGAAAAGGAACCCTAAACCAAAACTTTGAACCTTTTTTTACCTCACTTTCAAGACCAATTTCACCTTCCAGTAGTTCAACAATATTTTTTGAAACTGCTAACCCAAGGCCTGTTCCTCCATAGCGTCGATTAGTGGAATCATCGACTTGAGAAAAGTCTTTGAATACGGCCTGATGTGATAATATGTCTATTCCAATTCCCGTGTCCTCCACTTCAAATAATATCGTCGCAGTGGTAGCTGTCGTCTGCACAGGCGATATTTTCACGGACACAGATCCATCAGTTGTAAACTTCAAGGCATTGCCAATCAGGTTTATCAGAACTTGTGCCACTCTTCGAGAATCTCCCTTCAGTTTCAGAGGGGTATCTGGTGAAATGATGACGTCAAAAGCTAGCGATTTCTCAACCGCGGTGGGATAGAAAAAATTACTTATATATGCTGTAAGCTCGGTCAGATCAAAATACTGCATCTCTGCCTCAAACTTTCCTGCTTCAATACGAGACAGGTCGAGAATGTCATTGATTATCTGCAATAGAGCATTCGCAGAAACTTCTATTGTTCGATGATACTCACGGGCTTTTTGATTTTGTGGCATCTGCGCAAGCAGAGAAGTAATCCCGAGTATTCCGGTTAGCGGTGTGCGGATTTCATGGCTCATGTTCGCCAAGAATGCAGACTTTGCCTCATTGGCTGTTTCCAATTCCTGCACCAAGGACTTCATTTCCAGATCTCGATGCCCCACAACCTCTAACATTGAGTTAAACTCGGCAGCAAGTTCGACGACTTCATCACTCGATTCGCTGAACACTCGACGAGAATAATCTTTGCTCGACGAAACGTCCCTAAATACTGAGATTAGCTCTTCTAGCGGATCCGTTACTGACCGCTGCAACCTGCGCGAAAGCAGGTAAACAATGAGCAGAGAGAATAGAGCGCTAGCAAGCACTATAACAACGGTCCATAGATGTCTCTCGCGCAGGTTAACAAGGTCCAAGCGAATCGCTAACACGCCTTGAGGCTCTCCCTCGAATTCAATCAGAGCAGTTAAATCCATATAATGCATACTGCTAACAAACTCTGTGACCGGGCCTTGCGCAAGATCGCTGGCCTTGCTCGCGTCTGAACTCACATCAATGGCGGTAAGCTTGTTAAAGTGACGCGATTTTTTGTTTGTGTATTGACCGAAGCTCACTCCATCAAGCGTGTAAATTCTCGCCTCAATGACATGTGGCAATGCCGCTAGACTGGTCAACATCTCGTCACCTGCTTCTGCGTCCCTAAACGCAATTGCGGCTCCCGCGTTGTAACCTAAAAGATCTGAAAGAAGTCGGGCAGAGCTATCAAGCCGGTGTCGTTGAAATGTGTATTCTGCAAAGATGACAATCATCGCGCACGTGACCAAGACAACGGCAGAGGTGATCATGGAGATCGCGATAACTTTCCCCTTAATGGAGAAACTATCTAGCCACAGTGGACTAGTCACTAGACTCACCTTTCATGGATACCCTCTCGGCCAATACAAGCAGCTTTGAACTCACCATCAGGCCTTGCGAGGCGAGCGCATCAACATTGATTCGAACGGCGATTTTTTCCTCTCTTTTCGCGAGTTCGATCACTCCCCCCGCTTCAGCAAACCCATATGCATCACTTACAGTTAGAACCGGCAATCCGCGAGTTGTTGAAATAATGGGAAGGGCTTTTTCTGCGTTATCAGCATCCACAAACACAAGGTCACAAGCCGCAGCCTCTTTTGGACTAGATATGAGTGCAACATTAATTCCTCTGTTACCTGTTTTGTTTTGGACCAGGAGACCCTCTAGCACGTTTGTCACTGCATTTTCGCTGACTGTACAAAAGTGCAGATCCTGGCCGTCTGCTGGTTCAGGCCAATTGATCAGTTTGAAAAAATAGTTGATAAATGCAGCCTTAAGGGCACTTTCATCCATTGCATTTGCATTTGCATTTACAGGCGAAAATGCAAGTACAGCGACGTAAGCCAATAAAGCGATTAGCCGCTTTTCTGAACCACGGCGTGCAAGCAAGGTTGGGATGCACAAAACAGCATGACCCTCCCAATTTCGCCAGCCAGTGATAGCCGAGAATGATGACATCAAGGTTTTGCGCTCTGATTCTTTACGTGACCTCTAAACCGCTACCGCTGGAAATTCACGTTCCAGTTGCAACGACAATGCTTCCATGCTCACGTGCTTGACCTCCTCTAAACCGGATATCCAGACTGGGTCGACCGACTCGCCGACGCGAAGTTTCATCTCGATGCCGACCAGGGCATCAGCAATCTTTATGAGACCGACACTTCTAAACACGGTCGCCAGAACATGCAGATGCCTTTCGGTAGCTTCATTATCCCGATCCCGGCTAGACTCAATAAGTTCTTGCCAAAGCACAGGAACCTCTCGCTGAACTTTAGCGACGACAATCCGCATGTTGGCCGCTCCAATATGCAATACCAAGTTTTCCAACACATCGGTGTCTACCACTCTTGTTTTCACTGTTTTCTCCTGTTCGCTTAAGTCCCGACAGGTTAAAAAATGCAAAATGCATGCCATACGGCGTCTCAGGAAAAATTTAACTCCCACTTTAAGTGACTGTATTTATGAAGTATTTTTTCTTACGCAAAGGCTGCGGGATTTTCGATTCAGCGAGAACACGCTAGCAGCACCCAAGTGCATTTAGCATCGCATATTGAATTGCATTTTGCGTGCAATTATAGACCTCAGTATTGGCAAGTGAACTCTTCAAGCGTACTGACAAGTTAAAAGCCAGAAACCATAGAATGTCTATCCAGGCACTACAGGCAACCGCCCTACTGCAGTTAGCGAACGCACTTGTCCCTGGCGAATTGTTAATTTTCAATAATATCAGATACTTGGCCCTTGCTGCCCCTGGTCGACCAATATTATTCTCGATAGGTATGAAGGTGTTCTTTTACCTACTTTTTCATCTACTCACCACCCTGGCCAAGCTGCCTAGACCCGGCGGTGGCCGACCTATCTCAGCTCTGATAACGTACCACTGTTTCAATGCCACCGCTGGAAAGCCAGTCTGTGCATACTTGAGATAGCTACGGTTAAATCACTGCCACATGCGCCGATGTCGCATCCGTTTGTTGTGCGACTGATTGGTAGTATTGAGCGAGAGTGGACAGGCGGTTGATATCAATCACTATCAATGGCAGAAACACTGTCGAGGTTTTTTCAGCTACCGATGGCGGCTTGAAATTAGAATTCGCCAGGGACAGATGGAGCTACACTGACCGGCCAATTCTGAGGCTTTACTGGCTGTTCTAACCCACTTTCGAGGTACTATCTAGGGCGAAGCCGGGTCGGAATTCCCACTTTTTGAGAAAAAATGAGTTAACTTGCCTATCCCCAGCAAGAGCTAGCACGCAGACAAAAAACGAGGACACAATGCCAGATCAGGTACCACACTTCGATGATCAAGCCATCGCAAATCTTGCTATAGAGCTATACGGTATAGACGGAGAAATATCATCTCTTGTCTCTTTTGAAGACCAAAATGCCCGCATCAAGACACCGGGCGGTAGTTACTTGCTCAAGATTGCCAATAAAAGGTGGGGCATTGAGTTTTTACATATGCAATCAGAGGCCCTTGAGCATTTAAGAACCACGGCACCTGATCTCCGCGTGCCCCGGGTCATAACGGGCATAAGTGGCGAAGCCATTACAGTGGTCAATGGCTTTGCTATCAGGTTACTTACTTTTCTGGAAGGCAATACTCTCGGTGTCGGCTCGAAGAGTATGGCTCTTTATTTCGACCTCGGGCGTTTCATGGGTCGGTTCACGAGAGCAATGCAGGGTTATGCTCATCCGGCAGCACATAGACCAGACGATCTATGGAACCTTGATAATATAATCGCCTGCAAAGTTTATCTGCCGTTTGTTGCTGATGACAATGTTCGCGCGCGCATCGAACGGTTTTATCGATCTTACGAAGAAAATACTCTGCCCAAGCTTCAATACTTGCGCAAATCTGTCATACACAATGACGCAAATGAGCAAAACCTACTGGTGGATATTGAGGCCCCAGAAAAAATAACAGGGCTCATTGATTTTGGAGATATGGTATTTGGAACCCTTATCAATGAGCTCGCTATTACACTGGCATATGCACTACTGGGAGAAGACGACATTGAAACGGTTGCGGGTAATATTATTCGAGGGTACCAGCAAGAATTTTCTCTTACTGATGGCGAAATTGAGGTGCTGTCTGACCTTGTAGAGATGCGTTTGGTGCAGAGCATAATTATGGCATCCAAATATGCAAGTGAATTTCCCGATAACGCATATATTTTGAATTCTCAAAAGCCCGTACGGGCCCTGCTCAAGAGGCTTGACGAAGATAATTTCAGGTACCCTTCACTCAGGGATTAACACATTCATAACTCTCTGCCTCAGTCTGTTCTCCCCCCACTAACTTCGCACGTTTGGGAAGGGGGCACAGCTTGCGAGAACGCGCGACCGCCCCCGCTGCATTTTTTTGTACTGCGATAACCTGATCCGGTGCTGTGCCGCTCTCAACCCATTGATCGATAGCCACCAGGGGATTGAAATCATCGGCCACCTGCCCGGGCTTCTCCCAGCAGTGCCCATGGCCGGGCACCATGACGAAGCGGGCGAATTCATCCAGCTTCTCCCTCCCCTGTTTTACCACGGCTTCTTCGTAGTACCGCTGCGCGCGACCAGGCAGGATGAGTGGGTCTGCCAGGCCGTGATAGTAGAACAGCTTGCCACCGGCCGCCGCAAAGGCCGACAGGTCCGGGTTGGTGGCATTGAGTTGAGGCGCCAGACGCTGAAGTTTCTCCAGTTCATCTGCCAATACGTAGTCGTGGGGATTAAAGGGCTCACTACTCGGGATGCTATAGGTCAATCGTAAATTACCCGCGGCGGCCCGCTCGCCCCAGGCGGGATCGTCATCCGTACCGGTCACCCATTTGGGCCACAGGAATTCGGAGCCGGGCTCTATTCCAGGGAAAATCTGCACGCCATCGACGGTTGCCCCCTGATAGAGACGCTCGATGGCTGCCAATTCTGTTGCACTGAAACAGTCATCGCCTATCTCCGCCTTGCACTGTAAACCTGTTATCTGCGGCTGGCACAAATCCGGGCGAGAAACCACGCCGTCTTTTACGCCGTCCAGCGAGTCGCATTGCGACATCACCTGCCGCTCAAGCAGGGGAATCTTGGCCCGGTCGATGACCGCCTTGCCCTGCTTGTCCCGGGTCGATTGCAGCAACCAGAAGCCGTGCACACCTGCGTTGCCCGATAAATCGAAGATACCACCGCCCCCGGCGATGCCGTCAAACAAAGTTGGATAGCGCTGGGCCGCCATCATTGCCAGGCGACCGCCATTGGAACATCCAGAAAAATAGGTGCGCCGGGGCTGATCCGCATAGAACTGCTGAACCAGCTCTGTGCCCGTAGTCACCGCCAGGGGCATCCAGGCGCCTGCGTATAATTCCAGTGCACGCGAATCACCTATTGCCCAGTCGGTATCCCAGCTTTTGGCCTGATGGCCGCTATCGGTGCTGATGGCTGCGTAACCCAGCTTCAGTGCCTCATTAATGCTGTTGGAATACCCTGGTTTGTCCGGCAGCAGAGAACCGCAAAAACCGCCACAGCCAGCGACCATAAATTTCCCATTCCAATTCTCAGCTGGCATGCGCAGGGCAAACTGAATACGCCGCGAGATGCTACCGTTGACCTGACAAAATGCCGGGAGGTCGTCACGGTCAGTTACCAGTCGGGCTTCTGTCAGTACCGTATCAGGCGGAGCAGCGATTGCATTACAACTTGACGGGGCATTGTCTGCGGTGACAACTCGGCCACTGAGAGCCATCATCAGCCCAGCTAGGAGCGTGATTGTACGCATAGAATTTTCCTGAGAAAAAAGGCGCCTCTCGGCGCCTATTCAGGTGGGATGTTAACTATCAAAACACGTAGGTTACTGTCATGCCATAGGTACGGGGTGGTCCCCACACATCCACGGTTCCGGAAACATTACTGAGGATACTGTGGATGCGATACTCCTCGTCATCCAGGTTTTTACCCCAGGCGGTGATGCCCCAGGATTCACTCGCACTGCGCCAGTTAACGCTGGCATCGATGAGTCCGTAGCCGTCTTCGGCAGTGGCCACATGATTTGACGCTTCATAGAAAAAATCGCCTGTATAGGCATAGCTGAGCACCAGGTCGAATTCAGCGCCACTGTTCATCGGAATGACGTAGGAACTGCGCAGATAGTAACTGTCTTCCGCTGCCCGCGGCAGGGTGTTACCCGCGAAATCATCCTCGCCCAGGATATATTCGTCATACTCCGCATCAAGATAGGCATAGTTGGCGGTTACGGTCCAGTTGTCGGTCAACAATCCGGTGACTTCCACCTCGAAGCCCTCGCTGGTCGCCTCGGCATTGCCACTGACCAGCAGCGACCCCACCAACTGGAACACCTGCAGGTCCTCATATTCGGTATAAAACACACTAGCGTTCACCCGCAGACGATTTTCCAGGAATTCCGACTTGATGCCCAATTCAAAATTTGTCGCCAATTCGGGCTCCAGAGGCACCATAGCCGACGAGGGGAAGGCCGCCTGCCCCGCGAAGGCGCCACTCTTGTAGCCCTCTGAGAAAGACAGGTATAACAGGCCATCGTCGCTGTAGTTCCAGTTCAGGCTGGCGGAGGTCGTAACCTCGCTCCAATCATCATCGGCATCCACGCTGAAAGGCCAGGCCAAAGCCGACGGATTGGTAAGATTAGCCAGGGCCCCAAAACCATTGGCTGGAATGCCCAGAACTACAGCCGGGTAAGGTGCGTAAAGCGCCTCGACAATAGCGGGTGGAAACCCAGAGATGGCTGACAATCGGGCGGTATCAGAAGCCGGGTCCTCCTCGTTGCTGAGCCCCTGAGTGATTTCTTTTTCGTCATAGGAGTAACGCGCACCTACCGTGAGCGTCCAAGCATCATTGATATGCCAGCTTGCCTGCCCGAAGGCCGCATAGCTGGTGGTTTCAGCGTCCTGTAAAAAAGTGACGGCACCATCCAAAAAGGGGAAGACGGGGCTCTGTCCCAGAGGTCCGCCAAAACCGCCGATAAAACTCTCGGCACGGTCGACATTTTCCTGCATATAGAAGGCGCCCACTAACCATTCCAAGGCGCCATCACCGGTAGAGGTGAGACGAAACTCCTGACTGAACTGATCCGACTCCTCGTCGACCGTATCAATCAGGTTATACGGCGTGGGACCTACCGGCAGGCCCGCCAGATCTTCCAGGTGCTCGTATTCCATTTCGCGATAGGCGGTAAGAGAGGTAAAGGTGGCGGATTCAAGATCCCAATCCACGCGGAGCAAACTCCCTTTCACTTCCCGTTCCTGAAAGGGTGATACCGAGGAGGCGCACTTGCGAATATCACCTCCGGTGCTCGCCGCGACAATAGTGGCGCTGTAAGCCGACAAGCCCAAGGGGTCATTCAGTTCAAGATTGTTCGCATTGCGGCAGTTACCCGCCTGGTCATCGTCGGCATAATCCAGTCCAAAAAGCACCTGGACAGTGTCACTGGGATTCCACAACAACTGGCCGCGCAAGCTTAGATTATCCTCATCCTGGTATCTTTCACCGTCCAGCGTATTTTTGATGTAACCGTCCCTATCGCGCTTGCTGAACACCAGTTTACCGGCGAGATTGTCCGTCAGCGGGCCGTTGACCATGCCCTGAAACATCGTCAGGTCATAGTTACCTGCGGTAACGCCAACCTTGCCTTCAAATTCCTGTGAGGGCTTAGCGGTGTGGTAGCTAATAGCGCCACCGACCACATTTTTACCGAACAGGGTGCCCTGGGGTCCTCGCAGGATTTCAACGCGATCCAGGTCGAACAGGTTCCCGGAGCCACCGCCGGAACGACCGACATAGACCTCATCAACGAATGTAGCCACGGCGGGGTCGCTGCCTGCGGAATCAGCCGAGTTACCTATGCCTCGAATATAATACTGGGGCTCACCGATATTGAATTGGGTCATGGTAAAATTGGGCGTTGTTACGGCTATGTCGTTAACGCTCGTGATTTCCGCTGGTGATATCAGGTCTCCACTGATGGCACTCACCGAGACGGGGACATCTTGCAGGCTCTCGGCACGTTTTTGTGCTGTAACTATCACCTCTTCCAGCTGTGCCTGCGCCAGACCAGGCAGGGTCAAAAGTATCGCTGCCGCCAAAGAGTTTTTATAGTGGTGTTGAAACATGAGGGTTCTCCCAGATTGCGCTGACTTATTATGGTAGGTCGATCATAGGCAGTAGAGTCTCTTTATGCAAGCAAAAAAACACGGCCATGCAAATGCCATAGTTGGTGCTGGCAATTTAACTTGTTTCTACCCAAGAGGTGTAAATGTAGCATGGGTAAGTCCCAGAAAGCTCACTCAAAGTGGGGCACATGAGGCGATTTCTGGCACTGGAGCTCGATTTATGTCGCACCAGCCCAGAGCCTGACCCACTTTTCGGGTATGACCTCAAGTTACCTTGTCGGTACCATTTTTTTTCAATGTTGCTATTGACCGATTGAAGTCTCCTGGCCGAAAAATATAGAATCCCTGCCCTTGGAGACAGCCCTCGTCACTTAGCCAATTATATGTGTCAACATCCTCAATTCCTTCAGCGACAACGGAGACATTCAGTTCTTGGCCCAGGGTGATGACCGACTTAACAAGAGCCTGAGAATCACTGTCTGTTAGCACATCGCGTATGAAGGACCTATTAATCTTGACCACGTCAAATGGAATTGCCAGGGGCTCCTCTAGACCAGCATGGACAGCACCGAAATTATCCAACGCAAGCTTAAACCCTGCCAAGCGCAACCGAAAGACGTTCTTCAGCATTCCAACAGAGGCACAGCACGCTTCACTCTCTGCTATCTCAAAACAGATTCTCGATGGCTCGATGGCTCGATGGCTCGATGGCTTTTGACCTTACTTTAGTTATGATGCGATCAGGCAATGCCTCCGCTTCTAGAATACTCGGAGACAAGTTAATTGAGACATGGGGAGTCATGCCCATTGAGTCCCAACACTTCATATCTTCTAGCGTGTAGTCCAGAAGGGCCAAATTGGTGCACATTGATAGATTCATGGCAGAGATTTCAGGAAGAAAAACGCCCGGCAATATGTTCCCATACTTCTTATGCTGCCAACGGCACAGCGCTTCAAGCGATTGTATTTTTCTTGATTTCAAGTCAACTATTGGTTGGTAAAATGGTAAAATTTCGTGATTTTCCAATGCGTCGATTAAGTCTAGTCTCATGCTTTCAATGCTTGATGGAGGCCACGGTGAATCCGGATGATTCACGCCGTGAGGTTTCCTAATTAAAACTTGATCAATAGCATCTCTGGACAATGGTTTATGTATCGAGGCGCACATATTGAGACCCATCTTGCGGCCCAACTTATAAGAGGCACGTAATATTTTTATGCTATAGGAACTTGTTAAGTATATTTGGCTGTTAGATTCTCTTTCTCTTAGAAAAGCGAGCGACTCTATACCATCTACTCCGGGAATAGACAGATCCAGGAATATTTTTTCTGGGCCTAACTTGTCGTAGTTCGACACCAATCCCGCAGATTCCGAGACCACCGTTACCCCAAAGTCTCGCTTACCAGCCAGGCCACCTATAAGACTGCAAGCACGCGGATCGTCATCGACTATGAGTACGTTGCTTTTTGTGCTATTCACTATTTATTACCCGCTAGTGTGTGGCGTCAGCCACCATGGTACCAAATGACCTGATCTACCAAGAGATACATCTGCTACTTTTAAACTGAGTAGAGGAGTATCAACATGAGCATGTCAAACACCGAAAAGACGGTCAAGGATATCCGCCTGGGAGGCAACGACCTGAACGTCGTTCAGTTGATCAAAATGCTCGTTCGTCAGGGTGGACCCGGCGGGGATATTCAATAAATGTGTCATCGTCCTGATCTTTCTTGTGGTTAAACTTCAGTCTCTGGGGGCTACAACCCAGCCCACTACCATAATCATTGCTTTGAGTACGCGCTTTTCCATTGTTCTGCTCCTGGTTCGTTTGATGGCAGCCATAATAATGACCAGCCACCGGACTTACGATTGCCAACATTTTCAGAATGCTATGGCAGCAATTTGCAGCCTCTTTGGGTTAGACTAGCCGCCGCCCGAAACAAGCCCTTAGCTGAGGAAAAGCCATGTTCAAAACCAACGAATATTTTGACGGCAAGGTCGCCTCTATCGCCTTCCAGACCGAGATCCTGCCCGCCACCGTGGGCGTGATGGCTGTGGGTGAATTTGAGTTCGGCACCTCCGAAAAAGAGACCATGACCGTGGTCAGCGGTGCTCTCACAGTGAAACTGCCAGGAAGTGACGACTGGCAAACATTCGCAGCGGGAGAGCACTTCATCGTAGCCGCCAACGAGAAATTTCAGCTACAGGTGGCCGTAGAAACAGCCTATCTGTGCACTTACGGTTAAGACTTAGTGGCTAAAGTCCAATGACCCAGCTCAATCCACGCCAACGAGAGGCGGTACGCTATATCGACGGCCCCCTGCTAGTGCTGGCCGGTGCCGGCTCCGGCAAAACCAGTGTGATCACCCAGAAGATCGCCTACCTGGTGAATACCTGTGGCATAAAATCCAGCCGCATCGCCGCTGTGACCTTTACCAACAAGGCCGCCCGGGAGATGAAAGAGCGGGTTGGCAAGCTATTGGGAAGCGGAGCTGCTGAGGGGCTTACCGTCAGCACCTTCCACCAGCTGGGCCTTAAAATTATTCGCGCCGAGCGCAAGCATCTGGGCCTGAAGAACGGTTTTTCCATCTTCGACGGCCAGGACACCCAGACCCTGATCAAAGACCTGCTGATTCAGGAACACGGTGCCGAGGGCGACCAGGCAGCGACCATCGCCCACCGCATTTCCAACTGGAAAAATGACCGGATATTGCCAGAGCAGGCAGTGGCCAGCGCCACCAGTCCGGCAGACATGCTCTACGCCCAGGCCTATCTGCGTTACCAGAAGGCACTGAAGGC
>ERZ1046740.980-NODE-980-length-21479-cov-4.762883_pt1 | contig 21479 bp, 16 predicted proteins | sample MGYA00383093_ERZ1046740 | MGnify/ENA primary metagenome ERZ1046740 (study PRJEB29581, sample SAMEA5548363) | metagenome | biome: marine; feature: coastal; material: water | depth 25 m | study: Short-term variability in the microbial, nano- and picoplankton... | reverse complement strand
GATGACTGGTTGCTGCAGTATGCATTGCGTTATGAAGATTTCTCAGACTTTGGCGACACCACTAATGGTAAAGTTGCGTCACGCTACATCATCAATGATTGGTTAACGATTCGGGGTGCAGTGTCAACCGGCTTCCACGCACCTACACCGGGTCAGGCTAACAATGTAGCGGTCATTACCACCTTTGACGGTTCTACCGGGCAGCAGGTGGAAGAGGGCCTCATCAAGCCGACTAGCCCGCTTGCCCTGCAGTATGGCGGTAAGGAGCTTACTGAGGAAAAATCACTCAACTACAGCGTGGGTTTCACGGCTGACATCGGCGAATCAACAAACCTCACCATGGACTTTTACCTGATTGAGGTAGATGACCGTATCTATCGCACAGGTGATATCCAGACTGTTGAAGGTCCCACCATATCGTTTTACACCAATGCCATGGATGTAGAGCATCAAGGTATCGATCTGGTACTGACCTCATTCTACGACTGGTCTGGTAGCGCAGATACTACTTTTACCTTTGCGTTTAACTACAACCAGATTGAGGTAACCGATCAATCTCAGGTGAATGGCGTTAACCCGGTACGTGACTCGCTCGTAGACGATATTGAGAATAACTACCCAGAGGAACGTTTTGTCTTTACCGCCAATACGCGTTTTGCGCAAGACTGGTGGTTCATGCTGCGGGCAAACTGGTGGGGCAAGCACTACGATGAGCGAGGTGAAATTGGCGGTGATTTCGGTAACGAAAGTTTGGAAATTGATCCGATACTGTTTGTCGACCTCGAGTTGGGTTGGGATGTCACGGAGAACTGGAACGTCACACTAGGTGGCTCCAACATCTTCGATGAGTATCCTGATAAAGTCCGGTCGGGTGGCCGCTACGCAAACCGCGAAAGCCAGGGTCTGTTGTACCCTCGTCGCGCCGTGTCGGGCTATGAAGGTGGCTCCTGGTACCTGCGCGCATCCTATAACTTCTAGGGCCTAAGCTCCTTACTCAAGGGCAGCTTAGGCTGCCCTTTTTTGTACTTATCTGTCTCGCCGGGTTCCAATTCGGAATTAATGTGCTAAATTTTCTGCATAGCGATTAATCAACCGGAGGCGCTTATGCGCTGGGACGATATCAACCAACAGGCCTGCTCGGTGGCCCGCGCGCTCTCTGTGGTGGGGGAGCGCTGGACCATGCTGATTATCCGCGATGCCTTTTTTGGCACCCGTCGGTTTGACCAGTTCCAGGGAAACCTGGGTATTACCCGTCATCGCCTGTCTGAACGCCTGGGCAAACTGGTTGAGGCGGGAGTGCTGGTTAAGGTTCCCTACAATGACAGGCCGGTGCGCTACGAGTATCGCCTCACCCGCAAGGGCCTGGCTCTTTATCCGGTGTTGATGAGCCTGGCCCGCTGGGGTGATGAGTGGATGGACAAGGGTGAGGGCGCCCCCCTGGAATACGTGCATCAGAAGTGCGGCCATAAAACCCATGCCACACTTACCTGCAGCGAATGTGGTGACCCTCTCAGGCCCCAGGAAGTGACACCGCAACTGGGGCCGGTGCTTCAGGCCGTGGCTGACGAACGAGAACAGGCAGGTGAGTCCCTGCAGGGCATTCCGCCTTTATTCAGGCTGTCTATGTGAGGCGCAAGGTAGCCTTGTACTGGAAAGTCGTGCCGAGGTTTACCGTGCTGCCGACTGCCAGTTGTCCTGCTGCGCTTCGCCAATGAAGGCCGCCACCATCTGCGGGTTCTCCATGGGAATAAAGTGGCTCATTTCGGGCAGGTAATATTCCCTGCACAGGGGAAGTTGCTTTGCCAATTCTGTCCAGGTGGGGGATGTACTGAAATCACCCAGCGCATCCCCCTGTTTTACTCGCAGTAAAGTGGTGGGGGTATGAATGTCGGGCAACAGGGTGTGCACCACCTCGTTACCGTGATGGTTGATGTAAAAACCAGACTCGTTTACAGGGTCACAGGCCAACTGGTGATAACCCTCATCGTCCTTTGGGTGCAGCGCATAGTTGCAATAGTCCTCTAGCACCTCTGGCTGCCAGCGGCTGAACGGCTCGCGATCACAGAAGTGCTGGTACATTTCCTGCGCATCCTGCCACCGGTTCTTGCGACGACTGACCGGGTGATCTTCAGGCTTCAGATGCTTCGCATTTTCATAGGCAAGCTGGTAGTGCTCCGGCGACAATATGACCGGGTCCAGCAGCAGTAACTGCTTGAATCGGCTGGGAACGGCGTGAGCGGCCCGGGTAATGAGATGGCCGCCAACAGAGTGGCCCACACCTACAATATTCTTGAGATCCAGCTGTTCTACCAGCTGGCAGATATCCTGGCTGAGTATGCTCCAGTCCACTTCGCCCACAGCGCCGCTTTTGCCGTGAAAGCGCAGGTCTACGGCGAAAATATGTTGGCCGGGTAGCCGTTTTACAACTTCGTCCCAACACCGGCTGTGAAAGCCAGTGGCGTGAAGTAGCAGAACGGGATCACTGTCGCCCTGCCACTCGTTAACCCAGAGTTCCACATCACCAATGTTGACATGGAACTCCCGGGGCTGGGGCATCAGTTGTTCAGATGCGCTCAATGATAACGGCGGGAGCCATGCCGCCTGCGGCACACGTGGTGATCAGGCCAAACTGCTTGTCCTGGCGTTCGAGTTCGTCAAGTGCAGTGCCAATCAGCAGGGAGCCGGTTGCCCCGATGGGGTGGCCAAGCGCCATAGCGCCGCCATTGATGTTGACCTTGGAGCGATCCAGGTCCAGGTCGCGCATGAACTTCTCCGATACCACCGCAAAGGCCTCGTTGATTTCCCAGACATCAATGTCATCAACGCCAAGACCCGCCTTGGCCAGTACTTTCTGTGCCGCAGGAACAGGTGCATTAAGCATGAGGGTAGGGCAGTCGCCCATATTGGCCATGGCAACAATGCGCGCGCGGGGTTTCATGCCATTAGCCTTGGCATAATCAGGAGAGGCCAGCAGCACAGCGCCAGCGCCATCTACAACGCCGGAGGAATTGCCTGCGTGGTGCATGTGGGTAATCTCCAGCCCGGCGTACTTCTGCAGGATAAGGCCGCGGTAAGTTGTGCCAGCTTCATCCAGTGGGTAATCCGCGACAGGCGCAAAGGAGGGCTGCAGTTCTGCCAGGCCTTCCAGTGTGGTCTGGGGGCGAGGAAACTCTTCCTTGTCCAGCACCAGGTTACCGTCGATATCGTGCACCGGTACCAGACTCTTGTCGAAACGGCCTTCGGCGATTGCGCGCGCTGCTTTTTGCTGCGTTTCAAAAGCCTGCTTGTCCAGGTCTTCCCGGGTAATGCCTTCAATGGTAGCGATAGCGTCAGCACAAATGCCCTGGTGGGTTTGTGGGTGCAGGGCACGCAGGGCCATGTTGCCATTGTCCATAAACATGCTGGGCGTGGCGCCTTCTTCACCGTAGATAGACATCATCTCGGCGCCGCCGCCGATCATAAGATCTTCCGTGCCTGACATAATGTTCATCGCCGCCAGGTTAACGGAGGAGATGCCCGAACCACAAAAGCGGTCCAGGGTCATGCCGCTGGAACGTATATCGTAACCTGCTTCCAGGGCCGCCATACGAGCGAGGTCACCACTTTGGCGGCCGCGCTGTGAACTGGTGCCGAAAATAACATCGCCCACTTCTGCGGTGTTTACATCGTTGCGCTCAGCCAGGGCTTTCAGTACCACGGCACCCAGGTGTTGTGGGTGCTGATCGGCCAGGGAGCCTTTGCCTTTTTTGCCGATTCCCCTGGGGGTGCGACAGGTATCAATAATCCATGCTTCATTCATTGCGATAGTCCTTATTTGCCTTTCCAGTTGGGCGCGCGTTTCTCGGCAAAGGCCACAGAGCCTTCGATAGCATCTTCACTGGAGAAGACAGGGCTGGTCAGTTCCTGCTGCTTCACCCACTGTTCATCTTCTGACCATTGTGCAGACTGCACCACCACCTGCTTGCTGACCTGTACCGCCAGTGGGCCGTTGGCACAGATTCTGGCAGCGAGTGCTTTAGCACCCTCCAGGGCAGTGCCCGCCGGTACCACCTCGTTGATCAGACCCATTTCTGCGGCGCGTGGGGCACCAATGAAGTCACCAGTAAGGGCAAGCTCCATGGCCAGGCGGGAAGGAATCTGCCTGGGCAGTTTCATCAGGCCGCCAGCGGCAGCTGCCAGGCCGCGTTTCACTTCAGGAATGCCGAATTGGGCATTGTCAGCAGCCACAATCAAGTCGCAGGAGATCATCAGTTCCAGACCGCCCGCCAGGGCGTAACCTTCAACCGCCGCGATCAGGGGCTTCTTGGGGCCGCGCTCGGTAATGCCGGCGAAGCCGCGGCCCTCTACTACGGGCAGCTCTCCGCTGACAAAGGCCTTGAGGTCCATACCGGAACAGAAAGTGCCGCCTGCACCGGTGATGATGGCAACGCGAATATCGTTGTTGCTGTCCAGTTCATCCATGGCGGCGGCCACGCCATCGGCCAGTGCCTTGTTGGCAGCGTTCTTGGCCTTGGGGCGATTGAGGGTCACGGTCATAATGCCGTCTTCTACATCGACCAATACCACTTGTTCTTCAGACATGAGATTTCCTCCGGGGAGTGATTGTAAAAAGGGTTATGGAATAAGGGTAACTGCTGTATTTGCCAGGGGCTCCATCAGGTCGCCCCGGGAATCTGCCTCAGCGCTGGACGCGGTGCCAATCTCGGCGCGTTTGACAATGCCCTGTAAAATTGCGGCCAGGCGGAACATGGAAAATACCAGGTAGAAGTTCCAGTTCTCGATGCCGTCCCGCCCGGTGCGTTCACAGTAGCGGGCAATATATTCTTCATCGGTGGGAATGCCCAATGAGGAGCGATCTATACCCATCAGGCCTTTCATCTGGCCCTCCCTGGAGAGCATCCAGGCCATACACTGGTTTGCGAGGTCTGCCAGGGGGTGGCCAAGGGTGGACAATTCCCAGTCCAGCAGGGCGATTACCCGGGGCTCGGTGGGGTGAAACATCATATTGTCCAGGCGATAGTCACCGTGCACCAGGGAAACCGTGCCGTCATCTTCAGGCAAATTGGCGGTGAGATACTCGATTAGGGTTTCCATAGCTGGAATGTGTTTGGTTTCTGAGGCCCGGTACTGCTTGGACCAGCGACCTACCTGCCGCTCGAAATAATTGCCGGGCCGGCCATAATCGGAAAGCCCCACCGCATCAATATTCACGTTGTGCAGGGCAGCCATGGTCTTGTTCATGCCATCATAAATAGCCGCGCGCTCGGCGTTGTCTTTTGCCTCGGGCAGCACGGGGTCCCAGAGAATACGGCCTTCCATGTACTCCATGACATAAAACATGGAACCTATGACCGAATCGTTTTCACACAGGTGGTAGGTGCGGGGCACGGGTACGTCGGTGTCCTGCAGTGCAGAGATCACCCGGTATTCCCGGTCTACCGCGTGGGCGGATTTAAGTAATTCACCCGGGGGCTTACGACGCAGAACGTAAGATGTGTCCCCAGCGGTTAACTTGAAGGTGGGGTTGGATTGGCCGCCGGCGAATTTTTCTGCCGTTAAGGGGCCTGTTAGTCCGGGGATGTGGTCCGCCAGGTAACTGCTGAGCTTCTCTGTGTCCAGTTTTTGGGTATTCATAGCACCGTATTTCAATATATCGGGGTTTTTGAGCCGAGCCAAAGTCTGTGCTTTCAGGGGTGAGCGGACAATGACAGTGGGCCACAAAAAAATAGACCATAAATGACAGTTATGCCCGGGTCTTTAATCTGTGGCAGATTTGTTATCCTAGCGGCCTGACCCGGGACCCTGTGATAAATGATTGAACCAATCGACGAAAGCCAGCAACGCACAGTGCTGGAGCACACTGAGCGCTATATTGTGCGGGCTGAGAGCCTCCTCGATTACCAGTTCGATAGAATTCCCGTGCTGTTCGATCTCAGGGGTACCAGCGCGGGAATGTTCCGCAGCGACGGTAAGCAGCGGGAGATTCGCTATAACCCCTGGATTTTTGCCAAGTACTTTGACGAGAACCTGACAGGTACCGTGCCCCATGAAGTTGCCCATTATGTTGTTCACGAGTTGTATGGCCGCCGGCGGGTAAAACCCCATGGCAGGGAATGGCTGTCAGTAATGCACGCATTTGAGGCAGACCCGCAGGTCACTTTCAAGCTGGATTTGACCGGTATTCCCCAGCGCAGGCAACGGACCCATCGTTATCACTGCGATTGCCGGATACATGAGGTGTCTGCCACACGTCACAATCGGGTGCTCAAGGGTACCGGCAGCTACCTTTGTAGATACTGCGCCAGCCCGTTGGTCTTTACCGGTTAATCAGTTGGATACGTCCAGTGCTACACCACTGAACTGATTGTCTTTATCTTCCACCGCTGTTTGCTCAATAACTGCGCGGTCTGCGGGAATTCCTGCCTGATTAACCAGGAATTCCTTTACTGCCACAGAGCGAGCGGTCGCAAGATCCAACAATTGCCCGTCACTAACAGGCATGGTTTTTACTAACTGTTGGTGCATTGTCAGGAAATCCGGGTCATCGGGGGTGCCGGCATCAGGTAACTGTCGATACCGGGCTTCCACTGCGGCAATAAACTGCGGCCCCCGGCCATTCACTTCCTGCGCTGGCACACCTGCTGCCACCAGCGACGCCTCAAGAGCGCTTTCCTGCAGGCCCTGTGTGTCTGCTTCGGGCAGCAGGCGCCCATAAATTATCAGGGTGAGCCCCGGGCGCTGCCCAAGTGCAGAGGCAAGCTGCGTTAATTTGCCCTGGTTGTTCTCGCTCAGCTCAGCGGAGCCGACGGAGAAATTGACTCGCTGCAGGTCTTCTTCTGAACTCACCAGCCCTGCCAGCAGGGTAAAGGGTGCGGTGACGGCCTTGGTTATGAGATTCACAAAGGCGCCGACGATAACACTGCCAAGGGAAAATTCCGGGTCGTCTATGTCACCGCTGACAGGTACTTTCAGGTCGATAATGCCGTTCAAATCGGTCAACAGAGCGAGTCCGAGCTCCAGCGGTACGTTCAGGGCTTTGTCACTCTCTACTCTCTCTCCGAGCTTTAATTTGTCGATAACAATCGAGTTGTCACCCTTTAAGTAATTGTCCCCAAGGGAGTATTTGAGGTCGATATTAAGCAGGCCGCGCTCGATGGCAAACCCCGCGTAAGTGCCGGAATACGGCGACAACAGGGGCATGTCCAGCCCTGTGAAATTGAGGGCCAGGTCCAGTGCAGGTGGGGCGGCCAGGGGTTGGGCCGTACCTTTTAGTGTGACCGGGGCATAGCCGTCTACCGAGCCTTTTATATCCACACTGGTGACTTTATCAGCGTCAGTGCTGATATTGAGAATTGCGCCCTCAAGGTCACCCATGACCGTGCGAAACGGGATGGGCAGTGACTCATCCATGAAGTCGATTTGGCTGTCATTAATATAAATGGCCGGCACGCTCACTTGCCAGGGTTTATCAAGTTCGAGATCTTCGGCCAGTTCTTCGGCTTGCTCCCCGACTTCCTCTTCCCAGACATTCAGCGCATTGACGCTACCGTCTTTTGCTATGTGGAGCCTACCCGCGTAGTCATCGATAGTAAGCAGTTTCATCGCGACCTTGCGCTGCTCCAGATCTACTGAGAGTTCTTCCCAACGTACGGTTTCCCAACTGGTCAGGGAGGTCTCTTCACCTTCGATCTGACCGGCAAAGTCAGTTATGACGCCCTCCATGTGCACCCTGGTGGGTGTAAAGCCTGCCAGCTCAAGCTTGCCGTTAACTGCAACCGCTCCGCCGGTTAATTTTGCTTTCAGTGCCTTTGGCAGATTCGGACTGAACCAGGGCAGAGGCAGGTCACTCAGGTCATAGTCCAGGGTGCCCTCGCCAGAGGCCAGGGCGATATCACCACTGATATCCAGTCCTGCTACCTGGTTAACGGCAAGTTTCAGGGCCAGCGCGGAGGAACCGTCAAGCGGCCAGTTCAGGTTGGAAATGCTGGCCTCCAGCGGAGTCACTTCCAGTAGCGGGGGATCGGTGAATTCTGAGCGCCAGCGCACACTGCTGTTTTGCAGCGTCGTATTGGCAATTGATGCGGTCCATCCGGGCTTGTTGGGGTCTGCCCCCGACGCGGTATCGTCAGCCTCACTGGCTGGTAGTCCGGACATGTCAAACAACTGCTGCAGGCTGACCTCGCTGCCTTCACTCCAGCCTGAAATTGCAAGGCCGTCCAGCCGTGTCGCATCCACGCCAGCATGCTGTTTTGCACCGTTTACGACAATGCCGTTAACTGTGAAGTCTGCAAGTTGAACGGAGGTATCTGCCAGGGTTGCAGTAGAGGCGGGGACGATATCCAGCGCAGAGATCCCTAACTTGCCGTCACTAATGGAGTAGTCGAGCTCATTAAGCCAGTTAATGGTGTACTGCCCCTGTAAGTTCATTTTGCCGCTTTTTAGTTCAAAGGCTACCCATGGCTGGGCAAAGCGCCAGACTGTTGCAAGGCTGATATTTTGCAGTGACAGGCGGCCTGCACTTTCACCCCTGGGTACAGAAACAGTGCCCTCCCAGTTAAGTCGTCCCCCCGCTTCTGCGACCGCTGATAGCTGGTAGGGCCGGCCCTCTTCAAAGACTGTGGACAAGTCCTGGACAGCGATACTGAGGCCATCGTAATGCGTGTGAAATGGCTCATCTCGTGCTTCGTCACTAAGTGCAATGCGCCTGGCACCAAAACTGAAGTCGTGAATGGTAACGCCGGGAATACCTGTGTCTTCCTCAGCAGGCGAGGGTGTGTCCTCCTGCGGGGGGATCATGTCAGAAAAGTTGAAATCTTCCGAGGGTAGTCGTCGTACGTGAACATCCAGCTCTTCTATCGCCACCTCATCCAGTACCCAGCCGGTCTGCCACAGGCTTTCCACCGAAAGGTTAATTGCTGCGTGCTCAAGGCTGGCGAAAGGCTCACCATTTTTCTCTGGCAGGCTGGCGCCACGGACTTCCAGGTTGAGGCTGAAGGGGTTAAAGAAAATGATATCGGTGGATAGCTCGCGGCCGAAATTATCGCGCACGATCTTTGGTGCCAGAATGTTCAGCGCTGGATTAACAAGCAATATCGCCAGTGCAAGGTAGGCGATGTAGGTCTTGATCGCTATGCGGATAACTGTCTTCAACGGCGAGATCTCCTTGAATTATTGACCCTGAAACTATAGCCAATATTACCAGTCTTGCTATTCCTACAGCCCCTTCCGATAAGTGTAGGGCGTGACGCCGGTCCAGCCTTTAAAGGCACGGATAAATGCCGAGGATTCAGAGAAACCTGCCCTGTGGGCAATCTCCTCTATAGACAAGCCCTGCTTGCCGAGGAAATGCAGGGCAGTGTCCCTGCGTACCTGGCTTTTGATTTCCTTGAACGTTGTGCCTTCACTGGAGAGGCGTCGGCGCAGGGTTTGAGGGTGAACCTCCAGTAACCCCGCCACATCATTGAGCTCTGGCGCCTCTGCCAACTGTTGACGCACAATATCACGGGCTCTAGCAGTCCAGCTGTCTTTATCATAGCTGTTGGTGAGCATATGCAATACCGGGTGGCGTAAGAACCTGCGCAAGGACTGTTCCGTCTGGGTCACCGGTTTCTCCAGCAGGGAAGCGGAAAGCATGATTACAGACTCTTTCTGTTCAAAGGACACCGGGTTGGCCAGGAACATATGTTTGTAGTCTCGCGCCTGAGCCCCCGGCGGGTTTGCCAGGTCGACCTGTTGTAGGGGCAGGTGCTCCTGCACCAGCCAGCTGCCGAAACGGTGAGCGTTAAATAGCACCAGTTCTGCCAGGTACGTGTCTACCCGGCTGACATGGTCTGCCAGTTCTAGCCGAATGTAAGCAATGTTTTCCCTCACTTCCAGGTGGGGGTGGATACCGAATTCAAATAACTGGTAAAACCGGCAGTAGCGGCTCAGGGCCTGCCCCAGGGTTTCGCAGCCAATCACCGCATGACACATCATTGACCAGCAGCCAATAGGCATACGCCTGGAGGTGTAGCCCAGGGCCTCGTCCCCCATGGCCACCATCGTGCTCACCTGCAGGTCCGCGAATCGTTCGATGGAGATTCTGGCGTCGTCCTCCAGCAGCAGTCGGGGGGAAATACGATTTTTGCGCAGCAAGCTTATGGGGTCCAGCCCCTGTTCAACGGTGTTTTTTAACACAGCCCTGGCGAAGTAGACCGAGATAGACAGGTCGCGCATATATCAAATCTCCCCGGTTCTGCTGCTGAGATGGACCGGGTTGTTCTCAACTGAGGCGACCTGGTTGCGCCCGCCTTGCTTTGCCAGGTACATGGCGCGGTCTGCCTCCTGTATCAGTTTGTCGAGATTTACCTCACCCGCCGCGCCGGAGACCCCGAGACTGACCGTGACAGGAATGTGCTGCTCATCAACCAGCAGGGGGTGCTCACCAATGGCCAGACGAATCCGCTCGGCAATCGTGCGTGCTGCATCGAGGCCGGTATCCTGAAGAACCAACAGAAACTCTTCTCCGCCGGTACGAGCGACCACGTCTGAAGCCCGGCTCATACGGCTTAAAATGTCGCCGACCAGGCGAATCACCTGATCGCCGGTATCGTGGCCGAAGCTGTCGTTAACCCGTTTGAAATGGTCTATATCCAAAACGATCGCCGCCATGGGCAGCCCCTGTCGGGAGGCGTGAGCCACACTGACGTGTAAAGCATCATTCAGACCGCGGCGGTTAAGTAGACGGGTCAGGGGGTCCTGGGTGGCCAGATGAGACAGATGCTGTTGGTATTCGATCAAAACACTGGCGAGAAAGCCCACGGCAACCATTACGTAGGCGCAACTGTAGACCCCCAGCGCCGTTGAGTGCGCCTGTGCGATGTTTTCCTGAGCCAGGTACTGGAAAACCGCCACTGGCATACCCCCTACCATCAACAGGCTGGCGCAGGCGATAATGGCGTCGCCCACGTTGCGTTGAGTGGTAGCTCGTATGGCACAGGTCAGGGCGGTGGCGAGAAAGAACAGGGCGGAACTGAGCGTGTGAACAGCAAACATCGTTCTGGTACCGACAAAAAATACGCTGAGGCAGGCCACCAGGCAGATACAGCCAAGATTAATGCGACCCTGATGCAGTTGGGCCCTCTGACCCGCTGCCAGAAATAGAATATAGCTGTTAATAATGGCCGCCACAGATGGCACGTTAACAACAAGTAACGTGGAGGAACCCTGCTGCAGAGTCAGGGCGATCCAGCCCAGTAGGGCGGCCATAAAATACACAGTAAACAGCCCCAGCCCCGCAGGCGGCGTGCTGGAATCGCTAAGCACGTAAACCACCAGCATCTGGGCGAATGTAATGGAAAAGATCAGCCCCAGGTGAAGGTAAGCCCAATTTTGCGGAAGAATCTGGTCCATGTCGTTTACTGCTGTTTCGTCCTTATCTGTCTGTCATGTACTGTCGATTAATTTGTAGGGGCCGGTCATTGTCGCTTTTGGGGCGGCTTAGCATACTGTCAGCCGTCTAAAAATGCCGCTTATGAGGTTACCCATGCTGCAAAGAGAATTCACCGACGAACAGAATATGTTTCGCGACGCCTACCGTAAGTTCCTGGCGCAAGAGATTGTGCCACATATGGAGCAATGGCGTGAGGCAGGAATTGTAGATAGAGAGGCCTTCCTCAAGGCAGGCGAGCAAGGGTTTTTGATGGTCTGGCCGGATGAGCAGTATGGCGGGATGGGGGACGATGACTTCCGTTTTGAACAAATTATTATCGAGGAGACTAACTACGCCAGGGTTGGAGACTGGTTCAACACCCTTCACAGTCGCCTGGTCGGACCGTACCTGACACGATTTGGTAATGAGGAACAATGCCAGCGTTTTCTCCCCAAGTGTGCCAGCGGTGAGTCTGTTTTGGCGATTGCCATGACAGAGCCAGACGCAGGCAGTGACCTGGCGGGGATGCGCGCCAACGCGGTAGAGCAGGACGACCACTGGGTGCTGAATGGATCGAAAACCTTTATTTCCAACGGTATTAACTCAGACCTGGTGATTGTGGCTGCCAAATCTGATCCGGACAACAATCCCCACCATATGACCCTGTTCCTGGTGGAGCGGGGTATGGATGGCTTTGAGCGCGGCCGCAACCTGAAGAAAATGGGTCTTAAAGCCCAGGACACCGCTGAATTGTTCTTCAACGACGTAAAAGTACCCAAAACCAATGTGCTGGGTGAGCCAGGACAGGGCTTTGTCTACCTGATGCAGGGGTTGGCGGAGGAGCGCCTGCTGGGGGCGGTTGGTTACCTGGCCTCGGCGCAACTGTCCTGGGACCTTACTGCTGATTATGTGAAAGAGCGCAAGGCTTTCGGTAAGCCAGTTGCGGCCTTTCAGAATACGCAGTTCAAACTCGCCGAATTTCGCACGGAACTGGATATCGCACAGATCTACATTGACCAATGTGTGCGCGCATTCAATGCCGGTTCCCTGACAGCGGTAGATGCCGCCAAGGCCAAGCTCTACACCAGCGAGTTGCAGGTCAGGGTGGCCGAGAACGGCGTACAAATGCATGGTGGCCACGGCTACATGGACGAATACCCAATTAGTCGCCAGTACACCGATGCCAAGATCTCAACCATATATGCGGGCAGTTCCGAGGTGATGAAACTTATTATCAGCCGCGACTGCCTCGGGGATGATTACGTTCCCTTTAATACCCGCAATTTCTAAAATCATCACAGGAGAACTCATATGGATCTGCAGGGAAAAGTAGCAATTGTCACAGGCGGTGCATCTGGCCTGGGCCAGGCAACCGTTGAAGCCTACGTGGCCAGAGGTGTCAAGGTAGCAATCTTCGACATGAATGAAGAGCGCGCCAATGAAGTGATTGCAAAACTCGGCGCTGACAACGTCAGCTTCTGGAACGTAAACGTAGCTGAGGAAGAGTCGGTAAAGAATGCTGTTGCGGCAGTAGTGGAAAAGTTTGGCGCTCTGCATATCTGCAATAACTACGCCGGAATCGGTCCAGCCGCGAAAACGTTTGGCAAGAAAGGCGTATTCCCCATGGACCTGTACATGACAGTGCTGAACGTCAACCTTGTGGGTACATTTAATGTGTCTCGTTATGCAGCAGAACAGATGGCCAATAACGACGTGATTAATGATGATGGTGGCCGGGGTGTCATCATCAACACTGCTTCTATCGCCGCTTATGAAGGGCAGGTAGGCCAGTTGGCTTACAGTGCATCCAAGGGCGGTATCGTGGGCATGACACTGCCTATGGCACGAGACCTGGCCAGCTACGGCATTCGCGTTAATACCATTGTACCGGGCCTGATTCACACCCCACTGTTTGAAAGTATGCCTGAGCCTGTTTACAAATCGTTGGAGGCAAGCGTCTGCTATCCCCAGCGTTTGGGTAAGCCAGCGGAAATTGCTCACCTGTCTGTGTTTATCGCCGAGAATGATTACGTTAACGGTGAGTGTATGCGCCTCGATGGCGCAATTCGTATGCAGCCACGTTAAGGAGATAGATGATGGGACCGTTAAACGGCTACACAGTTCTAGAGTTGGCGGGTATCGGTCCCGCTCCCATGGGCGGCATGATTCTGGCGGACATGGGGGCAGAAGTGATTCGTGTTGATCGCTCATCTGGCGCCAGTTCCCTGGTGATGAAGGATGTCAGTACCCGTGGCAAGAAGTCCGTCGCGCTCAACCTGAAAGACCCTGCAGGCCTCGAAACCCTGCTGCGCATGGTGGAGAACGCCGATGTCATCATCGACCCATTCCGTCCCGGCGTTTGCGAAAAATTGGGCATTGGCCCCGAAGTGTGCCTGCAGCGCAATCCGAAGTTGATTTTTGCGCGCATGACCGGCTGGGGCCAGGAAGGCCCACTGGCACAATCAGCCGGGCACGATATCAACTACATCTCCATCACCGGAGCGCTATACGCTATGGGGCGCAAGGGTGAGAAGCCAGTGCCACCACTAAATCTCATAGGGGATATGGGTGGTGGCGGTATGTTGCTGGTTAACGGCATTTTGGCTGCGCTACTGGAGACTGCGAACTCTGGCCAGGGTCAGGTAATCGATGCAGCAATGGTTGATGGTGCTGCGCAATTGATGTGGATGTTCCACGGCTTCCAGGCCATGGGAATGTGGAATGAAAAGGAGCGCGAAGCCAATTTGCTAGACGGTGGTGCGCACTTTTACGACACCTATGAGTGTGCCGATGGAGAGTATGTGTCCATCGGCTCTATCGAACCGCAGTTCTATGCCTTGTTGAAGGAAAAAGCGGGTTTGTCTGAGGAAGACTTCGGTGACCAGAACGATGCGGGGCAATGGCCGCAGATGGAGGAAAAACTCACTGCAGTCATCAAACAGAAAACCCAGGCCCAGTGGTGCGAACTGATGGAGGGCAGTGATGTTTGCTTTGCCCCGGTGTTGAATTTTATGGACGCGCCCAAGCACCCTGCTAATATTGCCCGCGAAACCTATATTGAAGTGGATGGCCTGGTACAACCGGCGCCCGCTCCCAGATTCAGTCGCACCCCATCCTCTGTAGACAATGCAGGATCAGATGCGGGTGCCGATACTGATGCCGTGCTGTCAGCCATGGGCTTTGGTGAGCAGGAGTTGGCGGATCTCAAGGCCAGTGGCGCCGTTTCCTGACAGGCTGTTCTGACAGATTGGACGAAGGAGAACGATAATGAGTGATTATGAAACAGTTCTGATCGAGCGGCGCGATGGCGTTGCCCTGGTCACCATGAACAGACCTGATGCACTGAATTCCATGGCCATGCCCCTGCGTCGCGATTTGCTGCAGGCCGCACAGGAAGTGAATGCTGATGACAGTATTCGCGTGGTTGTGCTCACCGGAGCCGGGCGAGGTTTTGGTGCAGGTGCCGATCTCACCGAGGTAGCAGACCCCAGTGGTCAGTTGGATGTCAGGGATTACCTCAATGATGAATTCAAGCCCATACTGATGGCAATTAGCAATGCCCCCAAGCCCTGGATTAGCGCCGTGAATGGCCCTGCTGCCGGCATTTCAGCGTCTTTTGCCATGGCCTGTGATCTCACGGTAATGGCAGAAGATGCCTATATGTACCAGGCCTTTACCGCTATCAGCCTGGTGCCGGATGGCGGTGCAACCTGGCACCTGGTGCGCACCCTGGGGCGTAAGCGCGCCTATGAGGTGATCGCGACCGGAGAGAAGGTCAAGGCTCAGAAATGCATGGACTGGGGCCTGTGTAACCGTGTGGTTGCGCCTGAGGCTCTTGTGGATGAGACCATGGCCTGGGCTGCGGAGTTGGCAGCCAAAGCGCCTTTGTCTCTGCGCTATGCCAAGGAAGCGCTTAACGGCGCCATTGAGGAGCCCCTGGCAGATACCATCTCCGCGGAGGCGGAACTACAGCATATCTGCATTAACAGCGAAGATGCTGGAGAGGGCGCACTGGCGTTTCTGGAAAAACGGCCGCCCCAGTGGAAAGGCTGTTGAGGCTCAAGATCCAGTAGTTCTTTCTGTAGCAGTAGTTTTACGGCCGGAGAGTATGATGAAACAGATGCTAACCCTTGGTTTGCTACTGCTTGTGAGTTTTGGTGCTCAGGGTGAGTCGCGCCTTTTGTGGGGCGATACCCATCTTCACACCAGTAATTCCTTTGATGCGTTTATCATTGGCAATATCAATGGCGATCCGGACATGGCCTATCGTTACGCCAAGGGCCTGCCGGTAGAGCATCCCTATCACGGGGGTAGCGTTCGCATCCAAACACCTCTGGATTTTCTCGTAGTTTCTGACCATGCCGAAATGATGGGCGTGATCAAGTACGTGTATCACAACGGGGTTCCCGGGGAAGGGCTGAGCCTGTGGCAGAAAATTGTGGGCTTTGGCTCGACACTGGCAATTCGCGGTGCGCTGAAGGTTAAAAAGGGTCCGGCGCTTTTCGGTTCCAGGCTACCGGAACCAGAAGACGCCGCCAGCGCTGCGCAAACAATGTCTCAACTTGCCCTGGATGCAACTGGAATACCGCCTCTGCCGGAGGTGGAAGCAGCGGTTTGGGCTGCGACAACAGAGGCGGCCGACAATCACAATGAGCCCGGTCAATTTACTGCGCTAATAGGCTGGGAGTGGAGCGCTAATCCGGGGGGCTCAAACCTTCACCGGATAGTCATTACCGATTCCGGCGCTGAGGTCGCCAAGCTGTATCAACCCTTCAGTCTGATTAACAGCCCCTTCCCGGAAGACTTGTGGGCGTGGCTGGATAAAGTCAGTGCCAATACGGGAGCAGGTTTTATTTCTATTCCCCATAATTCCAATATTTCCAAAGGGGCAATGTTTGATACCCGAACCCTGCATAATCAGCCCTTGACGGTAGATTATGTACAGCGCCGGATGAAGTGGGAAAAGCTGGTAGAAATTACCCAGATCAAAGGAGATTCTGAAGCACATCCAGATCTTTCCCCCGATGACGAGTTCGCCGATTTTGAAACCTTTGGCCACTATATCCAGCGTTACCCCCAACCCTATGTCGCAAAGCCCGGCGACTACGTTCGCAGCGGCCTGATGCGTGGACTGGAGCTTGAAAAAGAGCTTGGCAGTAACCCCTATCAATTTGGTGTGATCGGCTCTACCGATGCACACACGGCTATGGCCACCGCCGAAGAAGATAACTTCCAGGGAAAGTTTGTGCCTCACGGCGTACTGGAGAAGAAGGGTAGCCGCTTTGCCAGAAGCGAGGGTGCGCCCGATGGCTGGGATATGTCTGCTTCCGGTCTTGCAGCGGTATGGGCCAGAGACAATACCCGCAAGGAAATACTGGCAGCCATGAAACGGCGGGAAGTGTACGCCACCACAGGCCCAAGAATAGCAGTGCAATTTTTTGCAGGTGATGGTTATGCCGAGGATGTTCTTGAATCCCCCGACATCTATGGCATGGCAACAGAGCGGGGGGTACCTATGGGTAGTGAAATAGATTTTCCCCTGTCCGCATCCCCCCAATTCCTGGTAGTGGCAGAAAAAGATGCGCTTGGAGCCAACCTGGACCGAATCCAGATAGTGAAGGGCTGGACAGGTGAAGATGGTAAGGCCCGGGAAAAAGTATTTAACGTTGCCTGGTCTGAAGGTCGCTCCCTGGATTTTCAGGGCCAGCTTAATGCGGTGGGTAATACCGTCGATAAAGAGACGGCAAACTATGGCAATACCATAGGCGCACCGAGACTTGCCGTTAGCTGGCAGGACCCTGAGTTCAACCCACAGGCTCCGGCGTTTTACTATGTACGAGTTTTGCAGATCCCTACACCCAGGCATTCCCTTTACGACTCAGTCGCTATGAGAAAAGCAGTGGCAGAGGGTAGGCCGCAAACTATTCAGGAGCGGGCGTACACTTCACCAATTTGGTACAGACCAGAGTGATTTTGGCGGGCCGTTTAATGCCACCAGCCTTACTGCTGAGTATCGCTTTAGTGCTGGCTGCCTGTTCTTCCCCTGAAGACCCTGAGCAACAGATAAGGCATAACATCAAGGAGATGCAAACGGCGCTGGCCGAACGCGATAACTCAGGTTTTCGCGAACACCTGGCGGAATCTTTTGTCGGCGTGGGCAGGGGGCAGCGCACGGTGTACAAAGATGACGTGAAAAAGATGCTGACCGGGTATTTCCTGCGCTACAAGGCTATCAATGTCGTTGTCACATTATTGAATGTCGAACTGGATGAGCTGCAACCGGGCCTTGCCACAACCACAGCTACCGTTGGCGTCACCGGCGGTCAGCGAGTAATGCCGGACTCCGCTCGACTGTATAAGGTCAGCGGGCAATGGCAGGACTTTGATGGCGATTGGAAAATGACGCGCTTTGAATGGAAGTAAGCGCGCCAGGCGTAGCGGGTTTTACTCAGTCAAAGGCCGTCATGAATCGCTTGAATTACCCTCCAGTTGCACCCGCAGGGATTCGCTGAAATCCACATGCAGATCCCGCTGTGGGAACGCGATGACAATGCCTGCCTTGTTGAATTTATCGTTAATTAGCGTGCGTAACTGTGTCCATGCGGCGGGCCTTTGTTCACTGACGAAACAGCGTAGCCAGAGCAGTAAAGCGTTATCGCCAAAGTCCTCGAAGGTGGCAGTCGGTAAAGGTTCCTTTAGCACCAGATCTACCTCCTGGGCAGCCTCCAGTAGCAGGTCCATGGCCTTGCGCACATCACTGCCATAGGCGACGCCAACAGGTACCACTACGCGCACGGCATTTTCGGTGAGTGACCAGTTGATCACTTGGCCGGTAATTAATTCCTTGTTGGGTATCAGGTGTTCTTTGCCTTCGAAGGTTTGTATCACAGTAGCCCGCGCGCTAATTTTTGTTACCCTGCCTTCCTCGGTCCCACCTGCAGAGATGATATCTCCCACTCGGATCGGCTGCTCAAACAAGATAATAATGCCGCTGATAAAGTTCGCGACAATTTCCTGTAAACCAAAGCCTATGCCTACACCTAGGGCCGCCACCAACCATTGCAGGTTGTTCCACTCCCAGCCCACAGTGTCCAGAAACATCGAAATACCAACGGCCACTACAAAATACTGCATCAATATACTGGTGGCGTAACGCCCGCCTGAGCTGACCTTAACCCATTCCATGAGAAACACTTGCACCAGAGATGGCAGGTGCCTGGCCACCAGGAACGTCACCATGAGTATAATAATGCCTAGCACCAGGTCGAACAGGTTGATTACCCTGGTGCCCCCCGCCTGATTTGTCGCGTCGGTAATTTCCCATAAGGGAATGGCTTCAAGTAGGCTAAGTGCAGGCAGGCCGGGAGACCAGATTATCCAGAGCACTGAAAATAGTGCAGTCAAGCGGCCCAGTGTCAGTAGTTTAGCGTGTGCTTCAGACAGGGATGATACGTCCATCTGTTCCTCGATGGCTGCTGCAGTGTCTTCCCCTCCTTCTTCCTTCGCCTTTAACTCATCTTTTGCCAAACGTTCAAGCCTGGCACGCAGAATGAGCAGTGCCCTTTCGAACACGTCACTGATGACTTTGATCGTTAGTACCATAATGGTGGATTGGATTAGAGCTCGCAGATACAGCTCTGCTGCAAATAAAAGCCCTGAAATCAGCAACAACAGCACCATAATCCCCAAAAGGGCGGAAAGGCGAAGAAAAATTTTCTGCCCCTGGTTCTTGTTGAAAATTTCAAGCCTGATTAATCGCAGGGAAAATATCACGATGGTGACTGCGACAATGGCAGTTGTGATTGCCCCCAGTGGGCCGCCGCTGGATACCAGATCCAGTCGTATGGCAAATACGTCCATGATCATCGCCAGCAGAGTCAGGGGGCCAGCCCACCTCAGCTCTTCGCGGACTTTATCCAGCATCCTGGCATCCCACTTCAGCAAGCGTCTGCCAACTCCAGTTGGGCTTACAAGCGACTTCGCCAGCAGTAAGATAAAAAGCCCGCTGGCGGCGAACTTCAGGGTGGGCGCCAGGCCTTCCAGAAAATTGCGAGAGGGCTGCACGAAAGAGATGAACTCTCCTGCAATGAATAAAGCCATTGGTTCTGGTGCTATCCGCAGCATGAGCAGTAGCAGGCAAAGTACAATGTTCCACAATGTTTTGACGTTAAGTAGGGCCGGAGCGCCCAGGAGGCTTTCATACATGGCCTTGGCGGGTCTTCTGGCCAGGATCGCCATAACCAACAAAACAAGAAGTGCAATAGACCAACTGTTCTGTTTGAAACCTTCAACCAGTGCTTCTGGGACTTGCAGCCATTCTCGTGGAGATAGTATCGCGCTGAGCTGCAGGTAAAAAGTTGGGAGATTGAGGTAGTCGAAGGATTGAACCCACATCAGGTTTCCTACCAGGAACTGATGGAACTCTTTGCTGAGCTTGATTAGCGAATTGGCGCTCTCGTTTTCTTCTACCAGAGATCCCAGCAGCGCTTTTAAACGGGCGTAGATACTGCTCAGAAGTTCTCTGCGTTGATCTGCCAGCTTTTCCTGTACTGCAATGGTCGATGAACTAGCCGGGTCAGTGCCAGGAAATCGATCAGCCAGGTACTGATTCAGTGAGCCGATAGCACTGAGCTCTTCATCGACATCGATTTGGTTCAGGGAGCGCTCAGCGATAAGACTGTTCCTGTCGCGAATGTCTCGTCGAATCATCTCGGGGGCGGGCAGCTTGTCTAGCCGTGAGAGCATGACTTTGCCCAGCACGCCTTTTCTCCCTGCGACCTCCAGACGACGGCGCATCAGTGAGAAGTCCTGCTCTATGTCTTCCAAATGGCTTGCCAGGGACAGGCCAGCGTCACGGCTCTGCTCGAGTTCGCTGGAGTAGTTCTTCAGTTGCTCGGCCAGCTCCCTGTTCTGCTGGGCGTAGACTCTCATCCCGGGAGTGAGGTGGGTCATTTCATCTTGCAACAAGGCGTCTGCGTCTCTAGCCTTTTCTTCGCTGGCACTTGTTTGTGCTGCCTGAGCCAGGGTATTGAGGGTGCGAAGTTTGAGATCAGCGTCTGCCAGGGCTTGATTGACCCAGTCTCGCACCGCTGTGCTGACCTCCAGTCTGCTCGGGTGGCTCACCAGTTCCTGTTGCAGACTGTTCTGCTCTGCAACCAGCGCGCGATATTTGGCCAGTGCCAGTTGCCTGGCAACCTGCTCCTGGAAGGTCTCGCTGCCGCTTTGCGCCTGCGGCTCGTCAATCAGCCCCTGTAGCTGGGCCAGCCGCTTCTGTATAAGCTCGCGCCGTTGCGACCAGCCATCGATTTGTTTGAGTACCGCACTGCGTCTTTGAGTCAGCCCTTGGCGCTCTGCTTCAAGGAGCGCAATCTGGCTCTCAATCTCGGCCGGTTTTCCGCCCTCTGCCCGCAACGTTTCAAGGTCAGGCGGGTTTGCTCTGGCATTTGCGCGTTGTTCACGATATCGACTGACTTCACTGTCGGCGTTGGCAATGGCTTGTTGATAAGCCTGTGCCTGGGCCAGCAGGGCTGCTTCGCGGTCGAGCTCAGAAATCGCCATCTGTAGCTGTTCGGTGAGCTGGGAGCGGGACTCTTCAGTCAGGTCGGTACGCTGATTGACCGTTGCAATCTGGTTGCTCAGCTGGCCGTTGTTAAGCTCCTGGTCGCCAGCTCCTTGCACAATAGCGGGCAGGAGAACTAATGCTGTTAACGAGGCTGAGATAAGAGCGCGTAACTGTTTCGGTATCATTGCCATATATTTTGCCGGGATTTTACAGTTTGTTGTCGTCACGTGGTGGATTGTTCTCGTCTGGAGGTGCAGTATTAATGCTAGCGGATTTTGGGAAAAGCACTAGCAATATGTTGAATATGCCTGATGGTGAGCAAATTGCCTATGAGCACGTGGAAGGGGAGTCGCCCGGTATTCTTTTCTGCAGTGGGTTCAATTCCAGCATGGAAGGGGATAAAGCCCTGGCACTGGACACCTGGTGCAGGGGTCAGGGCCGGCAGTTTACCCGGTTTGACTATCAGGGCCACGGCCAGTCCAGTGGGCTGTTCGAAGAAGGCACCAT
>ERZ1046740.978-NODE-978-length-21490-cov-42.371542_pt1 | contig 21490 bp, 44 predicted proteins | sample MGYA00383093_ERZ1046740 | MGnify/ENA primary metagenome ERZ1046740 (study PRJEB29581, sample SAMEA5548363) | metagenome | biome: marine; feature: coastal; material: water | depth 25 m | study: Short-term variability in the microbial, nano- and picoplankton... | reverse complement strand
CGTTATGCACCATTAACCTAACTTTGTTATGTCTTGAGGGCAAAATGTACTTTCCTCCCTACCGCCATAAAATCCATCTTCACACATTACTTTAACACCACCATTACAACCTTCCTCAATTTCTATTATAGTACAGTTTTGATATTTATTTTCTCTCCATCGGTGCTTTACTTTGTCACCTACCTTTAAATCTTTTTTATCAGCCATAATTACTTTATTTAAAATTAACGTTATAAAAAATCTATTACTTGGTGATACTCTACATTATCCACCAATTTATGTATAGCACTCTTTTTAATTTCTGATACACGGACATAGTTAGATACTCCCTCAATTCCTAAGTTCTCAGCTATCTCTTTAGCAGAACATTTATCGCAATCTAATCCAAAGCTTTGGCGTAATACATCGTATTCTTTATCGTTTAAGTATCTTCTCATAAGACCTAACAGATAAGAGTTTAATAACGCTATATTGTAAGGCTCTGAATTATCAGGGATCTGATGGGCTTGATCTTCAAAATCACTATTGAAATTCTTATCTAGCGACGTGAATATCTGATTAAAGAACGTTTGTACTATTTTCTTATCTTTATCAAAGTCTTTTCTTATCTCATTAAGTTTATACTCAGGGATTCTCATGTCTCCCCTATTGATATCTATTGATCTCCTGATGGCTCCTTTTATTCTTTTGCTAAGGAACGATTTCAAAGTCTGTTCAAGGTTATCTGATTGACATAGGGTATCATAGTTTATTTTATCTACTGCTTGCACTAATCCTTTATTCCCTTCTTGTATTAAATCTGTAATATCTAACACCCCAGAGGCTTGTTGACTGGTAGCAAATTTTCTAGCTATGTTCTCTACGAGAGGCATAAACTTAACTATAAGTTCATCTCTAGTATATTCATCAAAGAACTTCCCTTCTATCCTCATATTAGATTGCTTAAGGTCTTCCTTGTAACGAATATAGTTTTGTATATTATATTTTTTCATTCGTTTATATTATCAATTTGTGATCGTGTCCAGCTTGTGATTAATATTAGTCTTCCGAATCAGGGTTTTCTGACACTAAGATCCCTAAGCTTAGTAGTAACATAATCAGGAATATACATACGCCTCCTGTAACTACGAATAATAAAAGTGTTTCAATCATAATTTTATTGTTTATTTAGTAATTCCTTTTCTTTCTTTAACTCATTACCCATATTACGATAAATGGTCCTTGTTGAACAACCTAAGTTTTTAGCTAGTTTAGCTACTGTTATTTTGTGGCCTTCATCATTTAATAAGAGCATAGCGTCATATATCTCAGTCTCAGCTATTTTAGTTCTCCCAATCATCTTACCTACTATAGAGAGCTTTTGTCGCATATCTAATCCAGTAAAATCTTTAAATATAACCTTACGTATCTTATTAGGAGGTGGAGTTTCCAAATCCATTAGAGATACATCGTATATCATTCTTTGTATTACAGGTTCGGGAACATTGAAAGTTACAAACCCGTTACGTTTCTCACATATATGATATGTAAGCGAATCAAAGCTATCTGGGTCCATTTGAGGATTCAAGTACCATAACACATACAGATGCCATTTAAGACTCTTAAAAGTGTTTATTCTGGCTCGTGAATTGAATAGTGTATAGCACTCTCTTGTCCCCTCTTCGAAATAACTTCCCCATTCAAATGTTTCAGTTGGTCTATCGGTTATTGGGTCTCGTCTATATATTATTCGATGTCTCTCCAGGTATTTGGTATTTCTTTCAAAGTGTGACATTAGCCTCTTACTATTATATATAACGACCTATCGTCGCATTTTTTCTGCTTCGCTTTCGCTTATCAATGTGTTTATCCATGTAATATTACAATCCGGATCATTCGCCATTTGTTCTTGTATTTGTTGGAACAACAATTTTGTTTTCCCCATAAACTATTTTTTTAAAGTAGAATTTCTACTTTTATTATTTGGTTTAACTTGTTTTTTTATCTTATCACTTAATCCTCTGTAGTTATTGCTAACCTGGTGTTTGTATATTTTTCTGCTCATATTACTATTCAATTAAAGTTATTTTTACATCTTCCCATTTACCGTATTTCATATCTACATTGACTAAAAAATCTATTCTGTGAGTAAACCTTTTATTCATTCTGTCTTGTATTTCCCAAATGCCATTCATATTACCGGCATTCTCAATTCTAACCTTTCTTCCGAAAGTAAAACCGTGCTTCTCAAGATCTCTTGAAACAGCTATCCACCTATGACCTGCAGGATTATCCTTATTTATAGTTTTGTTAGAGGCAGTAATAAACGGCGTTGAATCTGTTTGTGCAGGGACAGCATGGTATATAGTTGCTGTCACATAGAGACACATTAATATCCTCATAAGTTATATATTTTAGCGGGTATCTACCCTTATTATAGCATTCTTCCTAATGGAATACTAACCCTATCTTTTTGTTTTCACTAAACCACTTCGTTGCCATCAAATCAATACTTGAAGCATCAACATAACCAGCAGATAAAAGATCGCTGCCCACAGAAAAGATTTTAGTGTGTCTATGTTTTCTTTCATTTATCAAATGTTTTTGTTTTCCTGAATCACTAAATATAATATCATAATTATCTGGTAATACTGTCTTTAAGATCATATCTACCATATTAGTGTAACTATAAAACCGTACGCTAGGGTTGTGTATAGCAATCTCTATCCACTTGTCTAAGTATTTTCTAGAATAGTAATCTCCGCTATCATGTACTCTAACGTAATCCGGTTTTTTCTTTTTAATCTCAGCATTCATAGCTTCGACAAATTCATCAGTCTTACTTAACTCATATCTTGCTTCAAAGACAGAAGATACGTTTGACCATATATAAGCTCCTTTCTTGGCATAACAGAATTTGACACATTTGCCAGCCATACCGCAGATCATTTTACCAGAAGCAGATTTGTATGCAGGTATCCCAAAGTTGAATACCCGCACTCCCATTTCTTTGCTTGTCTTTTTTAATTTACTATTTTGAGTGAGTAAGTTTTTCATTTTAGTTTATTTATGTGTTACTTCTGAGGAAACTATTTCCTCTTTGCTTATTGCATTTTTTAATTCATTAAATATTAATTCACCTTTAACTGCCCCACTTATAGTCAAACCGTAGTGATTCGCTATAATCTCGTATCTATATCTATCCTTAATTATTTGGGTAGCGTAATTTAACCATTTATAATCGTGTTCAACGGTAATGTTTATAAACCCGCAGTAATGCTCGTTGTCTTTATCAAACTGATAGTCTTGAGAGATCATCTCTATGTATTGCAGTGCATTTATAGGAGCAACTATCTTGTGGTTATAACCCTCATCAAGTAGCTCATCTATAATTTCGTCTTCCATTTTATGCAATAGATCTTCGTAGTGTCTAGTGATAGCATCTTCAATAATATGCTCACATTCACAGAATATAAGTTCATAATCTGGTATTGTTTCGTATAGCACATCGCAAAGATCACCCTCATAATAGTATACATCTTCACATATACTTATGTGATTTGTATCAGCGGAAGCTATCCATACAGAGTAACCATCAGCGGTTGATTCTTCATAAATGCTAAAGTCAGGGTCTTGCCATCGATCTGTTATCTCGCACCCATAGTGTGCAAGTACTTGTTTTCTAGCGTGCCCGTCGTCACAGCCTTCGGTCCAGCCTTTTTCTGTCATTCTTAGAGTTATTAACTCGTCGGTTATAAATTTAGGTCTCATAGTGTTAAAAGTTTATTTCTACTCCGTTTGCTTTAATTCTAATTAATCTGTCTACACTAAAACTCTTATATTGTAGATCGTCCATAGAGAAGCAAGTTACCAATCTATGCTCTGATGGCACATAAGTTAAGGTTCCTCCTTTTAGGAATTTTTCACTATGCTTGATAGCGTTGAAAGTTCTTAATTCACCGTTTTTCTTCTTGAAAGTTACGTTGAAGATTTTGTTTTTAGTACCGATTAATTGGTTAATCATACTCGACGTTAATACTTTTTTCTTTGTAAACATATTGTTATTTTAAATTCATTAATATTATCATTTGGTGATCGTATCCAGCCTGCGATTTTTTTAATCTAATAAAACCATATAAGCCTGAATGTTGTTCTTTATGAACCAATCTAATCCTTTACGGAATTGTGTATTTAGTCTTCTAGACACTACTCCTCCGTGTTCGAACGCTATTTGACACCCCATAATGAAGTCATACATTGATAGCTCTACGTTAGTAAGTTCGATCTCCACTCCACTGAATGGATTACGGACTGTTCCGCCATCGGTGTATAACACACCGTCAAACCATTTAGGTAATTTCTGTTCCGTTACTTCCTTTTGTTTTCCCATTTTATTATAGTTTATTATCTGTTTCTACTAATTTCAATAAGTAAGACCATACTTCTACCTGTCTTTTAGAGGAATAAAAGCACGCAGTCCCATTCTCCCATAATGCCTGTCTGTCTAACTCGGCATCTAAACCTGCTTGACACTTATTTCTTGCCCTTTCGTTTATTTCTAGTTTTGTCATAATCATTAGTGGTTTATGTAGCAGAATGCTCCTACGTCTAATACTTTGTGAGTGTAGGCCTTTCCGTCAGGGTTCAAACTATTAGGTAACTCCTCTCTTCTAATTAGTCTACTAAGGCCTGCAGGTTTCGCTAAATTTATAGCCATCCAATCCGACGTGTATAGCAACTCTTTCTCCTCGCTAGATAAAGTTGAGACCTTACCACTTTCCAAATACTCCGATAATATCCGTTCGCTTGTTGCCACGTCTAAGGCCTCGACATCAGGGTACTTAGGGCTAACACTCACCTTCTCAAATTCAGCAATACAAGTATCCTCAAATTTATCGAAGGCATTTTCCCCGTGCAACTTAGTATATAGTTCTTGGAATCCCTTATATAGACACTCCTTATTGTTCACGTAGAAGGTCAGGGTGGTATCACTTATATCATATAGATAGACATCCCTTATATCTGTCGGTACTTTTTCTACCATGAGGTACACACGCGCTTCTACTTGGAACATACCGAAGTCCTTCCGCATATCTACGGCTAGATTTACTGTCTCTTGCTCTTTTACTCTAATAATTTTACTCATAATACTTAATTTAATTTAATTAGTAACTAGTGAGGATTCGAACCTCATAACCGTCGTTAGCCTATATACACTACAAGCTCGTGAAAACGTTTACTTGTACAATGTTTTACCTGACCTAGTTGACCAACCTCTTACCACTATGTCTAAGTGGGTGTGTTTTCAGATACCGACAATGTACCGTAAGAGATTTTGGTTTAAAGAATATATTGGTATTTTAAATTGTACCTCATTCGTCCCCTTCTAAGTTATCTTTAATCAAAGAGTGCCTTAATTCATGCACTATTTTATTATACGCTTTATCCCTTAATTTGTAGTACTCGTCTCCTTCAACTTCAGCTTCACTCAGTTGCCAATCTAGAGTATCTAGTATTAAGTCTTGCACTGCATATATTGCTCCATCTACTATGTCTTGTAATTCGTTATCGTTCATAATGTTATTTTTTAAGGTATTCTTCAGTTGCTTTAATCTCTAGATCGTATTTCTCTGCATACTTATCCCTATTGTCTATGTAGAAATCGATTTGTTTTTCCATTTCTTCTTGAGTCTGTGCTCCAAAGGATTTGAGGTAATAGGGATACTTATTAAACTCTCTGCAAGTATATCCAGTGGCAGTACCTCCATCCCAGGTTTCTCGTTCTGTGTATTCGTAACTTATTCCTCTTCTTTTCATTATCCGTGTAGTTTTTTAATTAAGAATTCCTTTGCTTCTAGCGAATGTGATCTACCCTCTGCACCGATGTGAAAGTCGACGATCGAGTGTATAGCAAGTTGCCTATATTCCTTCCAGTCATACACAAAGAACTCTCTACCGTCAGGCCCCTCAAAACAGAAGTCGAAGTTAACCTTATCTTCTCCAGTATTATGCTCATCACAATAACTATTTGGTATCTTCTCTAACAACCCGAGTAGGTCAGATACTCTACATTCGATGTTTACATTGTGGTACGATATTACTCCCATATTTGCTGTGTTTCGTGGTATAACCACATTATTTTGTTTATAAATTCTATCTCGGAACCTCCCCTGTAGAAGTCTCTGTACATAAGTGCATAGAATTTACTTAGTGATTCGTTAATATCAGTGTTATACCCCTTAAAATACTCGTAATCGTCTCCTTGGGAGAAATTCAATCCAACCGAACCTCCTTCGTAACGTTCTATTAATATCCACCGGTCATCCTCTTTACAAAACAGGTGTTCTATGTGTATTAGCTTATCTCTTTTCCACTCCATAATTGTTCATTTACTTTAATTAATACTTCTCTTACGTCTTCTCTGTGATCGTACTCGTCTAAGTAGTCATATAATACTTCTTTCACTATATTCCACTGCCGTTCCTGTATTTTAATCATTATGCTTAGTTTTTAAATTCATATATATTATCAAACGGTGATCGTATCCATCTTGTGAATTTATTTCATTACTTAAATTTAGTTGCTATCTTAACTCCACTATTATTGTAGTTCCAATACCCATTATTCGTATGTTTCTTACCCTTAGAGAACGTAGATTTCTGACGTATCTCGATCTTACGGTATTCTTTATCTGAGAACCCGGTGATAACATCACCACAGGTCACTTCAAGACGGTGTATAGCACCTCGCTCTCGCCTACTACTCACCATGTATTCACACATTTCGTCTTTAGTCATAGTTAATATGGTCTTTTAAATATATAGTTTTATTAGTTACAATTCTTATTCTCAAATGCCATTAGATACTCCAGACGATCCTTTTGTAAAGGTATCAATACTCTTTCGTGGTGGTACTCAAATTCACCTGTACCATACCACACTTTAGCTACCAGATTTATTTGGTATAACATTCTCGTCTTAGAATACCAATTAGGCCCCTTCGTACTTACCCGAACATACCCCGAACTATAAGACACTCCAACTCTACCATCTTTTAATTGGAAATGTAGATTCCCCGCTTTACTTACTTTTTCTAATTTCATAATATTCTTTTTAGTTGTTCTCTGATTAATTCTATATCTTCGTCACTCACTTCAGTTGAGCTCCTATTATTCTCTAGTAATACGTCACACGAGATGTCATACCAGTGTTCCCCTACCACTTCATCTAAGCGATTAGCGATTTCCTTTATTTCGTCCCACGTCAACTTCATGTTATTCACTCTTGGATCGAGTTAGTTGAACACCTAGACCTAATATATTTTCCGCCTTCTGTAGAGGTATTTTGAAGTGCTCCGTATCATCGTGGTTCACCATTAACTGAATATCCTTAATATCCCACTCCTCCGTTAGATTGAAGTCGAAGTATAACTTCCTATCCCAATCATACTGATCCCTCTGCGTAAACACCAACATATAGTATTCATACTCGTCTCCCAATTCTTTAATTTTACTATCACGACATCCTCTGCCTCTTTGATGAAGTGTGTAGAGTAATTCTCTGTCCTTCAATCCCTTAAATAATTCTAATAATTTCATATATAACGCTGTTTTAAATAAATACTTGTATTACTTTGATCGCAAAGTATACCCATACATTTAGGAATACCGCTAGTACTAAATTCTTCAATGTTTTATCCATCTCTACTGTTTTTTAATTGTTAATAGGTGTATAATATCTTCTATAATTATCCCCAAATACTAGGCTCGTAGTGAACATAGGTATATCCACCCATATTGAACCAATTTGTCACTCCTTCGCGGTCCTCCATTTCATCATAGATATAAGCGAACTTTTTAGGTAACTCCCCGATCAAATATGGCTTATATGGTTCGCCATCCAATATCACCCAATTCTTCTTCTCTCCTTTAGTAATCAACTTGATAGACTGTAAACTCATAGTAGTTATTTAGTTTTTAATTATTAATTTTTAAATTCATATATATTATCATATCACCGTCGTATTCAATCTGTAAAAAATATACACTTAATTTATATAGATATAATAGTAGTACAGGTATAACACCCTATCTCTCAGTGACTTACACTAAAAAAACAGGTAAAAAATACTCTAAAATGGCTGAAAATCAGTTAATTTCGGTGAAAAACACTTAAATATCGGATCTTTTTGGGTACGGTGCTATACACGGTGACTGATCATGCGTTACATTGTCGGTACGGTGCCTAGATATACCTGAAAACTGAATGTGTTGTAGGTGGATGCTATACACCCAAGGTATTTTTGAGTGTATTTTATGTAGATTCGTCCCGCAGTCTACCTTGCCCGAAAAAGTGTGACGTTAGCCTGCTATATATAATAGTAAGAGGCTATTGTCGCACTTTTGGTTTATATCTGTTTTACATAATTATTTGTTTAAACGGTTATTCATTCCTTGTACGGTATAATTCATGTCTAACATGTCTACCGTTATCTGCACCTGATCTGCGCAAGAGAATAATCCTGCATCGTGTAACCTTTCCTGCACCTTGTACAGATCTCTTTTGATATTCTGGTATTGTTTTAGTGTCATTTTAAGTCAATTTTATGTTTACTTACTACATTTTTACTAAAGCTATCTAAATATCCATTTCTATAACTTTAAGTTAATTTTATGTTTAATCTAGATCCCCTAAGGGGAGAGGGATTATTTATCCCCCTCAACTTCTACCTCAGGTATTTCCACTTCAGCCAAGTGTCTTGTGTTCAGTGGCATGTTGGTACTTTGAGACCAATATCCTCTCTTTAGCCAACAAGGCATTAGGTTCAATTTAGGGAGCATTAGGCTCAATACTTCATCATGGTTGTAGGTCATGATTTGTCCCTTGTTGTTCTTGAATGTGATCACTTGATTTCTACCTAGCCAACTCTTTCTCACAACGAAGTTCTTTCTGGTCATTGGTGGGAAGATCTTTGCCTTCTCTTCATTACTCAAGTTTGCGATCGATGCCTGTAATAATTCTTGGTTTGTACTCATAATAATTATATTTAGTTATTTATATTAGTTACTTATTTACACTTATATTATCTTATTCTAGTCGTGTTCAGACTGTGAAAAATCTTATTTTTATTATATTATCTCTAATTCAATTAGTATACTTTCAAGTATATCTTCTTCAAGGAATTGATCTTGGTCGTAATCTTTTTTTAGGATCTCGATGTAGGATTTGATCTCTTCAAAATTTTCTGGATATCTGTCGTGGATCAACTGATCTATTCTGTTTGTAATTGGTTTCATATTATTATTTTAGTTATTTTTATTATTTTTATTATTTTAGTTAATTACTTAGATTCATATATATTATCAATATACCATCGTGTCCGGTTTGCAAAAAATGCTATACACTTCGTTTAATAAAAAAGAAAAAAAGCCAAACAAAATATCGTCTAACGAAATAGCTCGATCGCTAGACAAAAAATGCTATACGCATCCGCGTACCGCGGAGTCTACTCTTCCGATCTGTTTTAAAGATCAGGCCCATACGAGCCCCGTAAGGGACCCGATTTTGTAACCAGTATGTTATGTCGGATGCTATCGTGTTCCAACTCCTATGCCAGCATATCGGCTCAGGATCTCACGTCTTTGCTGGATCAGGATCTCTTTTCCAGGCTCAACTGCTGCCCGTATCTGGGCATTCAGCTGAATCAATTTATCGTAGTCACTCATGTTAATAATCGTATATTATTCCGAATGCCGCATCGTGTACGACTGTTGCTTGTTCTGGGCTTAGATCTGCATAGTCCTCGTGATATGCTTCCTGTGATAGCATGTCCAGTACCGCTTGTTGCTCGACTGCTTTAATTGCTCTGCGTGATTTTTGATTTGCACTCATAATATTTTGTTTTAGTTAATTTCTTATTGCCCAGGCCGCTGCGGTGCCAAGATCGGTTAATACTTTGTCCACTCGTTTTAGTACAAATAGTACTTTGTGTTTAAAATTTCTCATTGTTATTATTTTTAAATTCACTTATATTATCTAAGACACGTCGTATCCGGCTCGCAAAAAATGCTATACACTTCGCTTCGCGAATGCACGCCAAGGCTAAACAAAATTGACAGCAGGATCCAGATGCTATGCCCTATTGTACCAGACCAGGATCATACGCCAGAACCAGAACCTGAACGCACAGCGTACCAACCCACAGCCGCCCCCGGATAGCTGCACCGCGCCGCAGTAAAAGCTCAATACTTGCAGGAAAATATGCAGAAAGGCAAAAACTTTTGGCCGAAACTTAAAAAAGACGGGGGGGTGGGTGAAATGAAACCGTTTCTGTATATCGATGTAGCGCTGTATAATTAGATGCAACCCCCTACCTATATATATCTAACAAAAAAAATAAGAAGCTGGTAAGAATGGTGCAAAGCACGTAAAATATTATACTGTATAAAAGTATAAAGATGGCAAAACCAAAAAAGAAGGGAGGACCTAAACAGAAGTTATCACCTGTAGCAAGGAGAGCAAAGGCAAAGAGAGACACGGAGTATGCAAATAGGGAAGACAGAAAGAAGAAGAGGGCGCATTCCCAGAGAAAGAGGAGGGCGGCTGGTAGCTCTTGTAAAGGCAAAGATTGGGATCACAAGGATGGCAAGTTTAAGCCTGTTAAAGAAAACAGAGGTAACGATGGGAAAGGCACTAAGAAAGAGAGTGGAAAGAAATATAAGTTTAAAGCATACGTTAAAAAAAAATAAGTAGTTAATACTCACATTAAATGGGAATAAAAACAAACACATGGCAATAATATTTACGTACCCCTCTGCAACACCAGCATCGGGGGCTAGAGTACTAGGGACAGACCCCTCTAAAAACAACGCGACAGTCTCATATCCCCTAGATGGATTAGCGGACTTCGTACTAGACAAGGCAATATCTGAAGGATGGACAGATGACTGGGTAGATGTGTGGATGGATCTGGAGTCGGAACAATCCATTACCAAAAAGATTTTAAATGGGACCTCAGAGCCAGAAGTACTATGGGAAGAGGACTTTAGTGGAGGAGTGTTCGGGCCGGAGTTTTCCTTTGATGGAGACTCTGACTGGACTGTTGATATTGGAATAGGCCCTGACGGCGGTAACGCTGCGACGAGTGGTCCTACAAATGACTCCTCATATAGTTCATTAAAACTGACGGTAACCACAACAGCTGAGATAAGCACTCTTAGTTACGATTTCAGCCAGAACACGGAGGCATGTTGCGATTACCTTATTGTACTTTTGAATGGTATCGAGCTGTACAGAGAAAAGGACTTACTCACAGGTCCAGTGTATGTCCCGAGAAGCTTCAAAGTATTCGGGGCTGAGGAACACGTTATAGAATTTAGGTACGCGAAGGATTCTAATACTGCAGCGAACAGCGATAACGTCCAGATAACTAACTTGAAGATAGAGTCTGCTGCATCGGATCTAGCGCTTAATACGAGCTTAGAAGTCGGAGGGGACATAGCTACGATGGGGAGCATGTCCATCGGCCAGTCAGCTGGGGTAAAAGAGAACCTTACCGTAGAAGACACTGTAACCGCTAGGTATATGACTACGAAGGACGGACTCTGGTCTACCGGCGAGATTAACATCCACCGTGACCTAGAAGAAAGAGTACAGGGGCCCGGGCTCAGGATATCCTGTAATAATAAAGATTTCGGTCAGCACGACCATTACCATTGGCTAACTACATACTCACAAGTCTTCAACCCTGCAGGAACGCTTACTACAGTTAATGCGATTTTGGGAGCAGGTTTATTATATCCTTATTGGAGTAGCACACCAGCGGAGAATCCAGTAGCGACGTTAGGTCTGACACAGCACCAATATAACAATGTCACTCTTGTAGCTCAGACGGCTGCGAACGGCGGATACTCTAATATAAATAGTAAATTGCAAATAGGATACTCCAGGAATACTCCAGACTTAGGAAATCCACATGTGCTATCTGTAGCCGGCTCCGGAGAATTTTTAGATGAAGTTACAGCTGAAGGATTCATACAGGATGGAGCAGAACCTGAGACGGTCCTAATGGCGGACGGTACTATGAGGCCGGGAGTTAAGATAAACGCTACCGACATTGTGGTAGCAGGAGTAGGATCCCCTCGATCCACTACAATAGGTCGTACTTACGTTACTGTTGCAGACTCATCAACGGGTGATGCTCTATGGATGCGGGATGATAAGATTTCAAAGATGGGAACAGGAGGTCAACTAGATCTTCGCTTCTCGCAACCTGCAGGCTATAACGCTGTTACTATCCCTGATGCAACTGGGACCTTAGCTTTGTTGTCAGATATACCTGCGGTAGGAGCAGACGTACTAAAGGATGCTGACACATTATCACCGGTTACCGCTATAAACAAACTTATCACTCAGGACGACATGAGCGCTCCGAGCGGTGTAGTGCTAACTACTACAAATCAGAGTGTTGCTGGGGAGAAGACATTTACGGATGACATACATGTAGAGAGTCCACAACAGTTGATATTTGATGCGAGTTCAGGCACGGTCGGCACTTTCACGAACATAGTATTTAATAATATGTACGGGTCGCCTAGCATAGGGCTCAACTACGGGAAGCTAACCATAGACGGAGGATTAGAGGTCACGGACGGAGCTGGGCATGGGAGCATATCGGGTCTGAAGTTAACTGCAAATAGTGTAGAGAACGCAGATGTCATCGGGAACGGGGCAATAAGATCTCTTGGAGGTTTGTCTGTAGAAAAGGATACTGTCACCGGAGGGGAGATAACCCTGGGGACACAGACCGCTGACACGATCTTAACAATTAATTCCAATTCAACACCTTACACCTTCCATGAGATACGTACGAGTATAGACAACGGACCCAATTCAGCGGGGTCTTTATCTTGGCATAATAATCCGGGGCTTGTAGGGAGTATCTGGAAAACGCAGAGCCCTAGCGGCTACTATTCTTCCACCGTGCAGATGGTGGCGAGTGGAGGGTTTACAATAAATCAAAACGGCACTTATTCTCTTGTTATAGTTCCTACCCTTGCTACTTTTTCAGGAGATATAGCAGCTGTCAACGGAACATTTTCAGGAGACTCTACAGCAGTAGATCACATTAATACTTCTGATAGAAGATTAAAGGAGGACATCAAGGATTACGAACCTAAAGCAATTGACGTTAGGTGGAGGGAATATAAACTTAAAGCATCGGGAGAAACTCAATTAGGGGTTATAGCTGATGAGTTAGAAAGTACAAACCCGGAATTTGTAGTTAAAGGTAAAACCGAAAACGATATGGACTCGGTAAAATACCTAAGATTACTAATAGCTAAAGTAGCAGAATTAGAAAATAGAATTAAAGAACTTGAAAAATAAAAGATAGAACATGGGAGTTACTTATGAATGGGATTGCACGTCAGTTGATGTCATCCCTGCTAAAAATGAAAATAATGATGTAATATATAAGGTGCACTGGTCGGTTACAGGCTTGTCAGACGCCTTAGATCCCGAGGGGAACCCGTACGAGGCAACCCTCCGGGGGAAGCAGCTACTTGACACTGAGGGTATAGAGGAGTTCACCCCTATTGGGGAAGTTACTCATGCCTTGGTAACTGAGTGGGTTAAGGCAGCTCTCGAGCTGGAGCATAAAGGCGGAGTGGAGGACAGCGTGCTTCGAATGATAGAGAAGAAGATAACTCCAGAATTTACTTCGGTAGTAATAGATTAAACTAAAAACAACTAAAAAAAATAAGGAAGAATGGGAATAATAGTAGAAAAAATTGAAAGTGTAGAACAAGGGGGTCATAAGATGCCGACTTTATTTAAGGTGTACTCGCTAGAAGACGCAGACGGAGCGAATGGAAGCAGCGTTCAAATCAAGAAGCTAGTAAAGACTACTGATAAAGAGGGGCTAATTGCCGATATAAATAGATTCCAGGGGAAAGCTAACTACTTAGCAGAGATCCTAGAGGAAATTACAAAGTCAGAGTAGGGGGGGCTGCCCCCTTTAATGGATTAACGGTAGTATTGCTAATTTAACCCCACTATTCTAATGACAACGACTCAAAAGACCTACCTAAAGCATAACTGGATAACTTTCGCAAATCTTGTGCTGTTATTGACTTTAGTATACAATTACGCTACCTCTCAGCAGGAGGTGCGGGACGACATTAACAACTTGAAGAAGCATGCTAACGATGGAGTGATTCACATGCCTCTCTCCGAGAAGATCAAGATATTCGTACCACGTATCGAATTAGATTCGAGACTAGAGAGTATCGAGGATAGACAGCGAGCCTTCGGTATCAAACAAGAAGCCATGTATAAATTATTATTAGAAAGTAAAGGAAGATAAAATGAATATGAAGAAAACAATAGTGCTAGCTGGGATAATTTTATTCTCAGCTTGTGCTAAAACAGAAGATTGCAAATGTGAAGTAGTAACAGATGTACAAGTGAAAGGAATGATGGAAAAAGGCTCACCTCCTACGATTATCTCAGGAAGTGGAACAGAAGTAGACCCATACATAACTGATTTATCAGGAATGAATAAAGACATTAAGATTGATGCAAAGGGAGAGCACTATCCTCACCAATTTTGGAAAACTATTGGAGATGTAAATTTGAATGGTTATAAATTAGAAGTTCATCACATTCAGTTAGCTATTACAGGTAACTTAAATGGTAGTGGTGAGTTAAAAATTAAAGCCCATACAAGAGTGTGTGTAGCCGGCAGTATTCAAAACAACCCAGAAATAAAAATAGATAATGGTGCAGAATTATTGGAAAATACAGATTGCTCTTCTACTTTAGGAGTTGATGACGTTGAGTATAACATTTGTCCGAAAGGTCAGGAGATGGTCTGCGAATAAAACGACTACTCGAGCCCTAGTAAGTACCAACTAAAACCCGTAATATATAAGATAAGCCAATTATTAATTTTTAAATACCAAAACCATGACGTATTTTTATTACAAAACCACCTCATTCCCAGGAGAAGAGCGTGTATCAAAAAAGACGGTTTCTTTATGGAACCATTTATCTGCGAAAAAGAATTGGAGAATTGTCCAGTTGCCTAACGGGTATTTGCAGACTGAGTATAAAGACATTGACAATGAAGAGCAATGGATAGACGCAACTCGAAGAGCTACTGTCGTAGAGGCGGAAAAAGCAATTGATGAGTCTATCGAACATTACAAAAAGAAATTAGAATTCCTTAACGGGCCAATTGTGGTTAAAACCTTTGAGGAAGTTGATACCGAATAGATGTTAGAAGCTATAGGTATAGGAGTAATAATAGTAGGAGGGAGCATATTGTTCCATTTCTACTTTATAGAAGATTAAAATATAATTAAATTAAATTCAATCAGAATGTCAGACGCAATAGTCAAGAATCTTAACTTCGGAGACGAAGCTAAAAACAAAATATTTGAAGGAGTAACAAAACTAACAAAAGCTGTAAGCTCTACACTAGGAGCAAGCGGTAAATGCGTAATCCTCGAAGACAATAACGGAAAACCTGTTATTACAAAAGATGGTGTAACGGTAGCGAATAATATAGTGCTATTGGACCCTGTAGAAAATATGGGGGCAACCCTATTAAAGCAAGCTGCCCAGAGGACAGTAAGCGAGGCTGGCGATGGAACTACCACTGCAACGGTATTGGCGCGCGCAATCCTAGAAGAGGCATATCAAGCGCTTAAATCGCAAAGTACTCGTGACTTAAAAGAAGGTATTAACAAGGGTGTTGAAAAAGTTGTTGCTTACTTAGAAAAGGAAGCTATCGCAGTAGAAGACGAGATGATCGATCAAGTAGCTACGATATCAGCTAATAATGACATCGAACTTGGGAAAATCATTAGTGACGCTTTTAAAGCGGTCGATAGAACAGGTATTGTTATAATGCAAGAGACAGACCAATCAGATACAGTTGTTGAGATTGTTGAGGGGGTTCAGTATGACAAAGGGTTAAAGAATCACCACTTTATTACAAACAAAGATTCTGGTTCTGCAGTATTAGATAATCCTCTAGTACTTATTGTAGAATCACAAATTCCAAATATAAGACGTATTCAGGGCGTGCTCGAATATGTTATTAAGAACAAAAGATCCTTGCTTGTTATAGCAGATGTGGAAGCTCAGGTATTAAACACATTGGCAATGAATAAGATGAAGGGCAACCTAAAGGTCAACGTGATAGATTTACCGACATACGGTATTAGTAGAAAAGAAGTAGCAATGGATTTATCTATGCTAACCGGAGCTAAGATCATCAACGAAGAATTAGGGGATGATATGGATTTTATTGATCCTGAGTTTTTAGGAGAGTGCATAAAAGCCACCACGACTAACGAGGAAACTATATTACAAGTTGACAAGGATACAGAAGAGATCGATGCTCAGATAGAAAGCCTTAAGGGGGACCTAGAGAGGCCTTCGTTCGCTTCCCATAGAACAAGACTAGAAAAGAGATTAGCTCGCCTTACGTCAAAGATGGCGATCGTAAAAGTGGGTGCTGATTCGGAAGTAGAGCTTAAAGAAAAAAGAGACAGAGTCGAAGATGCTATCTGCGCAACTAAAGCAGCTATAAAAGAAGGTATAGTTCCAGGCGGTGGAATTGCTTTGTTAAATGCTTCTACTATTATTAAAGGTAAAAGTGAAGGTGAAAAGGTTTTGTTAGAAGCAATTAAATCTCCTTACAGAACAATACTAGCTAACGCAGGTTTGCCTGAAGTTTATCCCCAGAGGAAAAATAGAGGATTAGATGTTACAACAGGCAAGGAGGTTCACATGGTTAAACAAGGAATCATTGATCCAGTACTGGTAACAAAAAGTGCACTTAAAAATGCAGCTTCCGTGGCTACGACCATTATTTCTACCGATTGTGTAATCAATAACTTAAGAGTAGGATAATGAAAGCAGTAGGAAGATTTTTAATAGTATCAAAAGAAAAACAACAGCCCTCCAAAACAAAAGGAGGGTTACTGTTGACAGAAAACCAGAAAGAAGATATACGCTATGCAAGGGCAAGAGTAGTATCTGCTGGGGACGAAATTATAGGTATAACAGAAAATGATGTTATCTATTATGATAAACACGCTGGACACCAAATAGAATTTGACAATGTTATATACCAGGTTATAAAAGCAGGCGACGTAGTTGTTATATTATGAGGAAGTTAGAAGCTACAGACCTTAGAAAGATAAGTCTTCTTAAGCATTATCGTATTGTAAGGAGATGGGCTTGTCGAAACTACGGGTTAAATGATGCAGATCTCGAACTCTTAATATACTTCGACTGTATGGACTTCTTTAGCAAGAATGACTTTAAGACAGGTGTTTATGCTTATAGCTGGGATAACAATAGGTTCTCTAGACTTCTGAAAGACGGATGGATAGTTGTGTGGAGACATGGTAATAAAAAAGACAAACAATACAGTTTATATAAGGTTGCTCTAAAAGCTAACATGATGATATCTAGAATATACAGGATATTATTAGGTGACGAGCCTGTTCCAACAGGTAGACGCCAACAAGTGATGAAGAGCAAGGCTTATACTGATACTGTGTTAAGAACAGCAATAAAGAATATAAACAACGATAAAAAAAAATAATATGGGATTATTTAGTGCGGCCCTTGGGGCGTTCGGCAAAAAGAGAAAGAATAAAGGGGGAAAAGTGAATGCTTCTGTTATGGAAGGGATTTTTGGTGCGAGATCTTCTAAGAAGAATCCGAGACAAAGCTCTATTCAAAAGATTCATGCTGCGGCTCAAGCTAAGAAACAAGCCAGACAGGATAAGGCAGCTAAAGCTGTGTCTGTAATAGGAGGCATACTTGGGAACAAATCAGGAACGAACGCTCAACAGGCAAAGCAAGCGAAAATAGATAAGTACATAGCTTCCGGTGGAGCTTTTAGTAAGGCGTTATCCAAGGCTCAAGCTAACACTGGGTCTAGCTGGAAAGGTCATATAGGCGGGCTAATTGCCGCGGGATCTAATCAAGTACGCAAGGGAGTGGATCCTATTATGGGGGCGTCTCTTGCAGGAGCAACAGGGATGAGTACATCTCAACCTAGTCAAGGAGGAGCGAGCCTATCAGTAGCAACCGCTGGCCCAGTAGGTTTAGTAGGAACTGATCCCTCTGTAGTTAGTCCGCAAATATCAGCGGCTGCAGAACAATTCGAAAAACCCGCCGGTTCTTCAGACTTTTCTAAACCAGCTTCATTAGTAGAATCCTTCGATCCTAGATCTAGAGGGGTAGCAACTGGGATATTTGGTGATTCAGTCAGCCGTCAGAAGAGCGTAGAAGCATATTCAAAGAATTGGAGTCACTTAACATAAACAATACAAACAACTATGAATAACACCTTAGAATCAAACAGTATCTTACAAGGAGCATTCTTTCGATTAAAGACGAAAGAAAATGCCTTAAATCTGGATAAGTCTTGCAAAAGCCAGCCAGGAACACCTATAACACAACGAGCAAAAAAATAATGAATAAAATATTCCAATGGCTGACCGGAGGTATCATCAGGGAAGTAGGTAATGTAATAGATAAACTTACCACTACCAAGGAAGAGAAACTGGAGGCTCAAAGATTAATCCAAGAGATACTTGAGAAGGCTGATAAGGAAGCCCAAGAACAAGTTACAGAACGCTGGAAAGCTGATATGGCTTCAGATTCCTTCTTAGCAAAGAACATAAGACCGTTAGTCTTAGTGTACTTAACTTTTGTATTTACGGTGTTATCTTTCTTCGATGGGAACATCGGGGGATTCGAGGTAGCCGTGGAATACATTCCTATCTTTCAAACTTTATTAGTTACCGTATATGGAGCCTATTTTGTCGGTAGAACTTGGGAGAAAACTAAAGTAACAGGTAATACTATAAACAACAAATAACAATTAAGAAAAATATAAAATGGGTAGATATCATAATTTAGAAGAAGAAGAAAAAGCAATATCGAGGAGAGCCGAAGTGGTGATCCCGAGCGATACTGAGGATTTAAGAACAGAGTCTGCGTTATACGTAGGCAGTGGAGGAGACTTAGTAGTAGACATGGCTGATGGGCAGGAAGACATCCTTTTCAAGAATGTACAACCTGGGTCATTTTTGCCTATAGTAGTTATAAGAGTCAAAACTGCTTCAACGGCAGCAGACATATTAGCTATAAATTAAAATAGGACAAGAAGTATGATACTTGGTTTGCTTAACGTAATACATTGTAACCTCAGAACGGGAGCAGGTTCCGGTTTAACAGCTATTCAAAATCAATTTAAAACGAGGGTTTTAGCTGATGGGGGGGTTGTTGAATCCTTAGAGTGTGTAAATAATGCTATTGATACTGATTTGAATTGGGGCTACTATTTAAGAGTTGTTTCAGATGGTGGGGTTGTTGAATCCTTAGAGTGTGTAACAATATAATAATAATAAAAATATAATAAACAATGGCAATTCCAAGTTTAGCAATGATACCTTCAGGGTATAAAGACGGGAAAGTATATAGTGTACTTCCTACAAATGGAGACGGAGACTTTACGTTCTATAGAGGCTCTAATGCAACAAGAGTTAATAGTAGTGGATTAATAGAAGAAGTAGGCGTAAATGTACCCCGTTTAGATTATTCAGATGGTGGTTGTCCTGTTCTATTAACCGAGCCTCAGTCTCGTAACTTAGTAACTTATAGTGAGGATTTTAGTGATAGTAGTTGGTTTAAACCTATTGATGGATTTACAGTAAATTCAAATAATTCAATAAGTCCTGATGGAAGTGTAAATTGTGATTTTTTAGAAGAAAAAAACTCTTTAAATGGCTCGAAACAAATAAGTGTAACTCACTCTTTCTTGGCAGGTTTTACTACTTTTAGCGTAAATATAGAACCTGTTGGTAGGCAATGGGTTCGTTTATTTGTATATGATGGTACTTCTTTTATTTCTGTTTATTTTGATGTATTAAACGGAATTGTAGGCACAACACCTTTAGGAGTCGTTGCTAAAATTAAGCAAGTGAAAAACTTTTACAGATGTGAAGCTACTTTCCCTACATTAAGTGGGAGTGGGTTTTGTTACATAAGTGGGGCTATAAGTGATGGAGGGGATGATAATTACACAGGTGAAAGCGGAAAAGGGTATAATGTTTGGGGCGCACAAGTAGAACAACAATCTTACGCAACATCATACATAAAAACCGAAGGCACAACTGTAACAAGAAATGCCGATGTGGTAACAGGCACAGGAGATGTTACAACGTTTAACTCTCAGGAAGGTGTGCTTTATGCTGAAATAGCAGCTTTTGCTGATGACGATAGTTCTTTTAGATGTATAAGTTTAAATGATGGTACATCAAGTAATGTTGTAAAATTTGTATTTTACTTAAATAATATATTTGCAGAAACAGTTGTGGGAGGTGTTAATCAAGGAACTACAACATACGTATTTCCCTCTATTACAAGTAGTAACAAAATAGCTTTAAAGTACAAATTAAATAATTTTAGTCTTTGGATAAATGGTGTAGAGGTTGATACTGATTCAGTAGGTAGTGTTTTAGCTCCAAACACTCTAAATAATTTAAGTTTTGATAACGGAGCGGCTTTATTTTTCTATGGCAAAACAAAAGACATAAGAGTTTACAAAACTGCTTTAACAGATAGCGAACTAGAAGAATTAACATCTTGGGAATCATTTATATTAATGGCTAACGGACTAAATTATACAATTAAATAGATATGAGTAGAACTTTAAAATTCGGAAACGGACAATGGGCAGTAAAGGAAGGAAGTACTTTAGCTTATAACGATGAAAACAACAACTTTAAACCTTTACCTTTTAGCTTTGATAGAGCATCAAGTGCTACTGTAGTAAACAAAGATGGTTTAATAGAACTAGTAGGTAGTAATATGCCTAGAATAGATTTTGCAGATGATAGTGAAGGTGCTTTATTAACCGAGCCTCAGAGTACTAATTTAGTAACTTATAGTGAGGATTTTAGTGATAGTAGTTGGGTTAAATCTATTGATGGATTTACAGTAAATTCAAATAATTCAATAAGTCCTGATGGAAGTGTAAATTGTGATTTTTTAGAAGAAAAAAACTCTTTAAATGGCTCGAAACAAATAAGTGTAACTCACTCTTTCTTGGCAGGTTTTACTACTTTTAGCGTAAATATAGAACCTGTTGGTAGGCAATGGGTTCGTTTATTTGTATATGATGGTACTTCTTTTATTTCTGTTTATTTTGATGTATTAAACGGAATTGTAGGCACAACACCTTTAGGAGTCGTTGCTAAAATTAAGCAAGTGAAAAACTTTTACAGATGTGAAGCTACTTTCCCTACATTAAGTGGGAGTGGGTTTTGTTACATAAGTGGGGCTATAAGTGATGGAGGGGATGATAATTACACAGGTGAAAGCGGAAAAGGGTATAATGTTTGGGGCGCACAAGTAGAACAACAATCTTACGCAACATCATACATAAAAACCGAAGGCACAACTGTAACAAGAAATGC
>ERZ1046740.973-NODE-973-length-21558-cov-5.121192_pt1 | contig 21558 bp, 16 predicted proteins | sample MGYA00383093_ERZ1046740 | MGnify/ENA primary metagenome ERZ1046740 (study PRJEB29581, sample SAMEA5548363) | metagenome | biome: marine; feature: coastal; material: water | depth 25 m | study: Short-term variability in the microbial, nano- and picoplankton... | reverse complement strand
CTTTCTGGGAAAAACTGTTAGGCCGCGCGGCCCCCTTCGCCAAATTCACAGCCCGGTTTGAAGAAGTGCAGGATCAGATCGACAAAGTCACAGACAACTTGTTGGACCATGAGCACACGTTGCTAAAAGACATCAAATCGCTCGATATGCTGTATGAAAAAACACTGAATTTTTATGACGAATTGGCGCTATACATCTCGGCAGGTGAAGCCAAGATCATACAACTCGACACCGATGTGATCCCCGCCAAAGAAGCCGAAGTAGAGGCCGCTGAAGAAAAAGATCAGGTTATGAAAGCGCAAGAACTGCGCGACATTCGCGCCGCGCGGGATGATCTGGAACGCCGCGTGCATGACCTGAAACTGACGCGTCAGGTCACGATGCAATCGTTGCCTTCGATCCGTTTAGTTCAGGAGAACGACAAATCTCTGGTCACAAAAATCAATTCCACCTTGGTCAACACCGTGCCGCTTTGGGAAACCCAGTTGTCCCAAGCCGTCACCATTCAACGCAGTGCTGAGGCCGCCGAAGCGGTGCGTGACGCCAATGACTTAACCAATGAATTGCTCACGTCAAACGCGGCCAACCTGCGTGAATCCAATAAAATGATCCGTCAGGAAATGGAGCGTGGAGTGTTTGACATCGAAGCTGTGAAAAAGGCCAACGCAGATTTGATTGGAACGATTGAGGAATCGCTGCAAATCGCAGACGAAGGCAAAGCCAAACGCGCCGCAGCCGAAAAAGATCTGAAAACGATGGAAGCCGATCTGCGTGACACGTTGGCGGCGGCCAAAGCCAAAGCCACTGGTCTTGGTGACACCACCTCAACTTCTGTACCTGGAGCCTAATAATCCTAAACTTTGTTCGGATAACCTTGATGACTCTGGCACTGACCGCTCTGGCGGCCTGTCAGGGTTTGACACCTGGGGTTGAAGCAGCAAAGCCCGTGGTGAAGGCTCCAAAAGAACCTTCCTCCAATAGCACATCTCTTAAAGCCTATTATGTACAGGTTGAGGCCGATCTTGTTGCTCGGGGCCTTTTGCGGACGGATGGTGGTGGGCCAGATACGCCCTATACACCTGACATGCTGGCGCGCAATTTTGAACAAATTGCGTTCTATGACGAATATGCGCCAGGCCGAGGTTTGCGCAAATCTTCGGGCCGTGCAGGTCAATTGCGGCGCTGGTCAAGCCCGGTTCGTGTGAGTGTTGAATACGGCGCCTTGGTCTCTCCAGAAGTGCGCAGTCAGGACAACGCCACGATATCGTCTTATGTGCGACGGATCGCCGGCGTGACCGAACGGCCGATCTCCATGAATGCAGGCCGCGCCAATTTTCACGTTTTGGTCATGGGCGAAGACGACCGCGCCCAGCTCTTGGCGCGCTTGCGTCAACTCATTCCTGGTGTAAGCCCGACAACACTTGGATTGTTTACCGATCCACCACGCGGCATTCACTGCCTTGTGGCAGCTTTCCCATCAGACAAAAACGAAAACGATTATCGCACAGCGGTCGCTTTGGTGCGCGCCGAACATCCCGATCTTTTGCGCAAATCCTGCTATCACGAAGAAATCGCCCAAGGGCTTGGTCTTGCCAATGACAGCCCCAATGCGCGCCCCTCCATTTTCAACGACGATGATGAATTTGCCTTTCTCACCACACATGACGAGGCCCTGTTGTCTATGCTGTACGACCCAAGACTGTCGATCGGCATGACCTTAGACGAAGCCCGTCCCGTCATCCACCTTATGGCCCGCGAAAAAGCGGGACGCTTATATTGACCCCAAAAGGAGACCTGTTCCCATGGGAATTTTTGACTTTCTGACCGGCGAATTTATTGATGTGATTCATTGGGTGGACGACACTCGAGATACGATGGTTTGGCGTTTCGAGCGCGAAGGCCACGAGATCAAATATGGTGCCAAGCTGACCGTGCGCGAAGGGCAATCGGCCGTGTTCATACATGAAGGCCAGCTGGCGGACGTGTTTACACCGGGTCTATACATGCTTGAGACCAATAACATGCCGATCTTGACCACGTTGAACCATTGGGATCACGGGTTCAAATCGCCCTTCAAATCCGAAATTTATTACGTCAACACAACCCGGTTTAACGATTTGAAATGGGGCACAAAAAACCCGATCATTTGCCGTGATCCCGAATTTGGCCCAGTACGCTTGCGCGCGTTCGGCACGTATTCGATACGCGTCACTGACCCGGCTCGTTTTTTGACCGAGATTGTCGGAACTGATGGCGAATTCACAATGGACGAAATCAGCTTTCAAATCCGTAACATCCTTGTTCAGGAATTCAGCCGAGTGATCGCATCTTCAGGCATTCCGGTTCTGGACATGGCGGCCAATACGGCCGATCTGGGGAAACTGGTTGCCGCAGAAATTTCCGGCACACTATCCGAGTACGGCCTATCGATGCCCGAGCTGTACATAGAAAACATTTCGCTCCCGCCAGCCGTCGAGGAAGCCATGGACAAACGTACGTCTATGGGGATCGCTGGCGATTTGGGCCGCTACACCCAATACAGTGCTGCCGAAGCCATGACAGCCGCTGCAAAGAATCCCAATGGTGGAGGCGGCATGGGGGCTGGTTTGGGCATGGGAATGGGAATGGCCATGGCGCAAAATATGAACGCAGGACCTTGGGGTTCACGACCCGAAGCACAAGCCATGCCACAAGCGGCACACGCTGCACCCCCTCCTCCGCCACCGGTCGAGCATGTCTGGCACGTGGCTGAAGGTGGTGAAACCAAAGGACCGTTTTCTAAAGCAGCCTTGGGTCGTATGGCCACAGCTGGAGAATTGACGCGTGAAACGCATGTCTGGACGGCAGGCCAAGACGGGTGGAAACGTGCAGAAGACGTTACCGAATTGGCCCAGTTGTTCACTATTTTACCGCCCCCTCCTCCGGGCGCCTGATCGCGCTTCAACTTGGTTAAAATACTTCCGCCGGAGGCCTGAAAACCGATGTCTCAAATTCCGCCGCCGCCCCCTAACCCCGAGGAAATTCACCGATTTCCTTGCGCGCAATGCGGTGCAGACTATCGGTTTGATCCTTCTCAAGCCACGCTAACGTGTGATCATTGTGGTCACACTGAAGCTTTGGAAGGTCAGGACGGCCCTGCAATCCGCGAATTGGATTTTCGCCAAGCGCTGAACGATCAATTACCTGCCCAGGAAATTGAGGAAACCCGTGTCACCGCCTGCCCAAACTGCGCGGCCGAAATCGCCTTTGACGCGGCCAGTCACGCAACCGAATGTCCGTTTTGCGCCACACCTGTGGTTGCTGACACTGGCACGCATCGTCATATCAAGCCACGTGCAGTGTTGCCTTTTGCCATAAACGAAAAACAGGCTCGAAATGCCATGACCCACTGGCTTGGGCGGCTTTGGTTTGCCCCAGGTGGCCTAAAGGAATACGCACGCAAAGGCCGCAAAATGAGCGGCATTTACGTGCCTTACTGGACCTATGATGCGGACACAAAGACCCGCTACACTGGTCAGCGCGGCACAATTTATTATGTCACTCAAACCGTCATGGTGGATGGCAAAAAACAACAACGCCAAGTGCAGAAAATCCGCTGGACGCCAGCCTCGGGGCGCGTGGCGCGCTTTTTCGATGACGTTCTTGTACTAGCTTCGCGTGCCTTACCCAAACGCTACACAGACGCGCTGCAACCTTGGGACTTGGGCGACTTACGTCCCTACACGCCCGAGTTTCTCGCAGGGTTTGCCGCCGAAGGATACACGGTACAATTGGACGACGGTTACGGCGAAGCCCGCGCGCATATGGACAGGGTGATCGAGCGGGATGTGCGCTTTGACATTGGTGGGGATCGGCAGATGGTCAACCAGATGAACACATCCGTTAACGACGTTACATTCAAGCATATCTTGCTGCCCGTCTGGCTGGCCGCGTACAAGTATCGCGGCAAGACCTATCGCTTTGTTGTAAATGGTCAATCCGGTAAGGTTCAGGGCGAACGCCCCTATTCGCCATTGAAAATCGCATTTGCGGTCTTGCTTGGCGCAATTGCGGCAGGCATCATCGGTTACTTGATCGCAATGAACCAATAGGCCCATGACCACACATTCTGCCCTGCAAACACTGCTCAATGAACGCCATTCTTGCCGCGGCTTCAAACCCGATCCGGTGCCCCAATCTGTAATCGAAACCATCGTAAAGGATGCGGGTCGCGTTCCTTCATGGTGCAATGCCCAACCGTGGCAAATACATTTGACGTCTGGGGCCGGCACGGATGCGTTTCGAAAATGTATGCTGGAGGCGTTTGACACCAAAGGCGCCACCACCGACTTTACGGCCCCTTCTGGGTATACAGGCCCACGTAAAGAACGCCGTAAAACCTGCGGTTTGCAACTTTATGAAGCTGTGGGCATCGCACGCAAGGATCGCAAAGGGCGCGCCTCACAAATGCGTGAAAACTACGCCTTTTTTGGTGCCCCACATGTGGCATTGATTACCACAGCAGCCGAACTTGGCCCCTACGGAGCCCTAGATTGCGGCGGGTTCATCACAGCGTTCTGCCTAAGTGCCCAAGCGCAAGGCGTTGCCAGTATTCCGCAGGCAGCCTTGGCTTTTTACGCAGATGACATACGCGCCCATTTCGATCTACCCGACGATCAACTGGTCTTGGCAGCTATTTCCTTTGGCTATGAAGACCCCGATCATCCGGCCAACACGTTTCGCACAGAACGAGGATCGCTGGATGAAATGGTCAAGTGGCACGAGACCTAGTCCTTTAACTGCACAGCACTGAAGGCATCGGTCTCCAAGTATGGTTGCGCTGACGGGTGAATGCTCTCTGATCGATCGCGACCGACGATGCGTTTTTTTCGAAACAAGAACATTTTTCCCCAATCCTGCCATGTGCCGATGGTTGGGGCAGATGGATCTTGTTCAAAGCGATCCCGCCAGTGATCGGGCAAGGGCAAACCGCAGCTTTCGGCCTTTTCCAGCATCCAAACCAATGAGACATTGGCCAAAGGTCTGGCAGATTCAATGCCGCCCAGTTGGCCACCGACATCGCCATGTGTTCCGCGGAACCACATCTGTTCTGCACGCCCACCCCACCCATCCGGACATTTCCACAGAACAGGCTGATAGACTTCGCGTGTTTCATTCAGTGCCAATGCATGAAACCCATGTTTGATGTTTTCACCAAGATGGTGGTTATGAAAGGCATGACGTTCTTCGGTCAATCGCCACAAAAATGGCAATCGCAAACCCAGTGCCTTGACCGTATCCCACACGCCGATCATCTCAATTTCTGTTTCCGGATAACAATGCGCCTTGGCAAACGCGTGGGCCGCGTCCCCATCAGGGTTGGCCTCATAAAGACGATAAATCTGACGCACATTGCGCTCCGTGGCGCAGGACGCCCGCAACAACCCCACGCGGTCAATGATCCCGGCCAACGACCGCACGGCAAACGCACCGCGCGAATAACCCATTAAGAAAATCTTGTCTCCGGGCCGATAGCGAGACGCCAGAAAGCCATACGCTCGCCTGATTTGTCGGTTCACCCCACGCCCCATCAACACGTCCAATGTCGAACGCCAGTTTTCCCACTGAACGCCGGCCTCGTAATACAATGTCACCGCACCGTTCATTTCCTGCAAAAGACGATAGGTGAGACCCGCGTTGGTTTCGTCGCCCCGCTCAAGCGAAGACATGGTGCCATCAAGAATAATTACATGAGTTTGTGGTCCGCGCCCGCGCGTCTTTGTGTGATCCGAACGTAAAGGCCGCCCGAACCATCCAAACAACCGTTTACTCAGTGCAGAAAAATCCATCCTCTAAGCTTGTCCCAAGTTCTGATTGCGGAATGAACCGCTTTGCGCGACATGTTACCAGAAATGTCCCAGCCCAAGACGCGAAAATCAAGAGTCGCGCACACGGGTTCAGACATAGCCTTTGGTGTCACGTAAAGACTTAGGAAACCTTTAGGCCACTGACATCAAAACGCGCACAAATGTGACCATTGTGTTGAAATCTGTGAACCCGGCCTTCGGCTCACTAAAGTTCAGGCAGAGCTTTCGTCGCGAAACCGGTTCACAATTGGATAGCGGCGGTCCATCCAGAACGCTTTCTTAGACAATCTAGGTCCGGGAGCAGACTGAAACCGTTTGTATTCCGATATATAGATCAAATGCTCAACTCGTTTGACCGTGGCACGATCAAATCCGGCTGCCACGCACTCGGCGACGGATTTCTCTTCGTCGACCAGCATGTATAAAATGACATCTAGCACTTCATAAGGCGGCAGGCTGTCTTCGTCTTTCTGATCTGGACGCAACTCGGCTGATGGTGGCTTGTCGATAATGGAGACAGGAATGACCTCCCCTTCGGGGCCCATCATCCAGTCACGATGAACCGCATTGCGCCAGCGTGATGTCTCGAACACGCGAATTTTGTACATGTCTTTTATGGGGTTATAGCCGCCCGCCATATCTCCATAAATCGTGGCGTAGCCCACTGCGACTTCAGATTTATTGCCAGTGGTCAGGACCATCTCACCAAACTTGTTCGACATTGCCATCAGAAGCAGACCGCGCAAGCGTGACTGGATATTTTCCTCGGTCAAACCCGGTTCAGTGCCCTCAAAAAAAGGTGCCAGAGTATTGGTGATCGCAGTGCGTCCTTCGGCAATCGGCACAAAGTCATACCGCACGCCAAGACGTTCAGCGATGTCCTTAGCGTCATCCAAAGAGCCTTGCGAGGTGTACTCAGACGGCAACATCACGCATCGCACGTTTTCAGGGCCCAGCGCATCCACGGCAATTGTTGCCACCAACGCAGAATCGATCCCACCAGAGAGCCCTAATAGGACCTTCTTAAACCCGGTTTTACCCATGTAATCGCGCAAAGCTTCTACACAGACACGATAGTCTTGCTCTTCGCCTGCAGGCAGTAGCGCTTTTTGGCCATGCTCTGCACGCCAACCGTCTGGCGTACGCTCAAAATCCACGTGCACAGTCATTTCGTCAAAAACCGGCAATTGTACCGCCAACTCTCCACCAGGATTCAGCACAAAAGAGCCACCATCGAACACCTGATCGTCCTGCCCACCGACCATGTTGATGTAGACAAGAGGCAAACCCGTTTCGATCACGCGGGCCACCATGTGGTTCATGCGGCGATCAAATTTGTCGCGATAATAAGGCGATCCATTGGGCACCACGAGGATTTCCGCGCCGCTTTCCTCTAAGGTTTCAGACACGTCTTCAAACCATGCATCTTCACAAATTGGGGAACCAATACGCACGTCGTTCACATCATACGGCCCGCCAAGGGCGCCGTGATCAAACAGGCGTTCCTCGTCAAAAACCGTATAGTTCGGCAGATGTTGTTTGCGCTGGCGATGCACGATCTTGCCGCCACGACAAATGAAATATGCATTATATAGCGCGCCGTCTTCTGCCAACGGCCCCCCGATGGCCAATGCAGGTCCTTCGGCGCATTCGACTGCCAGTTCTTCTATTTGCGCCATAGCGGCCAAGTGAAAGGCTGGCTTCATAATGAGATCTTGGGCGTTGTACCCAGTGATAAACATCTCAGGCAGCGCCACAAGGTCAGCGCCCACGGCTTTACCTTCGTCCCAAGCCGCTTTGGCCTTGGCCGCATTGCCTTTCAAGTCACCCATCGTTGGGTTGGCCTGTGCCATGGTCAGTTTAAATCGCTCGGCCATACCCGCCTCCTGTCACATCCTTGGGCGAAGATTTAACACAAGAGCAGCAGAGGGAAAGACCAATCGCCAAAAGACATTGCCCCGAGCCCGCCCCTGCTTTAGGATTTTAACAAAGCCGTTGCATCGGATGGGCACGACCCGTGGGGATAAGAAAATGAGCAGAACTCAGGCAATCACTTTGGCATGTCTTATGGCCGCTGGCAGCTTTAGCGCACCAGCGTTTGCCCAAAGCAGCGAAATCCTGACCAAACAATATGATGATGGCGGTGTGTACGAAGGCACCTTCAAGGGTGGCCTCCAGCACGGGCAAGGCTCTTATCGGTTGCCAAATGGCTATGAATACACCGGTGAATGGACCGAAGGTGAGATCAAAGGCTTGGGTCAAGCGCGTTTTCCAAACGGATCGATCTATGAAGGCGAGTTCGTTAAGGGCAAGCCCGAAGGCATCGGTAAGATCACATTTACGGATGGCGGCACTTTCGAGGGCGAATGGAAAAACGGTAAAATCAGCGGCAATGGCGTCGCGATCTATGCCAATGGCGTGCATTACGAAGGTGGATTTCAAAACGCGATGCACCACGGCAAAGGTATCATGACCAGCCCCGGTGGCTATATTTATAGTGGCGACTGGGTGAATGGCGTCAAAGAAGGCATGGGTGAGATCACCTATCCAGACGGCGCAACCTATATTGGACAAATTGTTGCGGGCGAACGCGATGGCGAAGGCAAGCTCGCGATGCAAGACGGTTTGATTTACGAAGGTCTTTGGCGCGCTGGCCAGATCGAAGGGACCGGGAAGCTTACCCAACCCAATGGCGATATCTACGAAGGCGAACTGGCGGGTGGGCAACGTCAAGGAACGGGTCGCGTCGTATATGCAAACAACGACACCTACGAAGGCCACTTTGAATCCGACAAGCGTCACGGACAAGGTAATTTCAAAGGTGCAGACGGATATGAGTATGTCGGCAGCTGGGTCGCAGGTCACATCGAAGGCGACGGCACCGTGACTTACCCGGATGGGTCGGTCTATGTGGGCCAGTTCCGGAATGACTTGGCGGATGGCGAGGGTAAAATCACTTATCCCGATGGCTCTGCTTATGAAGGAGGATGGGCCGCAGGTGTAATCGAAGGCACCGGCCGGGCCACATACGCAAATGGCTTGATCTATGAAGGCGATTTCCTAAACGCCAAAAACCACGGTCGTGGTGTCATGACCTATGCCGATGGGTACCGCTATGACGGCGAATGGATGAATGGCCAACGCCACGGTTTGGGCAAAGCCACATATCCGGATGGCACCATTTACGAAGGCGAATTTGCCGACGGTCAACGCAATGGTGTAGGCGAGATTACAATGCCTGATGGATTCAAATTCGCCGGAGATTGGCGACAGGGTGAAATCAGCGGCAATGGTGTTGCAACCTATGCCAATGGCGACATCTATGAAGGCATGTTCAAATCTGGCAAGCGTCAGGGTGAAGGAACGATGCGCTATGCCAATGGCAGCGAAGACTCCGGAAATTGGGAAAACGGCGTGCTGAACACCGACGGGTAACACTACTTACCACTAAGCTTAGAAAGGTCCCGCAATTTGCCGGGACCTTTTTTTCTATGTGTGGTCAGTTTGTTAGAATTTGAATTCGGCTGACATCGACAGACGATCTGCATTAAACGAGGCACCATCACCCTGTTTACGGCGGCCTTTGTAATACTCAATACCCAGTTGAACGTTGTGGGCGACATCGTAAAATGCAGACAGGTGCAAAGTCGTTAACTGCTTCGTGTCCGTTCCTGAGGCCACATCAAGATTTGTAAACCCAGTGGTTGCAACAAGGGTGATTTTCTCTGCAACCTTCTGCCTTAGAGCAAAAGACACGCCACTTACCCCAACCTCATTGCCACCAATGCTGACAGCATTCCCCGAAAGGCCAAAAGCCAGAATATCAGAGATACCTTCACCGGTCGTCACGATGCCGCTCAGCTTGCCACCCTCCCAAGCATTTATCGTACCCCCAAGGCTAAGACCCCACCCCTGAACGGATGTGCCGCTCAGGTTGGTGTCACGATACAAACCTGCTGCACGCACCATCCCACGATCAAATCCCCGGCGAGCCGCAAATGTGTAGTGCTGATCGCTGTCATTAGAGACATCTTGTTCGATCGAAGCAGACAACGCCCAATCTGGTGTTAAGTCATACGTATATTTTACTTGTGGCAAACGGGCGAATGGCACGCCAGCCGGGCCCTGAAAATCAATGGTTTTGCCAAGGTTTTCGATGGACATGAAGTTGGACCAGTCTTGCCCGACCAAGATGCCGTTCCAAGACGCATAAGCCAGACGTGTTCTCAGATTAATGCTGTTGGAGCCAAAGAAGTCTCCTTCGAGTTTAACCAAAACGTCACCAGAACGAAGGTTCACACCAATACGGCTTTCTTTAAGATGAAATCGTTCTGATGATCCCGCAGCTGGCCCACCAGGTAGGCCAATACTTTTAAGGCCGATCGTTGTGTCGCCCAAGTCATAATCAAAATCGTGGATGTAGGTGGCTTTGACGTAGCCATAGAACGTCAGCGCAGTGTCACTTCCAAAATCAAAGTGTAGCGGATTATCTTCCTGAGCAGATGCAGAAAACGGCGCAACAATAACACCCGCCGCGAACACAAGGCTTGGGAAAGTGGAGAATAGTCGCATGGGATTAACCTGCCTTATCTGAAATCACCTTCTGAAGAACAATTTCCGTCAACATTGATCATGACCGGGCGATAAATAACTCAACCGGAAAATCTCGGCATATTGTCCTTACCTCAGTTCAGCATGTTTTATGCCCTCCAGCCAACTGGCCTCAAAAACTTGCACATTGATTGTTGCCCTGAGAACGCGCCGAGAATGTCCTTCGTCGATCTGAACATTGCGTTGATGCTCTAATGACAGGCGGCGTACGACAGTGCTATTTTGACCCATGATGTCCCGAGTGCTTCATTTCCCTGTTTCCCACTGGCGTGGTGAGGTGGCCCTTTGGCCCACTCTTATTTTAACGCTTGTTGGATTGCGGCTGCTTGTTGCCGGATTTGGTGGGCTGAGCTTCGTCACTTTGGATATCGGCCTTTTTGTTTGGCAAGTGGTGGGTGCGCTGCGCGCAATATCCCGTCACCAACACGACACACCTGATTTTCTGAGCGCGATCGCCGGATATGTCGCCATTGTAGTCTGCATTCCTGCATTGGTGTGGCCACAACTCGATCGTATGGCCAAAAAAAACATGCCAGCGATCAAAGATCATGCGACACAGAACACCGGTGTGACCCTTGTGCCAACCGTTGCCATGTTGTCCGGGGACATCGATTTTGTGATGTTTGATGCCTTAGAGGATGCTCTTGCAAAACATGACACTGTTAAGCTTGTTGTTTTGGACAGCCACGGCGGTCGTGTCTTTGCGGCCCGTGCCATCGCCAGACTAATCCGTGAGTACAATCTGGACACACATGTTGATGGTACTTGCGCCTCGGCTTGTACGCTCGCCTTCATTGCCGGTGGCACGCGAAGTCTTGGACCGTCTGGACGGCTTGGATTTCATGGGTATGCCAGCAAAAGCAATATTCAAGTCAATGACACCTCAGAAGAAGAAGCCAAGGACCGCACTTCTTTTTTGGCCCTTGGGGTCAACGCTGCCTTTGTCGAACAAATGTTTCAGGCTGCGCCTCAAGACATGTGGTTTCCAAACGCACAAGAATTATATGAGGCCGGAGTGAGCACCAAACCGTAAAACAACTGCGCCCATTTTCACGCTTTTCATTTTCTTCAAGCCATGTATAAATTCCCGTCATGATGACCAAGGTTCATATCGCAGCCCCCGCACAGTGCATTCGCGCTGCGATTCTGGCCGACCTTCTTCTACTAGCCCGCCTCTGAGCGTGCCGTTCATTGGCGCGACCGCTCAGAGGATGCCATTTCGCGCCTAGGCAATAGTAGAAAAACTGAGAGATTCCAAAATGACCAAAACTGCAAAACAAGATCGCGTCGTGATCTTTGACACAACATTGCGCGATGGCGAGCAAAGCCCCGGCGCGACCATGACTCACGATGAAAAAATCGAGATCGCAGAGATGCTTGATGATATGGGCGTCGACATTATCGAAGCCGGTTTTCCAATCGCTTCGGAAGGTGATTTCAAAGCTGTGTCAGAGATTTCTGAACGCTCAAAAAACAGCCGCATCTGCGGGTTGGCGCGTGCCAATTTCGCAGACATCGACCGCTGTTGGGACGCGATCAAAAACGCCGGGCAAAACCGTATTCATACGTTTATTGGCACGTCAGAATTGCATCGCGCCATTCCAAACCTGACCATGGACGAAATGGCCGATAAGATTCACGAAACGGTCAGCCATGCCCGCAATTTGTGCGAAAACGTACAGTGGTCGCCAATGGATGCGACGCGAACAGAATGGGATTACCTGTGTCGTGTGGTCGAGATTGCCATCAAAGCGGGTGCCACCACGATCAACATTCCTGATACGGTGGGCTACACAGCGCCAGAAGAAAGCGCGGATCTGATCCGCAATTTAATCAACACAGTTCCCGGTGCAGACGAAGTGATTTTCGCCACCCATTGTCACAATGACCTTGGCATGGCGACAGCAAACTCGTTGGCGGCGGTGGCTGGCGGTGCACGCCAGATCGAATGTACGATAAACGGTTTGGGGGAGCGCGCAGGGAATACGGCTTTGGAAGAAGTCGTAATGGCGTTAAAAACACGCAACGACATCATGCCTTGGTACACTGGCATCGACACAACCAAAATCATGGCGATCTCACGCCGTGTCGCAACCGTGTCAGGCTTTCCCGTGCAGTTCAACAAGGCCATCGTGGGTAAAAATGCTTTTGCTCATGAGTCCGGCATTCACCAGGACGGCATGCTGAAAAACCGCGAAAATTTTGAGATTATGCGCCCCGAAGATGTGGGTCTGTCTGGGACATCATTGCCCTTGGGCAAACATTCAGGGCGGGCGGCTTTGCGTGATAAGTTGAGCAACCTTGGTTTTGACGTTGGTGACAATCAATTGAAAGACGTCTTTGTACGTTTCAAAGACCTGGCTGATCGCAAAAAAGAAGTGTTCGACGATGACATCATTGCGTTGATGCGCACTGGTGAAGACACCGAAAACGACAGCCTCAAACTGGTCACGTTGCGCGTGGCCTGTGGCACAGGTAGCCCCGCAGAGGCGACCATGGTGATGAACATTGATGGCGAAGACAAAACGTCGATTTGCCGGGGCGACGGTCCTGTAGATGCGGCGTTCAAGGCTGTGCGCGAATTGCACCCCAACCAATCGCAATTGCAGCTTTACCAAGTGCATGCCGTGACAGAAGGCACTGATGCGCAGGCAACTGTGTCTGTACGATTGGAAGAAGACGGGATAATCGCAACGGGTCAATCGGCGGATACCGATACCGTTGTGGCATCAGCCAAAGCCTATATCCACGCGCTGAACCGTTTGATCGTGCGTCGTGGAAAAATGGGTGAAGGTGCCGATAGCCGCGAAATCAACTGGAAAGACGTCACCTGATCTAGCTCATACAAAATAAAGATTCGGGCTGCCTTTTTGAGGCGGCCCTTTTTTTTATGTAGCTACAATTTTTCTGACTTTCCCAAAATCAAGCGTGTTCATCATCACAGGAACTTGCCGGGAAAAGATGTATCGTGCACACTGCTATTTATAAAAATAAAAAATTTAGGGAGAATGATTCATGAAACACCTTGTTCGCAAGGCGGCTTTTGCCATTGCTATGGCAGCAGGCGCCACGCTGGCCGTTCCGGCAAATGCTAGCGATCAACCCAATGTCCTTGTGATTTGGGGCGATGATATCGGCCTATGGAATGTCAGTGCCTACAATCAGGGCATGATGGGATATGAAACTCCCAATATCGACCGTATCGCAGCCGAAGGCATGCTTTTCACACATGGTTACGGCGAACAATCTTGCACGGCCGGTCGCGCCTCATTTGTCATGGGGCAGTCCGGATTTCGCACCGGGTTGCTAAAAGTCGGCCTGCCGGGTGCCAAAGAAGGGATGAGTGTCAAAGACCCGACGATTGCCGAATACATGAAATCCAAAGGGTACATGACCGGGCAATACGGCAAGAACCATCTCGGCGATCTGGATGAAATGCTGCCGACCAATCACGGGTTCGACGAGTTTTTTGGCAATCTTTATCACCTCAACGCTGAAGAAGAGCCGGAAAACGTCGATTATCCCAAAAATCCTGAGTTCCGTGAAAACTTTGGGCCGCGTGGTGTGATCAAGTCCAATGCTGACGGTTCTGTCGAAGACACTGGACCTTTGACCAAAAAGCGGATGGAAACCATTGACGAAGAGGTCACTGCTGGCGCGTTGGATTTTATGGACCGTGCGGCTGAGCAGGATAAGCCGTTTTTCCTTTGGTACAATTCCACTCGGATGCACATCAACACCCACCTCAAACCTGAAAGCCAGGGCGTTACAGGTCTGGGCGTATATCCCGACGGAATGGTCGAACATGACGGCATGGTGGGTGAGCTGCTGGACAAACTGGAAGAACTGGGCATCGCTGACAATACAGTTGTGATGTATTCCACTGACAATGGCGCTGAGGTTTTCACATGGCCTGACGGTGGCACAACGCCGTTTAAGGGTGAAAAGAATGACAACTGGGAGGGCGGCTATCGCGTTCCGATGATGATCAAATGGCCAGGCGTTATTGAGCCAGGCCGTAAATCTAACCAAATCATCAGCCACCTTGACTGGTTTCCAACGTTTATGTCCGCTCTGGGCGACCCCGACATGAAAGAGCGCATGCTAACAGAAGCCCCCTTTGGTGAAGAAAACGAGCCAGTTCATTTGGATGGCTATGATTTCATGCCCTATTTCCGGGGTGAGACAGAAGAAGGACCACGCAAAGAGTTCTTCTACTTTTCAGACGGTGGTGACCTACTGAACCTTCGCTATGACCGCTGGAAAGTTGTATTTGCCGAACAGCGCGCACATGGGTTTGATGTATGGGAAGAGCCTTTTACCTTCCTGCGTTTGCCAAAAATCATTGATTTGTACAGCGATCCGTTTGAGCGGGCTCAACATGAGGCCATGAACTATGGTCAATGGCGGATTGATCGGACCTATCTGTTGGTTCCTGCACAAGCCTTTGTCGGAAAGTTCTTGGAAACCTTCGTGGATTATCCGCCACGTTCAAAAGCAGCCAGCTTTGGGATCGACCAAGTGCTCGAGAGTCTACAGCGGAATCAGGGTGGCTAAGACCTCGTAAGCCAAGCTGATTTGGGGCGTCCGTGTGGCGCCCCTTTGCTTTTTAAAGGTCCGCGAACAAACTGTGTAATCGTGCAGCTTCGTCTTTGAGACCATAAGGCGCGTTCACAATAAACATACCCGACCCAATCATCCGATGCCCTTCGCGCACTGGCGGGAAGCGCACTTCATGTCGCAAAGTTTTTGGAAGGTTTTGGCCCTCAAGGGCATCCAACATGTCATGATGCGAGCCGCTGGCCAAAATGGGGTACCAAAGTGCAATCACTCCGACATTCCACTTTCGGTGCAATTTGCCAATGAACTGTGGAATTGTCTCATAGTCGTCTTTGATCTCGTAACTGGGATCAATCAACATTAACCCGCGACGGGGTTCCGGCGGGCACAAAGACAGAGCCATTTCAAACCCGTCCTGTTCATAGATTTTTGCCCCACTGCCCAACATGGCACTACTGAGGGCGTCATTTTCTTGTGGGTGCAACTCAGCTAAGTGCAGCGCGTCACAGCTTCTCAACAACGTCTCCGCAACAACAGGAGACCCGGGATAGGCCGCTGCGCCGTAAGATGTGCGAACAGTATCCAGCGCCTTGCGATAGGGATGGTCGTGACCAAACCATTCGTCCACCGCGGCGATTCCCGCCTCGGCCTCACCCGTTTTCACGGCTTCATCTGCATCAAGCTGATACAACCCGCGCCCGGCATGGGTTTCAAGATAAGTAAGCGGTTTGTCCTTGCGAGTCATATAGTCCAGAGCCACGCTCAGAAGTGCGTGCTTTTGGACATCTGCAAGATTTCCAGCGTGGTATATGTGTTGATACGATAGCATGCACCCTCCCTATCGCGCCAAACGCGGCTTGAATAGCCACGATCCACGGCGGAATGGCGCTGATTTAAGTGTTTGAGGGGCTTTCACAAATGCCATCCCCCCCATATAACAAACGCGTCCGCCTCTGGCAGAGTCGCGGACCTCTTTCGGATACTCTGCGGGAACGGAAATTACATGCTGGGAAAACTGGGCAGCCTGTTCACATCGGATATGGCTATCGACCTCGGAACGGCCAACACATTGGTCTATGTCAAAGGTAAGGGCGTTGTTCTGTCTGAACCTTCAGTGGTCGCCTATCACATCAAAGACGGTATCAAAAAGGTGCTGGCCGTGGGCGAAGACGCCAAATTGATGCTGGGCCGCACACCGGGTTCTATTGAGGCCATTCGCCCGATGCGCGATGGTGTGATTGCAGACTTTGATACTGCCGAAGAGATGATCAAACACTTTATCCGCAAAGTGCACAAACGCTCGACGTTTTCAAAACCAAAAATCATCGTCTGCGTACCCCACGGTGCGACTCCGGTTGAGAAACGGGCGATCCGTCAATCGGTTCTCTCGGCTGGTGCACGCCGCGCCGGGCTGATTGCAGAACCAATTGCTGCTGCCATTGGCGCGGGCATGCCAATCACTGACCCAACCGGTAACATGGTTGTGGATATTGGTGGTGGGACCACCGAAGTGGCGGTATTGTCCCTTGGTGACATCGTGTACGCCCGTTCGGTCCGCGTTGGTGGCGACCGCATGGACGAAGCCATCATCAACTATTTGCGCCGCAACCAGAACCTTTTGGTCGGCGAATCCACAGCGGAACGTATCAAGACACAGATCGGGACGGCACGTATGCCAGACGATGGTCGTGGTCAGTCGATGCAAATTCGCGGCCGCGATTTGTTGAACGGTGTGCCTAAAGAAACTGAAATCTCGCAGGCACAGATCGCCGAAGCGTTGGCGGAACCTGTGCAACAAATTTGCGAAGCGGTGATGACCGCATTGGAAGCGACACCACCCGATCTGGCCGCCGATATTGTAGATCGCGGCGTTATGCTCACCGGTGGCGGCGCATTGCTAGGCGATCTTGATCTGGCTTTACGCGAGCAAACCGGGCTGGCTGTGTCAATCGCAGACGACAGTCTAAGCTGTGTGGCGCTGGGCACCGGCAAGGCGTTGGAATATGAAAAACAACTTCGTCACGCGATCGATTACGACAGCTAAGCCAGATTTGACGCGCGGCGCGCCCGCGTGCCAGTCTCGGGGTGACCTACCTGAACCGAGGGCGACGTGGCCAAAGAACGGAAACAACGCGACGATTATTCGGGACCGCTAAAGCGACTTATGCTGGCGGTATTGGTGCTGTTTTTATTGGCTGTCTTTCTCGTCTGGCGCATCGATAGCCCGCGGGTTGAACGGTATCGTGCCCAGGTCGTCGATAAGGTCGTCCCATCGATGGATTGGGCCATGGCACCAATCACCGGAGCCATCAATCTTTCTCGCGATTTCCAAGGCTATCAACACATCGTTGAACAAAACAAGGAATTGCGCCGAGAGCTGCAGCAGATGAAAGCGTGGAAAGAAGCGGCTCTTCAACTCGAACAAGAAAACGCACGGCTACTTGATCTGAACAATGTGCGTCTAGACCCTCGCCTGACTTTTGTGACCGGAGTGGTTCTAGCCGACAGCGGTTCACCCTTTCGACAATCTGTACTTTTGAACATTGGCGCACGAGATGGCGTCGTGGATGGCTGGGCCGCAATGGATGGCATTGGGTTGGTGGGTCGCATTTCCGGCGTTGGTAAATCTTCGAGCCGTGTTATCCTTCTAAGTGACAGTTCCAGCCGCATTCCGGTTTTGATCCAACCTTCGGGTCAGACAGCCATTGTGGCTGGAGACAACTCAACCGCGCCTTACATCGACTTTGTGGAAAACCCGGAACAGATACGTCCGGGTGACCGTGTGATATCCTCGGGTGATGGTGGCGTTTTTCCCAGTGGCCTTCTTGTTGGGCAAGTTGCCGAGTATCCCGGTGGTCGGTTGCGCGTGCGGCTTTCAGCGGATTACGAGCGGTTAGAGTTTTTGCGAGTCCTGCGGGATCATGGACAAGAACGCATCACCACCCCAGGTAATGTCATCCAGCCCCTTGCCGAAGACGTTCCAGAAACGCCAGCGACGACGGAAGACGCCCAAAATGGCTGAGGTTCAGGGACGATCGCGCAAGTGGAAAATGCGGTTCCTTTACATGGTGCTGGTTATGGCTGTGCTGTATGTGCAGCTTTTGCCGCTTCAAACACTACCACGCAATTGGGCTGGTCCAGATTTCATTGTTTTGTTGACTGTTGCTTGGGCCGTGCGCCGTCCCGAATATACACCTGCTGTGTCTGTCGCTGGAATGACCTTGTTGGCCGACTTTGTCCTGCTCCGCCCGCCAGGTGTTATGGCTGCCGTTATGGTTGGAGCAAGGCAAGTCTTAAAGCGCCAAGAATCCGGTTTACGCGATTCAACGTTTATGGCTGAATGGGCGACAGTGTCAGTTGTACTGGTCGGGGTTTTGATCGCAAATCGCCTGATCCTCGCACTTTTCTTGGTGGATCAAGCGCCCTTCGGCTTGAGCATGATACAGCTTGGCTTCAATATCGCTGCTTATCCATTGGTGGCGCTAGCATCCCGATTTGTGATGGGTGTGCGGAAAATCGTGCCCGGCGAAACCGACTCAATGGCAGGTGCAACATGAGACGCCCCAATGCTGCCGATAGTGTCGAATCCCAGAAGCTTCTCAGCCGCCGCGCGATGCTGCTGGGCGGTGTTCAATTGGGTTTCATGGGAATGCTGGCCCTGCGGATGCGGTATCTACAAGTCGAGCAATCTGACCAGTTTCGCCTGCTGGCAGAAGAGAATCGCGTAAATATTCGCCTGCTCCCACCCGCAAGAGGTGAAGTCTTTGATCGTAACGGTGTTACCTTAGCACGCAACGAGCCATCGTACCGCATCACGATCGTTCGCGAAGACGCAGGGGACATCGACAAAGTGATCGAGCGGCTTTCTACGCTTGTTGAACTTGACGAAGACTCGTTGAATCGTGCAATGGCCGAAATGAAACGCTCGGCACCCTTCTTGCCGGTAACTTTTGCAGATCACGTATCTTGGGCCGAAATGAGCCGCGTTTCAGTGAACGCACCCGCACTTCCGGGAGTCACACCCGAGGTTGGCTTGTCACGGAAGTACCCGTTGGAAGGCGATTTTGCCCATGTTGTCGGGTACGTCGGCCCAGTCAGTGACTATGACCTTTCAAAGATAGATAACCCTGACCCACTCTTGCGTATTCCTCGGTTTCAGATTGGTAAGGTCGGCGTCGAGGCGAAACGAGAGCGCGGATTACGAGGCTCAGCGGGCACCAAGCGGGTCGAGGTCAATTCTGTTGGTCGTGTGATGCGCGAGTTGGGCCGTCAGGAAAGCGCACAGGGGCAAGATCTGCAACTGACATTGGATCAAAGTCTGCAGTCTTATGTCCAAGCACGCCTTGAGAACGAAAGTGCCGCAGTTGTCGTGATGGATTGCCGGAACGGCGATCTGCTGTCGATAAACTCTGCGCCATCGTTTGATCCAAACCTATTTGTGACTGGGATTTCAGTCGCCGACTACAAGTTGTTAACTGACAATAAGTACCGGCCATTGGCCGCGAAGTCAGTCCAAGGGACTTACCCCCCCGGATCAACCTTTAAGATGATCACCGCACTGGCCGCATTGGAAGAAGGTGTTTTCACATCCGAAGACACGGTTTGGTGCCCCGGCCATCTCGAAGTGTCAGGTCGCCGGTTTCACTGTTGGAAACGTGCCGGTCACGGGCACATGAACCTTGAAACCGCTTTGCGGGAAAGCTGTGATGTCTATTTTTACGAAGTCGCATTACAAGTTGGGATCGACAAAATTTCAGCCATGGCGGCGCGTCTTGGTCTTGGTGTGCGACATGATATTCCCCTGTCGGGTGTGGCCCGCGGGCTTAACCCAACCCGCGAATGGAAGGAACAGGTCCGGGACCAGAATTGGGTGCCTGGAGACACTGTGAATGCCTCGATCGGTCAGGGCTTTGTGCTGGCCTCGCCTTTGCAGTTGGCCGTTATGACCGCACGATTGGCCTCCGGTCTTGAGCTGAACCCTCGCATGATCAAGTCATCAAATGGTGTCGAGATACCAACCCCGGAAGCCGCGCCATTGGACGTGAATGAAAACCACCTGCGCCAAGTCCGCAAAGCCATGTTCGAGGTTTCAAATAGTCGACGTGGGACTGCCTATCGTAGTCGCATTTTGCCGGACGAGTATAAGATGGCGGGAAAAACCGGCACCAGTCAGGTCCGCAACATCACTGCAGCGGAACGCGCTGCTGGTGTTACACGCAACAAGGATTTGCCTTGGGAACGCCGCGATCATGCATTGTTTGTGAACTTCGCGCCGTTTAACAATCCGGAAATCGCCGTAGCGGTTGTTGTTGAGCACGGCGGTGGTGGTTCAACTGCGGCGGCCCCAATTGCGCGCGACATCACACTGCAGGCCCTGTACAAGGGTGACCCGCCTCTTGAAGCCTATCCATCCAGCGATCGACGTAAGATAAAGACACAACAAGAGCGTTTGCGGTCTTTGATGCCCGACTTGCAAGGGAAACGAGGGGATACGCGTACATGAGCTATCTCGAGTATTCCGTCAAAACCATCCCGACCGGCTTGCGCAAAATACTGTTTTTGAATTGGCCATTGATCGTCCTGTTGGCTTCAGTCGCGGGTGTTGGTTTCATGATGCTGTATTCCGTTGCTGGTGGCTCATTCAGCCCATGGGCGGAACCGCAGATAAAAAGGTTTACCCTTGGGCTAAGTGTCATGGTGATTGTGGCCATGGTACCGATCTGGTTCTGGCGAAATATTTCGGTTGTCGCATACCTCGTCACCATCGTTTTGCTCATCTTGGTTGAGTTTGTGGGCAGCGTTGGTATGGGCGCACAGCGCTGGATCGACCTTGGTTTTATGCGTCTTCAACCCTCAGAACTAATGAAAATCACTTTGGTCATGGCGCTGGCGGCCTATTACGACTGGCTACCTCAGAAAAAAATGTCACGCCCGATTTGGGTGCTTCTCCCTGTTCTTGCGATCCTCTTGCCTACCGCCTTGGTGTTACGCCAACCCGATCTCGGCACATCTATCTTGCTGATCACCGGAGGGGCCATGGTGATGTTCATAGCGGGGGTTCATTGGGGGTATTTCGCCGCTGTCATCGCCCTTGGTGTCGGTTTGGTGGCGACCGTTTTTCAATCTCGTGGTGCGTCGTGGCAGTTGTTAAAAGACTATCAATACAGGCGGATTGACACCTTTCTTGATCCGGCCAGCGACCCTTTGGGTGCCGGGTATCACATTACACAATCCAAAATTGCACTTGGCTCTGGTGGCTGGGCAGGGCGCGGATTTATGCAGGGCACCCAATCGAGATTGAATTTTTTACCTGAAAAGCATACCGATTTCATCTTCACCACACTGGCCGAAGAATTTGGCTTTGTCGGAGGTATTTCCCTGCTTGGGCTTTATGCGTTGATAATAATGTTTTGTGTTTTGGCAGCTCTTGCCAACCGAGACCGCTTTTCATCGTTGATGATCCTTGGCATCGCGTCGACCTTTTTCCTGTTCTTTGCTGTGAACATGTCGATGGTCATGGGCATGGCGCCTGTCGTCGGAG
>ERZ1046740.971-NODE-971-length-21570-cov-4.848292_pt1 | contig 21570 bp, 13 predicted proteins | sample MGYA00383093_ERZ1046740 | MGnify/ENA primary metagenome ERZ1046740 (study PRJEB29581, sample SAMEA5548363) | metagenome | biome: marine; feature: coastal; material: water | depth 25 m | study: Short-term variability in the microbial, nano- and picoplankton... | reverse complement strand
CGCCTGGATAGTAAACATGGAACACGCCGTTGCGTGATGGATAGCGTCCAGTGAGCAGTGCGGCGCGCGAGGCCGAGCAGATCGCATTGGCGGAATAGAAACTGGAGAAGCGCGCGCCCTCAGTTGCCATTTTGTCAATTTCAGGCGTCTTGATCTTTGGCGAACCAAAGCAGCCTAAGTCTTGATAGCCTTGGTCATCGGTAAAGATGATAATGAAATTCGGCTTGGCAGCCTGCAAAAATGCACTGCTCAAAACGAGCGCGAGTGCAGTGAATGAGTGACGTAGAGAATACATAGTTTACTTTGCAATTTTGGACAACGTTTCCTCTCGGAAATACCACGGCTTGAATTATTTGCGGGCGTTGATCTTTTTCATCGCCCTGCCTTGGTTGAGTTCAGCATCCAGACGCGCAAATTCAGAGCGCATGAAGTCAAATTTCTCGGGCGACGTCTTGCTCAAGTCATGGCTCTCGATGCGGTCTTCTTTGAGATTATACAGTTCTTTAAAATTCACCAACTTCCAATCGCCACGCACCAGCGCAGTTTTGCCATTATTGAAGTTTTGATACAGATACTCATGCTCGGCGCGTGGCTTGCCGGCAAACGCCGGCACCAGACTGATCCCACGTGCGGGGCCGATGGCCTGACCGGAGAACTGCTGCGTTTTCGGGTCGTAGTGGCTGGGGTACTCAACCCCAGCTAACTCGCGGAAGGTCGCATGAAAATCGACTAAGTGCCCGCGTTGATGATTCATCGTGCCCGGCACAGTGATGCCGTTGGGCCAGTGTGCGATCATCGGAGTCGCAATGCCACCTTCGAACTGACTCTGTTTGTTGCCTTGAAACGGTGTGTTACACGCCCGCGCCCACATGTCTGGATAACAATAATAGGAACGCGCGTCCCATGGCATATAGTTGTTTTCTTTGGTCGGCTTACGGGTGCGGTCAAACGGACACGCGCCATTGTCGCTCAGAAAAATGATCAACGTATCTTCGTAAATCCCCTCCTGTTTCAGCGTCTCTACTAAGCGTCCAACTTGCTGATCGACGATATCAATCATCGCCGCGTAGGTCGCCATGCGCAAATCCATGTCAATCTTCTGCGACTCGCTCAAGCCATTCCAGCCACCAATGACTTTTTCTTTATCAGAAAACTCAGCATCTGCTTCGATAATCCCGAGTTCTTTCAATCGGGCAAAGCGAGTATCACGGACCTTCTGCCAACCATCCATATACTGTCCCTTATATTTTAGGACATCCGCTTCCGGAGCCTGTAGCGGATAATGGGGCGCGTTGTAAGCCATATACATGAAGAACGGCTTTGTCTGATCCCGCTCCTCGATGAATTGAATCCCATAGTCGGTAAAGGCATGGGTGCTGTAGAAATCCTCTGGCAGATCTGAAGGATCCAAGGCGACCTCATTGAGATGATACGAAAAACCGCCCTGGGTGCCTTCACCATTAAAGAAATTAGTCGCACCTTCATGAAAGCCGAAGTAGCGATCGAAGCCGCGCTGCATCGGCGTGCCGAAGATATGCCATTTGCCGAGCGCAAAGTTCTGATAGCCGGCCAAGGCCAAATTTTCGGGAATCGTGATTGCAGAGCTTCCTTGGTAAACGCCTTCCTCGACATGGAAACGCCCGGTCATCAACGCGGTGCGTGAGGTCTCACACTTCGCGTTATTCGAAAACTGGGTAAATGCAATGCCTTCGGCAGCCAACTTGTCGATGTTGGGTGTATTGATCTCACCGCCGAAGCAACCGAGATCGGAGTAGCCCATATCATCGACCAACACCAATAGAATATTCGGTTTCTGCGCCGCGGATGCCACTGAGAGCATTGCTCCGGCGAGCATGAGCTGTAGTAATTTAAAGTGTTTTTCCATTACAATGCCTGCGCTTACTTCATTTTACTACCAGGCTCGCCATACGTTGGCTTTACCTGCGCAATATCCACAACTTCGTATTGATCACGCAGGTCTTGCAACTTCACTTTTAGCTTCGCGACGACATCCGCGTATTCGGGGTTCGAATACTCCGAGTGCATCTCCTGGGCATCGCGCTCTAAGTCATACAACTCGAATTCTTCCTTATTTGGCACATCATAGCCATAGAAGCGGATCAGCTTATACCGCTCCGTCACCACCCCTTCGTGACGACGCACACGGTGCTCGCCGGGATATTCGTAGTAATGATAATACAGGGCGTCGCGCCAGTCATCCGGCGTCTCTCCTTTCAGCAGTGGCACGAGACTCTTGCCCTGCATGTCAGACGGGATCTCCGCATCCGCCAGATCGAGAAAGGTCTCGGCGAAATCAATATTCTGCACGAGATCCGTATTCACGCTGCCAGGGGGAATCACACCCGGCCACTTCGCGAGCAGTGGCGTGCGGAAGGACTCTTCATACATGAAGCGCTTATCATACCAGCCGTGCTCACCGAGGTAAAAGCCTTGATCCGAGGAATACATCACGATGGTGTTTTTCTCCAGTCCGCTCTCTTTTAAAAACTGCAGTAGACGACCAATATTCTCATCCACCCCTGCGATGCAGGCCATATAGTCCTGTAGATACATTTGATATTTGAGCGAGGTGCGTTCGGAATCGCTGGTCGCATGGTTCAGCACCTTGCGACGTTCAGGTAAATCCCCGAGCTTCAAGTCGCCACCATGCATATGCTTCAGAATGGTCATCTGCTGCCCTACGGCCGACGCTCCGCGCCCCTCATAGGTGTCGTGAAGGGTGTCCGGTTCCGGGAACGTCATTGAACGGAACTTTGCCTTGAACCGATCCGCTGGTTGCCAGTTGCGGTGCGGCGCTTTGAAGTGAACCATGGCCATGAACGGCTTCTCAGTGTCGCGATTGTTTTTGAGCCAATTCAGAGCGCGGTCGGTGACGACATCCGTCGAATGACCTTGGTAGGTTGTCTTCCCTGCCTCAGTAATAAACTCAGGGTTATGGTAACGCCCTTGCCCAGGCAAGACCTCCCAATAATCAAAGCCCTGCATCTTTCCATGTAGATGAATCTTACCAATCATCGCCGTCTGGTAACCGTTCGCCTGTAGCAACTTTTGAAACTGCTGCTGCCCATGGTCAAAGCCATCGTAGTTATCGAGCTTGCCATTTTTATGGCTATGCTTGCCAGTGAGCAATGTCGCACGGGCCGGCGCGCAAATCGAGTTGCCGACATAGCAACGATCAAAACGCATGCCCTGCTCCGCAATACTGTCGAGATTCGGAGTCAAATGCATCGACTGCAGGCGTCCACCATAGGCACCAATGGCCTGATAGGCATGGTCGTCTGTAAAAATCCACAAGATGTTCGGGCGTGTTTGCGCATGAAGCGCGGAGCACAGGGCGAGCAGCAAAAAGCCAGAGATAATACGCGTGGTTTGCATCATAGGTGAATGGAGCTACGAAAAATCACATGCGACTATCTCCCTTTTATCAACGCCTGAACGGCGGCGCCGACTTCGGGGTCGTCCTTGATCGACTTGAAATGCTCCCGCATGCGGCCACGGGTGTGATTGTCGCAATCTTTCAAGCTGGCAAGCACGCCGAGCTTAAACTCGAGCGTCGGACCTTCTTGCACGGATTTGAGTGCTAGACGTAAACGACGGTTAGAATCTTTCTCAATTTCATCACGCGTCAGGATGCGTGCGATCCCCTTCACCGCGAGCGCCTGCTCTTTGGCAGTCGTAGTTGGGGCATTGGCAAGTTCGATCCAGGCATTGCCAGCATCCGCGCTTGGCCATTTTTGCAAGGCACGCAACGCCAATGGACGTAGTGGATCGGACGGATTCAATACCGTCTTTTTTATGAATTTCATCGAATCACCGGTCGGTACACCGTCGACGATCACCATGAAGTCTTGCTTGGTCGACAGAGCGGCGTTGGCCGAAGTGAGCGTCGGCTTAAAAGCGGCATGCCACACATCATGTGCTTTAGCCAAGCGCAATGCGGTCTTCTTCAGCGACTGCTGCGCCTGACGCTTCATCGCATCATCGGCCACAATCAAGCCCGACAGCACCTTGCAGCTTTCGACATTACCGATGGTCTCAATGCCCTTAAAACCAGCCTTACGCAAAGCTTCCGGTTGGCCTGCCGCGACGAGTGTATCCATGACCGCCGATGCGCCATCAGGGTTACGCAACACCAACGGAGTGATTGCGGATAGACGCGAGTCCAAATCAGCTCCCGACCGACCACTTACGAGCTTTAGCAAATGCTCATCGACCGCTGGCAATTGCAACTGTGTAATCGCAAAAGTAATCGCAGGGTTTTCATCGGTTTGGAACGCCTCGTAGAGCGGCTTGAAGCTCGCGTCGGCGCCGACATAACCAAGCGTATAGACCGCCTGATCAAAGACGATACCCTCGGAACTAGAGAGCAGCGGCAACACCGCAGACTCATATTGACTCAGGCGCAGATCCGAGATCGCTCCTAACAGCGTGAGTTGATCCAACTCCGATGCGGAGGCCAAGGTGCCTACTAGTTGGTCCCGCAGAGCTGCGTCCCCCAACTCCATCACTGCGCGTATCAGACTCTGACGAATCGGATCGGCCGCATTCGACAAAGTCGCATTGAGCGCTGTTTTTGCGGCATTGAGATCAAGCGCTGCAAGTTGCTTGAATGCATCCAAACGAATACTTGGATTCACGCCGGCATCGAATAGCTGCTGCGCGATCTTAACATCGACGCCTGACTTCGCAGACAAAACCGCAGCCTGCTGCGCAGCGATCGGCACATTGAGAATCTTCTGACGACCTGCCGCGATCGTTTCGGGCAACGCACAATCCCAAGTGAGTTGACAACGCGCTTCACCGCCACCTTCGACGAATTTCACCTCGACCTGATAGCTGACTCCAGCCTCCAACTCCTTGCTAGTGGTGCCTCGATAGCCACCATTTAAATGATCAAACAGCGGTTCGCCATTAATGCTAAACTGCACACCATCGTCGGAGTTGACGCTAAACTCGTAGGCACGACTCTCGGGCGGCGTTAAGACCCCCGTCCAACGCACGGTGAAACCGTCCTTACCAATCTCATCCGATGGGCGTCCATGCCCCCAGTCAAAATACGGCGCATTATCCTGGCGCACAAGGTCAGGCGTGCCACTGAAGTCACGATTGTTGAAATATTCGCCCTGCCAGCCAATTTCGCTGTTGGATTGCACATAGGCTCCTCCTACCGGCTCAATCGAGCGCCCCAAGGCATAGTAAGTGCCGGGGTCTTTGATCTGCGCAGAAGCAGCTAGCAGTGCGTTCGTCCGCGCATCACTCGTATCACGCGTCACTGTGGCTCCCATAATCGCAGCATGCGCTTGATCGCCGCCGAGCTGCCCCAGTGCGAGCAACGATGCTTTGGCCAAAGCGACATTCTCGCTGCTGGCATACGGTGCGATCGCCGACACCGCACTGGCATCACCGCGGCGGCCGAGACTGCCGATGACTCCGATCTTCAATTCATTCGGCAACAGTGGCAAGGCACGCACGAGGCCTTCACCGGCGAGCTTAGAGTCTTTACGAAACTCCAGTGAGCGCCGCGCATAGAGCGCCAGTTGTTCATCGGCGAGGAACTTAGAAACCGTCGGCACGGAACGGTCCGAGCCGATACGATCCAAGATACGGAAGCAGTATTCCTTCGCCTCGTGAGTCGCACTGGGCGATTCCAGTAGCGCGATTAATTGATCCTCAATCGCCCCGTATTGTTCCGGAGCGGTTTGCAGAACGAGTTCATGCACGGCCCAAGGAGCGGCATCGGCATTGTCGCCCATTTTGTATTGGGCAAGGTTCGTCCAAATTTCGGCAGTGGCGAAGGATGTAAATGCCGCAAGCGACAATAGAGAAAGTGACAGTGTCTTCATCGTTTATGATCGCTCAATCAGTTAGATCTGCCAAGGACCGCGACGTGCGCGCCCGACGTGAGAACTTGCTTCCGGATCGCCGATAAAGTCTTCCTTGACCGGATCCCAATGCAGTGTGCGATTGAGTTTGAGTGCGATGTTACCGAGGTGGCACAGTGATGCGGTGCGATGTGACCACTCCACATCGCGGAACGGACGCTGACGTGTCTTCACACAGTGAATAAAGTCGCCGACCAAAGTCTGAGCACCACCCGCATACCAACGCAAGCCATGTGGCACTTTGATATTACGCAAGCTACGCCCGCGAACCTCGCCACCTTCACATTTGTAGAAGGCATCGTTCTTCACGTTGATCACCTGACCGGTTTCGAATTGAAACTGCATCGGCTGACCATCTTTTGGTGGAACAATGGTCTTCGGGCCGGTGTGATCGAGCTTCATACCGTGCAGCAAGCCGCCGAACTTGTGGCCTCCCCAGTCTGTCATGCCACCGCCGGAATAATCTTCCCAGCTGCGCCAGCCCTTCTTGCCTTTGATGTCGTAACTACCGGAAATACGGCGCTGATGATACGGTGCCCACGGAGCAGGCCCAAGCCAGAAGTCCCAATTGATGCCATCAGGCACCGGTTGACCACCGAGATGGCATTCATATGGCGCAACACCCGGATTCGCATTGCCCTCCAGCACCTTGCCATATTTGCCGCTATTAATCTCGCAGGCCATGCCTCCATAATCCTGTAGCACGCGCTGACTCGCCCCTGCAGCCACACGACCATACTTACGCGCGGCTTCGACTACCTTGCGACCTTCAGCAATCGTCAATGTCAGTGGCTTTTCGCAGAGGACATCTTTACCCGCCTTGCAGGCATCAATGATCATCTGTGCGTGCCAATGGTCAGGCGGCGCGGCATAGACCATATCAATATCGGAACGGGCCAGGATCTCACGATAATCCTCATATGCCGCGCAATCATTGTTACCGTAATGCTGATTCACACGGCGCTGCTGCCCTTGCAGCTGAGATTGACGAATATCATTCACCGCGACGACCTGAATCCCCTTAAAGCTCAAGAACTCCCCCATCACCGCACTGCCACGCGAACCGATCCCCAGTCCCGCCATCACGATACGATTACTTGCAGCCGGCACGCCATTGGCACCCAGCGCGTTGGAAGTAATAATTTGCGGAAAGGCGACCGCCGAAATACCGGCGGTCTTGAGGAAATTACGCCGTGTATAGGGAACTTTTTTCATAACAATGTGTGGTCCGGAAAAGGAAACTCAGCTTAGAAACCTTCAGGCAGCGGCTGTGCAGAGCCATTACCGACTTGAGCACTTGGACGTGCATCGGCTTCAAGATCGCCGAGGGCGAACTGGATGCCGTTGAGGAAATGCTGCAAGGCCATGGGATTGTGAAAGGTCTCATTATTGTGACCAAGGTTGGAGTAGAAGACCCGCGAGCCCGCGTATTCACGAATCCATGACACTGCATAGTCGTTGTCCTGACGCTTCATGCCGCCCTTCTTCATCTTTGGGCCGCTCAGGTCGAGGCTCAGCAGAATGCGTAGCTTGTCACGGGTGAAGTGCTCATCGTCCTTGTATTGATAGATCTCGTCCTTGATCCGGTCACCGGTCTTGATGTGGTTGCAGATCGGATGTTCCGGTTCTTCGTTATACAGAGATACCACAGAGCCAGCCCCCCATGGATGGCCGTTGAAAATACCGCCCATGGCTTCGAGGTAGTTGGGCCAATTTGCATGGCAATCAGTCGCGGCGTGGATGCCAATGAGTCCCTTGTCCAGCGCGAGGTAGGCCTCGAACGCTTCACGCGCTTTACCATTGGGAATCACATCATTTCCCGTGGTGTTGAGCATGATGACGCCATCATACCCCAAGAAGTGCTCACTGGTGAAAACGGCTGGATCTTCCGTCGCGACGACATTGAACGCACCCGTGCGCTTACCCAGCTCTGTTAGCACATAAATACCATAAGGAATCGACTGGTGACGGTAGCCTTTCGTGCGCGAGTAAATGAGCACAGTGCGCGGCGTCTTAGGTGTTTGAACCTGCAACGAGTCAATTGCCGCAATCAGGGTATCTTTGTGCTCCCACTTCAGCAGTTTAAACTCAGCCGCCTTGCGCTCTTTATGCACCGCATCACGCTGTTTGGTAAGCTCACGTTCTTTTTTCCGTAGCCCTTCGACCTGCTGGCGAAATTCATCGAGTGTTGGCTCGGCAATAAGTGTTCCCACGAGGCCGATCAAGGCGAACGCGCAGAGTGAGGTGATAGATTTCTTCATAAGTTGGGATTGAAACAAAATAAGTAGGCACGCCTAAACTGAGCGCTCAGGAAGTCTCGGCACAAGGTTGATATCCGCACACAGTAAAAGATGCGTTCCACTATACGACATGGAGCCGCTGAAATCGTTCAATTATCAGAATCGTCTAAAGTTATACAGGCGCAGGAACAAAGAAAGGTAGAGGGGCTTGTCCCAAGCGCCATGTATCAACCTTAGCCAATGCGACTGGGACGATAGAACCACCACACACAACTCCGCAATGGCGGTCGGGACGACCGCCGCTACCATAAGAAGCGGCAGCTTGTCCCAAGCGCCACACGGTTGAGTCAGTCGCAAGGATTTAGCGTCGACGACGGATCATTACACAGGTCAAGCCGAGCGCGCCGGCGATCAGCGCATAACTCGCTGATTCGGGCACAGCAGTCACCATAATATCATCAAACAAAAAACCAGCATGCGCTGCGGTCGATAAGCTATCCGCTTTAAACCAAATCCCGCCAATATCTCCAGTGTAACTGACCGCAGCTAATTGAGTGAATGTGGTTTCACCATTTCCAGTATTCTTAAATGATAAATAAGCCATCGAAGTAGGCATGTCGTAGGTAATCTGAAAATCTCCGGCCCAATCAACCGAGTCGCTTGAACGCTCGAACGTCGCACTGTAATCACTTGGGTTATTCCCCAGTCCAGCTTTAATCGTGGCACTCGTCCCGGTAAAGTCTCCCACAAGCTTAAAACCGAACGCCAATTGATTGTCATAAAAACCATTCGTAGGCGAAGTCGCCTGCCCATCGCCACGGCCATCACCAGATGCATTACCAAATCCAAAATAAATGTTACTTCCCGTATCCACCCACGTAGTATCATCAATATTCCAACTGGTCGTCATCGTAAAACGAGTGGTCCCGGGGGCAAGCAACGCGTCATCAAACCCAGCGGCGGCCTTACCGAAAGTCGCAGTCGTATTCCCAACAGACAGCTGCGTTCCGGTCTGCCCCGACTGACTCCCCCACCATTGATTCGAAGCGCCAACCTGCGCGGTCGGAGAGACCGTGCGACCATTCAGCCCTCCAGAGCCACCTTCCATATTGTCTTGAAAAACAGTGGTCTGTGCAGCAGCCATCGAGGACATAGCCAACAACACAATTATAACAAGCCCGGCACAAAACAGGGACGAAGAAATCAGGGGATTTTTTTTCATACTCTACAGGTGGATCAAATACGTCCCCATCTACCTATGAAATCCCTCCTACAGCCGCAAGAACAAGTTTGATTTTCAACACAACCGAAAATCAAACAAACAAGGAGAATTCCAGTAACCGCCCTCATTTTCAAGTTTCAACCCGCATTTCCCATCCAGAATCCCTTATACATCGACACAAAAAAAGCGAAATACTTGACAGGGGCGGGCAATCGACCGAAATTCAAACAATGACTGATGTATGGGATACTTTTAAGGCCGAATCCGGGCGGCACCATGAAACATTTGAAGGTCCCAATCAGATCCTGCCCGAGCTCTCGATTGTCGGTTGGCTGCGTTTTTTTAAGGCCTTCAATCACGCGCTGGAGCCGGATGTGCACAAGGGCGAATACGAGATCCACTACATCGTCAACGGCGAGCTGCATTGGATCGTCGAGGACGACACCTATGACATGCACTCCGGCATGATTCTCGTGGTCAAGCCTGATGAGATCCACGGCAGCAACAGTGGTGCGCTCGAACCCTGCGAGCAATATTGGCTACGTATCACGTTCCCCGAAGATGAAGCACTCCCCGGCCTCACACTGGAGCAAACACAATCGATCATCAAAACCTTCGCCGCCATCGAGAAACGCGCGTTTCCAGCGACGCTCGACATGCGTCGCGCCTTCGTCAAACTGACCGAAGAGCACCGCAACCCCGGGAACTATTCACGCCTCATCAGTCGCTCGGCTCTACACGTGCTGCTCGCGTCGATCGCGCGCCATTTCGAAAATCGAACAAATCAGTCCGCAGAACTTCAAACCCCACGCATTTCGCCTTACATCCAGCGCTGCATCCACCAGATCCACCAGGATCTCTCCGAGCCGCACTCGGTATCCAAAATGGCGAAACGCGCCAACATGAGCGAAACCGCCTTCCGCAACCGTTTCAAAAAAGAAGTCGGTTGCTCACCACTGGATTACATCACCCGTCGGCGAATCGAAGAAGCAAAGAAACTACTCCGTGCGGACACCAGCAGTATCACCGACATCGCTTACGCCTTGGGCTTTTCGTCCAGTCAATATTTTGCCACCGTGTTTAAACGTATTACAGGGAAAAGCCCGAAGCAGTTCATCGTAAACGATTAGCAAAAAAGGTAGGGGCGCTTGTCCCCAGCGCCATACAGCAACCTCAGACAATGGTGCTAGGGCGACAAAACCAAACCCCAGGTCCGCGATGGCGGTCGGGACGACCGCCGCTACCCCAAACATGTTCAACTTTCAAAAGGGCTGAAACTTGCAAGACCAGACCGCGGAGTCACTGTATATTCACGCCACACTGGCATCCGCACCAAATTCACTGACTCGACTTCTGGAACACAAGCCAACCCGCTTCAGTCACATTTCTTCAACCCATGCGCGTTTTCAACACCATCAGTCTCACTGCCCTCGCCCTCGGTGTCCAAAATTTCGCGACAGGCAGTGACGCTCAGATCGCCATCCCACGCATCGAGCAGATGCCCAACTCGCCCGAGCCCTACCACATGCGCGATTGGCAACAAGTGGCTCGCGACTTCGACACACTCGCCTTCGACTTCGACCGGCAAGGCGAGCACCTCCCCATCATTTCATGGGACACAGGCGGCGGCATCGGCAATCCGAAGGTCTTTGCCATTCCAACTTTCATCGGCTGGAACCACGAAGGCTACGAAGCCATCACCTGCCTCGGAGCCGTCAACGCCGCGACCGTCGCAGGTATCGATAAAAGCGATCAGAACGGCATGGACTGGGTCGCACTCTGCGCCAACTACTTCAACGACCACGAGGGCATCCAGCTCTACCTCAACAACGACAACAGTGATACAGGCGGCTCGTTCTGGTATGAGATTTTTCCCAACATCCTGTTCTACCGTATTGTCTCCGCCTACCCCGACACCCCGAAAATGGCCGAGCAATTCATTGCCGTCGCCGATCAATGGCATGCCGCCAGTGTCGCCATGGGAGGCTGTGCCGAACCATGGACATTGCCGAACTACGACATCACCGCCTACAACTTCACCACCGGCGAATTGGTCAACAACGGCCTCTGGACCGAAGGCGGTAGCGCCGCCGGCATCGCATGGCTGCAATACATGGCCTACACGCAAACGCAGAACAAAAAATACCTAAACGCGGCCAAGTGGGGCATGGAATACCTCGATCAAGCGACAAAGAACCCCTACTACGAAATCCTCTTCCCACACAGCACCTATCTCGCCGCGCGCATGAACGCCGAACTCGGCACCCACTACGACGTCACCAAACTCATCAACTGGTCACTCGAAGGTAACAATCGCCGCAAATGGGGCGACACTGTCGGCAAATGGGGCACGATGGATTTCTCAGCGGTCACCAGTTCACTCGATGGCCGCAACGAAGGCAGCTATGCCTTCGCCATGAACACATTCAACAAGGCCAACTCCCTCGTCCCCATGGTGCGCTACGATGAGCGCTATGCCCGCGCCATCGGCAAATGGATACTCAACGCCGCCAACAGCCTTCGCCTCTTCTACGCCAACGGGCTGCCCGCGGATCAGCAGACCGACTACGAGTGGGCCGCGCAATACGACCCAAACTCGACGCTCGCCTACGAAGGTATGCGCCCCGTGCAGACTCACATCGGTCGCCTCAGCGACGACTACAAAACGGTTCACGGCCAAATCACCGAAGGCAGTTACCAACAAACCATCTTTACCGACAAGCAATACCAACGCTTCGAAACCACCGAAGTCGACGGCCAACAACGCCTCGAACACATTTGGAAAGTCGACCTCGCAGGCGCGACCTCACACACGATCACCATGATGGCCGAAGTCAGCGAAGGTGCCGAGTTTGCAATCTCGTGGGCAACCGATCCAAACGGCCCCTACCAGCCATTTATTCGCTACAACTCAGCGACACCAGCGGTGCAATACAAGCAACTCCTAACCGACACCAACGCGCTCTACCTGAAACTCGAAAATACCAGTGACGATAAAACGACCGTCGCCCGCTTCGGCATCGACGATCTATGGATTCTTTCCAAAAGCGACAAGAGTCCCTACGCCACAGGCGACGCCAAAGAAAGCGGTTGGGCCAAGACCAACTTCGGGCTCTACTCCTCGGCCTTCACGGGTCTCCTTGGTGGCATCGTTCAGACCACCAATGTCGAAAAAACCCTGCAGCTCGATTGCTTGGCGACGGATTACTTTGGCGCCCCCGCCTACCCGACTTACCTGTATTACAACCCACATGACTCCGCAAAAATCGTTGAGTTAGACGTCGGCAAACAGCCAACCGACCTTTACGATGCCTGCAGCAATGCATTCCTAAAAAAGGAAGTTCAAGGAATGGCAAAAATCGAGCTACTCGCCGATAGTGCCCGCCTACTGGTGCTCGTTCCGAGCGGCGCGACCCTCCGCACCAACCAACGCGGACAAACCGAAGCCAACGGCATCCTAATCGACTATAACTAATTCAGAACACCAGAAGCCACCCTCATGGCAGGCCTCAGACAAGGCGTCTCCCGCGAGGACTTCGAAGCAGGCCTGAAGAACAACGACCTCGAACCCGAAACACTCAAGCCCACCGACAGCTGCGAACAAATCCTAGCTCAAAGCGATGTGTTTGACTTGCGCAAGGTCTGCCTATCGGAAGGCGAAGAACTCTCCTTTGAGGCAGGTGGACCATACATCCTCAGCGTCGTAAGCGGTGAACTCACTGCCGATGATGGCGCGTCTCTGAAGAGCGGCGACAATACACTGCTGCCCGCGTCGCAGGAGTTTCATTATACCGCCAATACGGTCATCGAAGTGCTCATCACCGAAAATTTCACAAGGTAATCGCAAGGTCAGCAACCGTCGGGAATTGCATGGCGGTCGGGACGACCGCCGCTACCCAAGCGCCATGCATTAAGCTTTGCTAATCACGTTAGTCGAGATCACTGAGCGCTCCACTATCGAGCATCCAGCACAATCGCCTCACTCTTCTTGTGCTGCCTTTTGGATATAGCGTTTAGCCACCTCTTCGTGCTCGCGTAAGCGCCGAATCATTAAGCGTCCGGCTTCAGCCCCATTACGCGCATAGATGAAATATATATCGCGATGAATCGGCAGTGGGTAAATTCGGCTGTCCAAACCTTTCCGAACTTCTCCTTCAGCATAACTGGCAATCCGCACACGTATATTATGAGCCCCCTCATCAAACGAACGCTTAACCGCAGCTTTGGGACGCATTTTTACTGGCTCTTTCTCCTGATCAAAGATGACTGCAATCGGATATGGTGAGGCATTAATGAAATAGCTACTTCCTCCGGGCAGATCTTTTAAATTATCAGGCAAGACCATCACTTGATAAGGAAATGGGGCCCCCTCAGGCGCAGCAGCTACAATCAACAACGGATTTTTAATATCTGTCGACATGTTGACCTCAAACAGCGACTTAGGCAAAGGCCCGTCTACCACATACTGATCGTTACGAATAAAACGTAGTTTGGATCCTCCCTTGTATGTGAAAACCTTGGAGCGATCAAAACTAGGCACCTCCTCTACATCGACGAGCCCTTCGATCCCGACAACTGCAAGGTCTTTCAAGGGACTCCCCAATGCCAGCATCCTAAAATCCACACGAATCGAATCCTGCGCCAGAAGCGAACAGACGCTGATTAATAATAAAAATAATATACGTTTCAAATGCATCACCGCTTTAACTTCTTCTATATCTGCTCAGGTTCTAACCAGCGAAACGAGACAATTTTAAAACGACGCCGTTTCGTACCGACTTCTGTCTCTTCCGTCGTGCGTTGCACGATTGCCTCACACCACGCCTGCGACACGGGATCGCCTGTTCCCGCGTCTTCAACATTACCATAACTACGAATCGTGAATGTATCAGAGCGTGCGGAAATAACAGGTCCAATCACCTGTAAAATGTCTGCCTGCGTCAATGCCAGCGGAGACACATTGCGCACATCGATGGAGTAGTCCTCAACTGGATAGTAATCTCGGCTTAGCCCACCATCGTATGGCTTTGGGGTATGGTCCTGATTAAAATTCGCAGTTTCAAACAAAGTGACAGGCAAACCAGTCAATCCATCATTCAATTTTGATTCCTCGATCGCTTTTTGGAGTATTCCCGAGCGAGAGTAATCGGTATCATCGGTATGCATGCGGTTCACAAATTCGCCCAGACTCAACACTGGCGGTGCCCCCCCTTTATTCATACGAAATGCGGCACGCTCTTTGATCTCGCCAACGATCTCTACAGCCAGGTCTGCGACCTCATCATCTTTGAGCTTCATAAAGCCAGCCCATGCGTCATCCGAAGTCATCGATGTCGACGAACTCTTCGCGTCGCCTGGGGCTAAGCTCATCCCTGGAAAGCCCGACTCATCCGAGGCTAAATCCACATCCGACACACTCCCATCGTCGTTAGCTTTAATCAATGCATCCCGATAGCCACTGAGAAGTGCAGTCCAAGCGCTCACCGAAGTTGAATTTACATTAAAGGATCCGGATACTGCGAGATGCTGTGCCGAGTATCGAAAATCCTTTAAATCGTCAGTAACCGAACCGCCAATTGGTGCGGATTCAAACAGACGCATTCGCGCATTAGCCAAGTCGCGGTCTCCGGCAACAACTTCGTCCACAACTGAGGATAAACTGCTCGCCATCGCACTTTGATTTCCTTCGAGGTCAGCCGCATCATCAAACACCTGATCCACCAAGTTTTGCTCCGGCGCAATCGAGGAGAAGTAATAGCCATCCCAGAGCGCCTCGTTCAAAAGGTATGGCAAATCGTAAAAAGCATACTCGTTAATCTTCCCCTGACTCGGATTTTCATAAATTCGCTCAAAAGTATAAGCGAGGCCATTCGCCCATCCCTTAGAGTATTTGTCTGAATCGTGCACCGCACCACTTCCTGGATCCGTATAGGGCACAAACGGCGAAGAAAACGAATGCCCGACCGCCATCACAGGGAAATAAGGCGAAGAATGAGTCGTCGCGTGCTGAAACTGGCCGATCGACTGCATCGGCGCGATTGGAAGATCCAGTAGGATCGAACGCTGTGGTCCTAAATCCCCATGGTTATACCCCCAGCTCGACGAGCCATCACCCGTATTCATCACTAAGTCACGTGGATGATTCGCGCTGGGCGAAGTAAAGCGCTCGGCGTAACAATGATAGAGCGATGAGAATGTTTGGCGCTCGATGCTGCCGTTCCCATAGTCATGAAACGATGCAGCCATGGGATTCGTCGCGATAAAATTCGGGTAGACCTTTCGGTTGTCCTGTACGTTCGTGATCAAATCCCCACCATATAAATTTTCATCAAACGTCAGCGGCTTGATATAAAAATCCATCACCAAATTCGGGATCACGCTACTTTCGTAATTCTGCACAGCCGCCTCATAGTTGTCCTGAGGCTGGCCATCCCATTTGGTATTCCCATACAAAGGTGCGGCGGTCGAACCTTGGCGATAGTAATTTAAATTATCATAGGCCTGCTGCTCCTCGTTCCAGACATCAAATGCGAACTTCGTTTCCTTCTTTATCTGTAAGCGCACTTGGATCACATTTTCAGCAGGAATATTATACACCAAGCCATCCAAGTCCGGAGCTGTATTTTTCTTCCAGGTAGACGCTGCCGCAGACGGCAAATCGAAATGCACCCCATCAGTATCCGAACTCGGTGGATTGGTGGTCATCGTCACATAGAAAGGATCCCCCGCATCGATCACCTGCCCCGATACACTGAACACTTTGACCTCGCCTGGCCCAAAAGTCGTCGCAGGCATCTCAAACACCAGCTCTTTACCCTTTTCGATCATCACCCGATCAGGCGAACCGTCATTCGGATAATTAAATACCTTTGCAGCATCCCCAGCCTCATACTCGACATTCAAGTCCCATGCCGGCCCTCCACCGGAATCAGGAACAACTCCTGAGGTATGTGTAATATGCAGTTTCATGAATTCCATGCCTGTGGCATAACGTATACGTGGCATATCAATGCTCACATTATACGGATTGTGAAAGGTCAGCATCGGCTGCCAAATAATATCCAAATCATAGGTATCAGCTGTCGCAGTCGCAGGCACAGATGTTATCCCGTAAGACATCGTCATGCGTGTCAAATAAGGCAGGTAGGAACCACGCGTCGCACGAATCGGATAATAATCCGCATCTGAGCCTACGCCACTCACCCAACGCTCAGGCTTTAAAACCGTAGTCGACCGAACCAACTCTGGCGATTGGCGCGGCCCTTCGTGTCGAATTCCCTGGGCAACCAGACTATAGCGCGCCATTTTATTTTCATTCCGATCACTGAGCTGCCCCCAATCCTTCATTGATGCCTTTGAAGGCTGATAGGTCTGCGCCCAACCATCCTGCAATGTCGGGATCGACGACTTATTATCCACCCCCTTGTAGAGACGATAGTAACTGCGCAACATATCCCATGTTGGACCATAGATGACCCCATCTCCCTTCACCTGATCACCGACAGGTTCTTTAAAAATCAACGCATAGCCTTTATCTGCGCCACGATCGACCCAACGGGCGCCCTCAGGCACCTCATACACCAAACCTTCACCGCCAACACCTGCTCCCTCAGACTCGGCATCCGTCACGGCCGCCATCGCCGTAATAAAATCGCCATTCGGATCATCGAAGTCGGCATCCGACATTTCGAACAGCAGCGAAAGGTCGCGCTTAAGGCCACCGTGGCGCGTGTTGGTCTGTAAGCCACGGGAGGTCGTCGTCAGATCGTGAAAGTGCTCCTTAGCCACTTGCGAGCTCACCGTGGACTCCACCAACTGCAAGTCCGACAGGTTCGAAATTCGAAGCAATTTCTCAACCGTATCCGCATCACCATAATCCAACTGTGAAAAATCGTTCAACCCGCCGACATTGGTGCCCTGCATCGACAGAGTATTCGCATTCACGGGCCAATCAGGCGCATGCCTCTGGCCGGTCTGATAGGGGTCGACCTCCGTCACAGTCGCTTTGACTCCATTGTCGCCGACCCACCATGCAAAATTCCCCGAGGCGCTGTTTCCATTAATCGGCACTTTTTTCGCAGCCACCCCCTGCATGACCGGTGTCGCATTTGGGGTCGGATTCGCGACTTGTGCAGCACTTCCGCCACCCACCAGAACCACATAGTCCACATCCGTCGTCACATAGCCCCCGGTCCCATCGGTCTGAATTGGCGCGTTTTGTGTCACAAAATTCACATTCTTCCGCGCATCCATATCTCCATTTGAGACCAACCAACGCTGGAACGCTCCATCCGGCTCTCCATCATCATCCGCATCCACACTACTCCAAACCCCGACATAGTGCTCCGTGCCGGGCTGCGGATCCTCCCAAAGGCTGCCCGTCGCAGTCACCCTTTGGTCATGCCCGGCAGCCTGTTGCAGCTCCCCCAGGGCTTGCTGCAAGCCCAACAAGGCGTTCATCCGGGCCAGAGTATGGGTTCGGGCGTTTGCCGCCGAGCGCGTCTCAACCTGCACTAAAGTCGTGATCGAGAGAAGTAACAACAGGATAAACGCCATCAGAGACAGCGCAATGACCAGAGCAAAACCTGTTTTTTGTGACTTCATTGGGGATTCTTAATATTGTGTCCCGAATGGGCACACTCGCAACGCTTGCGTGAAGACACGTATAGCATGCACAACATAGCAAACATCCCCGGCTATCTGCGTTCAATTCTCATATTTACCGAAAAACATACAGAAAGCACGCGCATCGCGACATCCTATAGTTATGGGATGTTTACAGCTGCGCGGCCGGCGACACTGCCTGTGGCGAAACAGCCCTGCATCAGGAAACCGCCGGTGGGTGCCTCCCAGTCGATCATTTCGCCGGCGCAAAAGACTCCGGGCAGTTGTTTGAGCATCAGGTTGCTGTCGAGTTCACTCCACGCGATGCCTCCGCTGGTTGAAATGACTTCGTCCAATGGGCGTGGTCCGCTCAACGGAATGCGACACGACTTGACGACTTCAGCCAAGGCTTGGGCGGAATCGAACTCACCGTAGAGCTGCTGAATGATGGCACAGGCGCCTTTGCTCAGTTTCCAACGCAGCCGGGCTTCCTTGAAATAATCACGTCGGGCGGATTCCATTTTCTGCACCAAGCGTTCGACGGTAAACGTCGGCTTAAAATCGATCACAATTTCCGGCGACTCCATTCCCCTTAATGTACGGCCTAAGGCGTAAATCGGCGTGCCTTCAAGCCCGTAGCGTGTAATCATCAATTCACCGATCTGCAGTTCGTCGCCGGCGCGCACATGGATATTATGCAGCGGGCACCCTTCTGCTTTTTCGCGCGTTTCGTCGGTCCAGCCGCACTCCCAACCGCAATTGGCGGATTGTAGCGTTTTGACGCCGATACCGTGCTTTTCGAGGATGGGCACCCATTTTCCAGTCGAACCAGTCTGCGGCCAAGACGCGCCGCCCATCGCTAAAATAACTGCGTCAAAATCCTGATTGAACACCCCTTCCGCGCACTCGATTTCCAGCTCAATTGACTCACCCTTTTTCTGTAAGTCGAGCCACTGATGATTCATGTGAAACTCGACACCCAGATCACGCAGGCGCTGCACCCAACGGCGTAAGATCGGAGCGGCCTTTTTGGTTTCCGGAAATACCTTTCCGCCCGCAGTCGAAAAGGTGGTGACGCCGAGTGACCGTGCCCATTCGCCCATCGCGACATTATCAAATTCGGCAATAGATCGCTTCCACATTTCCGCCGGTAGATCGTGCCCGGAATACTGCGCCACAAAGGTTTCAAAGTCCGCGGTATTGGTCAGGTTCAGCCCGCTCTTACCAGCGACCAGAAACTTTCGTCCGACGGAAGGTTTGGCGTCAAACAGCGTAACGGCCGCGCCCTGCTGGGCCGCGACTTCCGCTGCCCGCAGGCCCGCAGGTCCGCCGCCGATAATGGCCACTGTTCGTTGGTGCTTGCTCATTAAGGACAATCTATAGGCCCAGCGCTCTCACAGGCAAGATGCCTATGCTACAAAATACACTATTCACACACTGAACTCAGCCTATTTCCGGCGTCTGAAATTTCAGGCGTTTCAGGCTCTTAGCTTTACCTAAAAGTCTATTCCGCCGGGCCCCAGCGTTTGGTGAAAGGATAATAGATGAAGATCGCTTTACCGATCACTGATTTCTCGGGAACAAAGCCCCAGTAGCGGCTATCGAGGCTGTTGCCGGAGTTGTCGCCCAGTGCGACGAATTTACCGTCGGGAATCACCATCTCACGGCCTTCGGCCAACAGCGTCTGATTGATGTAGCCATTGTATTCGCCCTCTTTCGCGGCATTGCGCCCGAACGCTTCCACCTCGTCGCGCGGCTCACCATTGACAAGTAAGGTGCCATCCCGGATCTCAAGTGTTTCACCGCCGACACCGCCAACGCGCTTGATGTAATATTTGTCGGTATAGTCACCGGTCAAACGGCCGAGCTCTTCGCGAATCGCATTGGTGCGGAATACGAATGGTTCGCCGGCTGCGGGACGTTTAAAGTGATAGCTGAAACGATCGACGAACAGCGCATCGCCGAGCGTAATGTCAAAGCGCATGATCGGATCGCCGGTTTGGACGGTTCGCCCCACATTCCACGCCACACCGGTCTTACTGTTGGACGATTGCACCACCTTGGAGTCTTCTGAAGCAAACGTCTGCAGCAGGAGTTTGTTCATGTCGAACTCGGCCGGTACACGCAGCGTGTGTGGTACGCCCCCGACATAGAAAGTATATTCATCCAACGGCGTCGGGACCACGATCCACTTGCGTCCTTTCACCCGCTCCCTGTAAATCTGCGGACCATTCTTGGTCTGGCCCATCGGGATGAGAAGCTCGCCGCTGTTTTGCGCAAACACACTCTTATGCTTGGCGCCAAGCGTCAGTTTGTTGAACACCTTCCGCGCCACACTCGGCGAAGCATCCTCCGCCTCGTAAGTCACCGCGTTCATACCGCTGTAGGTCGGATACATCGAATTGGTCGGAATGATGAAGGGCTGGAAAAAGAACGTGCGCACCCCGATGACCAGGATCGCGGCCACCAGCAGCACTTCGAGATTATCGCTCCAGAAGGTCTTCGGGTAGATCTTGCCACCGATTTTGCGCAGCAGCGCATCCAGGCGCTTCATCGCGGCCTCAAACGGTGCCGCCTCGGCGGAGTTGTCTTTGAGCATTTGGCCCACTTCGGCCACCGCCTTTTCGAGCTCCTGCAAGCGCCCTTCCGCGAGCACATCGCGCCGGTAATGGTATACCTTGCCGGCGGCATGGAGGAGTTCTTTGGCCTGCTTGCGTAACTTTTTCATAGAATTCGGGGCTCTGTCTCGTTCTCAAATATTCAGCGTTGCTTCGCCAGCTCCGGCGGACCTACGTCAACGCCCATTAGCTTCCACCGTCGGAAGTTTTAAGGATCTTGATGAAGGCGTCTTGTGGAATCGAAACACTGCCAATGTTCTTCATGCGCTTCTTGCCCTCTTTCTGTTTTTCGAGGAGTTTACGCTTACGGGAAATATCACCGCCGTAGCACTTTGCTGTAACGTCCTTTCGGTAAGCGCTAATGGTCTCGCGGGCCACGATGTTGGAGCCCACGCCTGCCTGAATCGCGATCTTAAACATCTGCTTGGGCAGGATCTCCTTGAGTCGCTTGCACAGCGCGCGTCCCCTGCCCTCGGCCTTGTCGATATGCACGATGGACGAGAATGCATCGACCGGCTCGGCATTGACCATGATGTCGAGACGGCACAGCTTCGCTTTCTGATAGCCGTTCATCTCGTAGTCCATCGAACCGTAGCCGTGGGTGATGCTCTTCAGGCGGTCATTGAAATCGATCAGGATCTCATTGAGCGGAATGTTGCAGACCAACATCACACGCTGCGAATCGATCGTTTCGGTGTGCTCACAGATCCCGCGTTTCTCGGAAACCAGCGCCAGCACATCGCCGATGGAGGTGCTCGGGATGTGGATCGAGGCCAAGATCATCGGCTCTTCGATGTATTCAATTTCGGATACGTCCGGCAGGTGCACGGGATTGTGAACTTCGAGCACTTCCAGATCGGTCTTGGTCACCTTGTACACAACACTCGGATAGGTCGAAATGACATCGAGGTCGTACTCGCGGCGAATGCGTTCCTGGACGATCTCCATATGCAGCAGTCCGAGAAAGCCGCAGCGGAAACCGA
>ERZ1046740.966-NODE-966-length-21674-cov-5.013599_pt1 | contig 21674 bp, 15 predicted proteins | sample MGYA00383093_ERZ1046740 | MGnify/ENA primary metagenome ERZ1046740 (study PRJEB29581, sample SAMEA5548363) | metagenome | biome: marine; feature: coastal; material: water | depth 25 m | study: Short-term variability in the microbial, nano- and picoplankton... | reverse complement strand
TCTATAACCGTAGTTGCCGCAGTTGCCATACCGTGGCAGCCACTGGTGCCCCGCTCACTGGTGATAGCGCTGGCTGGGCTCCACGCATGGAAAAAGGCATCGATACCCTGGTAGACAGTGTCATCAACGGTTTTGGTGGTATGCCGCCCTTTGGCTTGTGCATGGACTGTGATGGAGAGCAGTTTGAAGCGCTCATTCAGTTTATGGCAAAGGGTAAATAAACATGATGAAGCGCCGCGATATGCTATCTGCGCTGGTGGCAGCAGCAGTGTCCAGCCAGTTTTCTCCGGGACTGGCGAGTTTTGCAAGCGCCGCTGAAAAGCGTCGTATTCCCTGGCGAAACTGGTCCGGCTCGCAGCAGTGTTTCCCTCAGGCGCGAACCGCACCAGCCTCTGTGGATGAATTGCGTGAATTGATCACTACTACCAGTGGTGTGATTCGCCCGGTGGGCGCCGGTCATTCTTTTACGCCTCTGGTGCCTACCGACGGTACTATTGTCTCCTTGTCACGAATGAGCGGCCTTATCGATCACAACCCTGAAACACTGGAAGCTACCCTGTGGGCAGGGAGCCGGCTGGGTGATATTGGCAAGCCGCTGGAAGATGTAGGCCAGGCCCTGATTAACATGCCGGACATCGACGAGCAGGCCCTTGCCGGCTGCCTGGCAACGGCCACTCATGGCACCGGCGCTAACATTGGTTGTATGTCCACTTTTATGCGTGGACTGCAATTGGTGGACGGTCGCGGAGAAGTTCACGACTGCGATGCTGATAACAACCCTGAGTTGTTCGAGGCCGCCAAGGTATCCCTGGGAGCACTGGGCGTTATCACCCAGGTGCGCCTGCAGAACGAAACGCCTTATCGTTTACGCCGCGAAACTATTATCCGCGATCTGGACGATATCCTGGATATGGCGAACGACCTTGCGGACAGTCATCGAAATTTCGAGTTCTACTATATTCCTTTTTCCGGCAAGGGCTTTACCGATGTACACGATTACACGGATGAACCGCTGGGCAGTACTGAAAAAGTGGATGGTAATGAGGCAGTAGAGTATTTGAAGATTGCCCGCGACTGGCTGGAGTGGTCTCCGGGCCTGCGGGAGCTGATTCTGGGTACCTACGCCGGCACTATAGAAGATGAAATTACTATCGAAAGTTCCTGGAAAAACTATGCCAGTGAGCGCAACGTGCGCTTTAACGAAATGGAGTATCACCTGCCGCGAGAGAATGGGTTGCAGGCGGTTCGCGAAGTGCGCGAGGCGCTGGAAACCCAGCACCACGAAGTGTTCTTCCCCATCGAAGTGCGTTTTGTAAAAGGCGACGATATCTGGCTTAGCCCCTTTTACCAGCGCGACACCTGTTCTATTGCTGTGCACCGCTACTTTGATGAAGATTTTGCACCTTATTTCAAAACCATCGAACCTATTTTCCGCAAGTATGGTGGCCGGCCCCATTGGGGCAAACTCAACACGCTTAAGCGAGATGACCTCCAACTGTTATACCCTCGCTGGAAAAGTTTTGCCGCCATTCGGCAGGAAATGGATCCAGACGGGAAGTTCCTCAATCCATACCTGAAGGAGTTGTTTGGCTGATGAAACGCAGAACTTTGCTGTTAGGAGGGCTGGCCGGTGCCGCGGGTGCGGGTTGGTTGTTACGGCCTTCAGACCAGGGCGGAAACCACTCCGAGTATTTTCAGGCATTGAGCCAAGCGCTGGATATCCATGGTCGGGCCAGGCCCACCCTGGTGGTGGATCGCGAGCTACTGCGGGCCAATATTGCCACACTTAAATCCCACATCAAAAATCGTTTTGCCTACCGTATAGTGGTCAAGTCTCTGCCTTCTTTGCCTCTGGTGCAGGAGGTCATGGAGCATTCCGGTACCGACCGCCTGATGCTGTTTCATGAGCCCTTTCTCAGCCAGGTGGCGCAGACCATTCCCGGTGCGGATGTATTAATGGGTAAGCCCCAGCCGGTGGTTGCAGCGCGAAATTTCTACGGTAATTTCAGCGGAGGAGATTTTGATTCAACCCGCCAATTGCGTTGGTTACTTGATACCCCTGAGCGCCTGGACGAGTACGAGGCGTTGGCCAGCGAATTAAATCAGCCCATGCTTGCCGTGATCGAGTTGGATGTGGGCTTGCACCGGGGCGGGGTGCAAACTGACGAACAATTGCTCTACATGCTGGGGCGTATGAGAGATTCACAGTACCTGAAATTTGCCGGCTTTATGGGCTATGAGCCACATATTGTAAAAATGCCTTTTGGCGATCCCATGACTTATCGGGATCAGGCAGTACAGGCGTACCAATACTATATTGATGTGGCCAAACAGTTTCTTGGCGATCAGTGGCCCGCGGATGCGGTATTAAACGCTGCCGGCAGTCCCACTTATCAAATGTACGACGAGGGGGACTTTCCGTTCAATGAGCTCGCGGTAGGTTCAGGGCTGGTCAAGCCAACGGATTTCGATCTGGCTACCCTTGCGGACCACCAGCCAGCGTCTTATATCGCCACACCGGTGTTAAAAAGTCTCGATACTCTGCAGGTGCCGGGCCTGGATTTGGGTCCCATGATAAGCAGTTGGGACCCGAACAAGGAACGCACGGTTTATACCTACGGCGGCTACTGGAAGGCTAAGCCACATTCCCCACCGGGTCTGCATCACAGTTTCATTTCCCGTCCTACCAATCAGGACATGTTTCACGGCTCCAGCGAAGTAAATCTTACTCCGGATGACTGGGTATTCCTGCGTCCTACCCAGAGTGAATTCGTATTCCTGCAGTTTGGTGATATTGCCGTTCTTGAAAATGGCCAGATAACTGAGAACTGGCCGGTATTCCTCGAAGACCCGGCCTGAGCGGCGGGCATTACACATACGGGAAAAGCTCCTCCAATGGTGTTATATTGTGCGCCCTTTTTTACCGGGCGCCCGGACGGCGTCTAAAATGACAGGCCCCCAGCATGACCACCAGTACAGATGACCTCCGTATTCAGAGGACGAACGAGCTAATCTCCCCGGAGCAATTGATCTCCGATGTCAGCCTTAGTGCGGCTGCCAGTGAGACAGTAAGCAATGCCCGTCGAACTATCCATAACATTCTCAGCGGTAAAGATGACCGGCTGCTGGTGATTGTCGGCCCCTGTTCGATTCATGACCCGGAAGCAGCGCGGGAGTACGCCGCGAAGTTGCGTACTGTAGCCTCTGAAGTAGAGAAAGATATTTTTGTGGTTATGCGGGTGTATTTCGAAAAGCCTCGCACTACAGTGGGCTGGAAAGGCTTGATTAACGACCCGGATCTCAACAACACTTTCCAGATCAACAAAGGTTTGCACCTGGCTCGTCAATTACTAGCGGACCTGGCAGAGCTGGGACTGCCCACAGGCACCGAATACCTGGACTTGATCAGCCCGCAGTTCTACGCAGACCTGATCTCCTGGGGTGCGATTGGTGCCCGCACAACAGAAAGCCAGACTCACAGAGAGTTGTCTTCCGGCCTTTCTTGTCCAGTAGGCTTCAAAAATGCCACCGACGGCGATATCCAGGTGGCTATCGATGCCATCAAGTCCGCTTCACAGCCTCACCATTTTCTCTCGGTGACCAAGCAGGGCCACTCGGCGATCTTCCAAACCACCGGTAACGAGGATTGCCACATCATCCTGCGCGGCGGTAAGCACCCCAATTACGATATGTTTTCTGTGGATGACGCCAGTACGATGTTAACCAAAGCAGGTCTGCCCTCACGGATTATGATTGATGCCAGTCATGCCAACAGCCGTAAGATTCCCGCCCGGCAGATTGATGTGGCATCTGATATCGCCACCCAGGTAGCCAGGGGCAGTCGCAGTATTTTTGGCATTATGCTCGAGAGCTTTATGGTGGAAGGGCGCCAGGATGTGGTGGATGGCCAGGCTTTGACCTATGGCCAGAGTATTACCGATGCCTGTATTGCCTGGGAGGATACGGAGACGCTGCTGTGGGAGTTGGCGCAGGCAGTGCAGGCGCGACGGGAGTAGCAACAAGAGGGGTCAGGTCTAGCAATGAAGCATTTATGAAGGCAGTTTTTGCTGGAAATGCTTCATTGCTAGACCTGACCCCGAGATGCGCGCTAAATATGGCGCGAACCATAAAAAAGGCGGCCAATGGCCGCCTTTTTTGTATCGGTGCCCGGATTAGTAATCGCCGATACGATACTTAAGGGTCGCACCGTAGGTTCGATCAAGGCCCGCACCGGCGCGCCAGCCTTCTGTCCCAGGGAACAGGAACTGGGTTGCGTCGCGGTTACGCGAGGCAGCTGGAAGATATTCTTCATTTGTGATGTTTTTGGCCCACAGGATTACATCCCAGTTACCCTCGGCTCCAGTCAAACCCATACTGGCGTTGAACAAGTGATAGCTTCCATCACGAAGTTCGGGGTCCAGGTCAGGGAAGAAGTAGCGGTCATCCTTGAAAGAGACCTCGCCGCGAACATACCAGCTCATGCCATTGTCGAAGTCATCACTCCAGGTGGCGTTGAGATTTGCTGTCCATAGAGGGGCGTAGTTAAGGCGCTTGCCCGACAGGTCCTGCGTGAAATTGCCGTTGGCATCTTCAGTACAGGCCACCAGTTGATATTGTGGGCGTAAACAGCCGGCATTATCGTAGTCATCCCAGCGGGAGTCTATGTATGAAGCATTGCCGTCGATCAGCAGTTTGTCCGTGGCCAGCCACTGGAAGTCCATTTCCACACCCTCGATTTCCACCGAGGCAGCGTTGAGAATAGAGTTGCCAATGCCCTCGTCGTCCTGCACTTCCACCTGGTAGTCGTCGTACTGTTGGTAGAAGGCGGCGGCATTGAGGACCAGGGTCTGGTCAAACAGACGGCCCTTGATACCTATTTCGTAATTGTCTGCCAGCTCTGAGTCGAAGGGTTCAAAGCAGAATGCATCGCCATCTACCTCTTTACAGACATTGTGGCCACCGGCCTTGAAACCCCTGTCCCAGCCGAAATACATTGAGACTTCATCATTAAGCCAGTAGGTCATCTTGATAGTGCCAGTTACTTCGTCCCAGGTATCCTTTTGCTTGGGTATGTCGTCCGCCCAATCAGATACTGGGATGAGGGGGTGTGCCAGACCGGCAAAGACACCTGCTGTAAGCGGCTGGCCTTTTTGGGCATCTTTTTCTACTTCTGCGTAGCGCAGGCCAAAGGTCAAGTCCAGTCCTTCGCGAATCGTGTAGATATTGTGGGTAAATAGCGCCCACTCGGTAGAGTCATCCAGAATAACGGACAGCCCTGGTGCATAAATATTGGTAGGACCTAGTATTAGTGCCAGTTGGTTGAAGTCAACGATGCTGCTTAAATCAGTTTCCGCATAGAACGCGCCAATAATGGAAGACCAGTTTTCGCCCTCGTAGGTGAAGCGGAATTCCTGCGTGAACGTATCGGTACCCTGATCCTGGATAAAGTCACTGATCTGGTAGGGGCCAACCGCTGTTGGCGCAGAGTTGAGCCCGGGAATGTCGCCGCCCTCTGTTTCTCGGAGCGAGGATCCCCAGCCATCCACGCCGCGAGTCTCCAGCAGGTACTCCTGATCACTGGTAACCGATGAAAAGCTCCACTCTTCATTCAGAGCCCATTCTATATGCAAGCTCCAGATTTCTGTGGTGGTCTCCCTGTCTGTTGTGCCTGCGCTATTGGTTTTATAATCGTAGGGATCCAGTACAACCAGTTTTGAGTCTGCCGGATCGGTTATTCCTTCCACCGACTGTTCCCACTTTTCCCAGAGGTCGCCATATTGCTGGGGTGCAGATGTGGAGCCCACGACGTTTATATCGTGATCTTCATAGCCAAGAATAGCGGTGAAGTTATCTGTGGGCTCCCAGCCCAGGCGAAGGCGGTAGCCATCGGCATCCCGGTCGGCTACATCTTCATTGAGCACGATGTTCTTAACGGTGCCATCACGTTCGTTGCTATAGGCACTAGCGCGTATTGCAAAGGTGTCGCCCAGAGGGACGTTACCGCCGATGCGGTACTCCTGCAGACCATAGTTGCCAAAGTTGCCTTCGATGTAACCGTCCATTGCCTGGGTATCCGGGCGTTTGGTGAACAGTGAAATCGCCCCCGCTGATACTTCTTTACCAAACAGGGTGGCTTGGGGGCCTTTAAGTATTTCTACCCTCTCAATGTCAGCCATGTTGTTGTAGGCGGATTCGGAGGAGCCCAGGGGAATTTCGTCGAGGAAAATGCCAACCGCAGGACGAATAGAGGGCGCAAATGCGTTATTACCCACACCGCGAATTTTGATGACGCTGCCAAAGCCATCGGAACTGGGAGTGACCTCAATGCCCGAAGCAATCTGGCTCAGGTCATCGAAGTTACGAGTCTGGGATTTCTCCAGCATCTCTTCGGAAAATGCCGCCACTGAGCCGGGAACATCCTGTACCGACTGCTCACGCTTCTGGGCGGTAACAATAACTTCTTCCAGTTGGGCCATGGCCCCCGGAGCCATTACGGTTCCAAGTGCTGCGGCGAGCAGGGTTTTGCGGGTCAAAAAACGGGGCTTGCGTGCATTTATCATGTGCGACACCTTCTGTAGGTATGTTGCTTCCACGCCAGTTAATTATCGGAATCCGGGTGGCCGAGGTTAATTATTTTATTATGTCCCCGAAATTACCGAGTCGGTAATCAGCTGGGTATAGATTCTATTTCTAGAATCTGTGCAGAATATGTTCACTGCTGTACAGAGAATATGACCAAATCGGTCAATTGCGCCACTATTTTGTGCCATGGTGGCGCTAGTATAGTTGGCTATACCCCAAATGTGAGAACTATTACCGATAGGACTGCCTGTTAGCGGGATTCCTGCTGCAACCATTCGCTGAACAGCTTGTACCACAGGGACAACACCACAGCGCCGGCGAACAGGCCGATAATACCGGAGGCCATCATGCCGCCTATCGCGCCTAGCAAGATCACTGGCATTGGAATATCAAGTCCGCGGCCCATCAGTATGGGCTTGAGGATATTGTCGCTGAGACCGGCTAGCAGCATCCACACAGCAAAAATCACCGCGGGGACGGTGTCGTAGCTGGTAAATGACCAGATGATAATGGGCGCAATAATCAGGATTGCGGGCAGCTGTGCAATAGCCAGGAACAGAATGATAGCGCTCCACACAGGGGCCATGGGGATGCCCATAATGAACAGGCCAATGCCGCACAGAAAGGCCTGAATAACAGCGACGCCTACTACGCCCTGTAGCACACTGCGCACAGTAGCAACTATGAGCTCTGCCCACTCGCCACCGGGCTTTAGCCCGCCTACCCGCACGAACAAACGATGAGCTGCTGCACCACTGGATTCAGCATAGGCCATAAAGCCACCGGCTATCAGTAGTGATATGACGAACATCCCGACTCCGGCCAGGCCACTACCGACTGTTTTGAGCAGCTTTTTTATTAGCGCTTTGACTTGCTCCTGGGATTGGCTGAGCAATTCTTCGATGTTTTCGTTAGCAGCGCTCCAGGCACCGTGGATTCTTTCGCCTACCAGGGGCCAGTCGGCAACACTTTCAGGAGGTGGCGGTACTTGTAGGCTACCTTGCCCCAGTTGTGTTGATACGTTCTTCGCCGCGACGATCAGCGATTGTGTCAGCTGGAATGTGGGTACAACCAGTACCAAGATAAATAACAAACTGATCAGGGTGGCTGCCATCCCGCGCCGACCGCCGATTTTTGGCTCCAGCCACTTCACCAGGGGGAATGAGGCAATGGCGATGATTCCGCCCCACATCAGGGGGATCATGAAGGGCCTGATAATGTCGTAACTGACCGCCAGCAGGCCGAATATAAGGCCAATTCGCAATGCAGACTCCACCATATTGCGGACAAACAGGCGGTCGAAATGAGTCTCGGTTGTCTGGTTTTCCATGTTTGGTTCCTTTGTCAAACTGAATTCAGGGTGAGCGCCTTACCCGCGCTCCTACAAGGGTAGCAACCACCACAGCAAGGTAGAACGTTCCCGTGACAGATTGCATATAGGCCAGGGTTCTGCTCAGTGTGACCGCCGGGGTGATCTCACCATAGCCCACGGATGTCATGGTGATATAACTGTAGTAGATAGCGTCAGACATGTTGTCTGACCAGTGTTGGTATTCGATACCGTTAAAGGCCTGAGGGAAAAATTCCAGCGTCATGAGGTATAGCACTGCCCAGATCAGCCCCAGCAACAGGTAAATTGCCAGGGCACCGACCACGGTATTGCCGGTCACGGTATCAGGCAGAAGTACCCTTTTTGCTGCAGACCAGGCGACTCCGACAAAAAACACCAGTAGTACCGCCAGGGCGAACAGGGAGGCAAGTGTCCACTCGGTAAAGCGGCTGAGTGAGTTGGCAAGGATAACCAGAACAAACATGGTGGCCACAAAACGGCGCCAGCGTGGGCCGAAATTGAGACTGGTAAATGCCACTATTTCAGTGATGATGATAATGCCTTCTACCAGCATCAGGTCGCCGCTACCCGGTACTGAATCTACAACAGCGGAGACCAGCAACAGGGCTATGAGGGCCAATGTAAAGTAGATGAAGTTGTTATCTTCGCTAACGGGCATTAATTCTACCTGTGATCCACAAGCTTTTATAATTATAGATAGCTACATCCTAGCTGATGCTGAGCAAAGGATACAACTGTGCTAACTTATTCGCCAGGTCAAACGCTGATAACCACTGAAAGCGCAGGGGAAAGAAATGAGTTCAATACAGGCCCGTGAGGCACTGGTGCAGGCTTACAGTCAACTGCTGGTAGCGGGCCTGGGTACAGGGAGTTCCGGTAATGTGTCGCTGCGCCATGACAATGGCATGCTGATTACCCCTACTGGCATAGAGCCCGCTAACCTGGACGCAGCTCAGATGGTTGCAATCACCCTGGCTGGTGAGGTGGCGCCAGGCCAGTTATTGCCCTCCAGTGAGTGGCAGATGCATGCGGCTATTTACCAGGCGCGCGAAGATGTTAATGCAGTGGTGCACTGTCATTCCAGGCATGCCACGATTCTCGCCTGTGCACACATGGCGATACCGCCCCTGCATTATATGATCGCCGTTGCCGATGCCAGTGAAATTCCTCTGGCGCCCTATGCCACCTTTGGTACCCAGGCGTTGGCGCAATCAGCCGCCGAAGGACTGGGAACGGGGCTTGCCTGCCTGTTGGCGAATCACGGGCAGATAGCCGCCGGGGTAGATCTGGCGCAGGCACTGAAAGTTGCTACTGAAGTTGAAGAACTGGCGGCAATTTATTGGGGCAGCCTTGCTATTGGCGGCGGCCAGGTACTTTCTGATAGCAACATGGAAGAAGTTCGCGAGGCATTTGCTACCTATGGCCAGCAGCGGTCCGATTAATACTCCCAGCCCAGTTCGGTCGTGACGCCATAGTCCACCTCCTGACTGCTCTGGGCGTGGTTATCGCTGCTTGTCCAGCCGCTGATGCCTATAAACAGGTCTTCTACTACCTCCCAGCGAAGACGCACATTGCCATCACTGCGTATCCTGCCGCTATCGGTGACGCTGGGATAGACACTGAAGCTTACGCTGAAGTCCAGCTCAGGTGCGGTGAACTTCCATACTGAATAACTGGTGTTGAAAAAAAGCTCTACGTCCTGGTTGGTGCTGTTATCGCCGTCGCTACCGCCACCTACCGGTTTCTCGGTAATTACCTGGAGCCCGGCAATACCCAGCCACTGTGACCTGTTGGTGTCGAGAAAATACTTCCCCAGGCCACTGCCGGCGCCAAGCCGGTACTCCAGGTCCAGTTCGTCGTTGTTTTCATAGTTGGCAAAAATCGATCGGAAAACCCGGGTGCGGTCAGTCCAGAGCTGGCGCGTAAGGTCTACGCGGGTACTTGAGATGGTTTCCGTGTCGGTATCTGTAATCGAGGTCCGGCCCCAAAGCCTGTTGCGGCTGTCCTCATCCTCATAGCTTAAATCGTAGTTCAGTGTTGCTTGGCCAATAGAGCTGGCCTTGGTGTAGGAGTAACCGGCAGAAACATAGAGTTCCAGTCGTTCTGCGAAGCTGTCCTCTATAGATCGTAACTCCACAACTTCCAGCCACTCCAGCTCGTGTTTGCCGTACAAATCAGAAACCATCAGTTGCCCGGGGCGCTCGCTTTGCACTATAGAGCCGAAGTAGCGATTACCGTCACTGGTCCTGAACTCGTAGTTGTAATTGCTCTCAACCCTGGAGATTTCCTGCCATTCTATTTTTATCCTGCCCATGGAGTCTGTTTTTAAATCAAGTATGCCGGCTGCCAGCCTCTGGATTTCCCCTGTTATCCGGTCGCCGTTGTACAGTATGACCACATCGGTCTTGCGATGAGCCTGGGCGTTAAGGCTTAGCAGGGCTGTTATTAGCGATAACAGTAACACCCATGTTTTGGGTTTCACGTTTTTCTCTCCTTGGTGCAAGATGCGCAGTGTGCTCGGGTAATAGTAGTAGAACTGTAGGGGATTTCGCGAATATCTGCGTGCCTGGGTCGGTTTTTCCGACTGCTCGGGTCTCGTGTTATCCTCTCCGGCATTATTGGAGATAGTCCAGGCACCATGGTTTCAGCCTCAAATCTACTCAGTCTTGCGTTATTGTATATATGCGCCTTGTTTGCCGTGGCATGGTATGCGGACAGGCGTACAGGTCTGCAGCCCCTTGAGTCCCGAACTGGCAGCTGGCGACGCGGGGTAATATACGCTCTATCTCTGGCGGTGTACTGCAGTTCCTGGACGTTCTATGGTGCAGTGGGCAGTGCTACCGAATCCGCTTGGGGCCACACCCCGATTTATCTTGGGCCAATTCTGATGTTTCTCTTTGGTTGGCCTGTTATCCGCCGGCTGCTCGCTGTTGGTGGCCGTCATCGGGTCACCTCCATCGCCGATTACATTGGCGCCCGCTATGGTAAACGACAGTCCCTGGCGATACTCGTTACGCTGGTGGCCACTGCCGCGGTGCTTCCCTATATCGCTTTACAGTTCAAGGCACTTGCCCAGGCCTGGACTATTGTCGGCGGCTCGGTTGAGGAGGTCGAGGCTATTGGTGGCGATACCGCCATGCTGGTGGCAATAATCCTGGCGGTTTTTACTATTTTGTTTGGTACCCGCCGACTCGATGGCCGGGAGCGGCACAGGGGGATGATGGCAGCCATTGCTGTAGAGTCAGTGGTGAAGTTGCTGGCGTTTATCGCAGTGGCGATACTGGCGCTAATCTACCTCGGGAGTGTTCCCGAGCAGGAGGGCGTAGTCACCAATAATCAGGCTCTCAGTGATGTTTCCATTTCTGCAGACTTTCTTGCACGCACCCTGATTAGCGGCCTGGCGATTCTCTGCCTGCCACGGCAGTTTCACGTAATGGTGGTAGAAGGGGGGGCGGGAGCAGACACCCGGGTTGCCCGCTGGTTGTTTCCGCTTTACCTGGCCTTGTTTATGTTTTTGGTGGTGCCCATAAGCCTCGCCGGCTCGAATATATTTGCCGCGTCACAGGCTATCAACCCTGACGTCTATGTACAGCTGTTACCCATAGCTATGGAATCGCAGTGGGCGGTCATCGCGGCCTTCGTGGGAGGCATCTCTGCAGCAACCGGCATGGTGATTGTAGCGACAGTAAGCCTGGCCATCATGATTACCAACGAGGTGATTGCACCAATTGTCATGCGCTGGAACGCCGATTCCCCGGCTGCGGTTTTGAAACTGGGTGACAGCCTGCTGCGAATTCGCCAATTCACTATTGCAGGAATTCTGCTGGCTGCCTGGCTTGTGACTCATCAGATTATGGGTATTCCATGGTTGGCCCAGATCGGCTTTATTTCTTTTCTTGCGGCCGCGCAATTGGCGCCGGCGCTGTTTGCCGGTCTTTATTGGCGTCGTGCCCATGGCATGGCTATTACTGTTGGCCTGCTGGCTGGATTATCTCTGTGGTTTTACTGCGCGGTGCTGCCAGTGGTACTGGATCCGGCGGCGGGCTTGCTGATGAACGGACCCCTGGATATTGATTGGCTGCGGCCCATGAACCTTTTTGGAGTCGCTGGCGAGCATCGCCTGGCCTATGCCACCTTCTGGAGCCTGGGTACTAACGTGGTAGCCATGGCATTTTTCTCCCTGGTGATTAATCCTTCCCAGGCAGATATCCGCCAGGCGAGGGTGTTTATCGAGGAGGCTGGTGGTGGGGGTGATGCCGCAGACACAGACTATGAACTCAGCCTGATTCGCGTCAGCCAGCTACAGGCTTTGCTGCCGCCATTCATGGAGTCGGATGAATTGCGTGCCATGTGGCAGGAATTTGAAGACGCCTACCAGCAGCGGTTGTTACCCGGAGACAGGGCGCCGGTATTTGTAGTGAACCGCGTGGAATCAGTGTTGGCCAGGATCATTGGTGCAACCTCTGCTCATCAGGCCATGGAGCAACTGGAGAGCAGCCAACAACTACAGTACAGCGACCTGGCGGGTATGGTTACCGATGCCAGCCGCCTGCATACTTTCAATCGTGAATTACTGCAGACCACAGTTGAGAGTCTGTTACAGGGTGTTTCCGTGGTGGATTCAGAACTGCGGTTGGTGGCCTGGAACAAGCGTTATGAAGAAATGTTTAGCTATCCGCAACGTTTTCTTTATGTCGGCTGCCCGATTGAACGGGTGTACAGGTTCAACGCGGAACGGGGTATTATGGGTACTCGCGGCAGGCCCGTTGACGAAGAAGTAGAGCGTCGTCTGCAATGGTTGCGCGAGGGCAATCCCCATCGGTTGGAGCGAGTGTTGCCTAACGGAATCGTAGTGGATATCCATGGTAATCCACTGCCACACGGTGGTTTTGTCACTACCTATATCGATGTTACTGACTATCGCGAAGTAGTCGCCCAGTTGGAAGAAACCAAGCTGGAATTGGAGCAGAAAGTGGCGTCCGGATCCCAGAGCCTGAGTGAAACCAACGCCCAACTGCGCCAGGAAAACCGTTTGCGCGCGCATGTAGAGTCCAGCCTCCGGGATGCCCACCAGAGTAAGTCGCGCTTTATGTCGGCCACCAGCCATGATCTATTGCAGCCTATTAGTGCCGCGCGATTATTTACCGCAGCCTTGAAGCCGCAACTGGGTGAGAATATTCAGCCATCTACGCTGCACATTGTTGAGCAGATAGACAGTTCCTTGCACCGAGCGGAACAACTGATCGCTGAACTGAGGGAGATAGCCCGCCTGGATTCCGGTAAACAGCTTGCAAGGCGCAAACACTTTCCCCTGTCCCAGGTTCTCGAGGGTCTGGAACGTGAGTTCCGCCCTGTGGCGGAGTCCAAAGGGTTGGCTCTTGGCGTTCACACCAGTTCTCAATGGCTGTACTCGGATCAGTCATTGATCTATCGGGTTCTGCAAAACCTGCTTGCAAACGCGATCAAGTACACAGGGTCCGGTCGCGTGTTGCTGGGTGCGCGCAGGCGTGAGGAGGGCCTGGAAATCCAGGTATGGGATACCGGCCCGGGAATTGCCGAGAAAGACCAGGTGCGAGTATTCCAGGAGTTCGAGCGCCTGAACCGTCAGGTCCAACAGCCGGAGGAGGGCTTGGGCCTTGGCCTGGCGATAGTGCAGCGTTACGCCCAGATGCTTGGTCATCCCCTGCAACTGCACTCCACGCAGGGGGAAGGCACGCTGTTTTCCCTAACGGTGACTTATGGCCAGCCCCAGACTTTAACGAGCACCGATGCGCAGGATGGTGTGAGTCGCGACCTTGAAGGGCTGAAGATTCTTTGCCTTGATAACGACGCTCTGATTCTCGATGGCATGGAGCAACTGCTAATGACCATGGGAGCCAGCGTAAGCACTGCAACGGATCGTCTTCAATTAATACAGCAATTGGGTGCCGATGAGCGCCCCGATATTGTGCTGGCAGATTATCACCTGGATGAAGGTGATACCGGCCTGGAGGCTGTAGTTGAGGCACGGCAGACTCATGGCATTGATATTCCCTGTGTGATCATCAGCGCCGACGATAGTGATGTTATTCGCGACCGGGCAAGAGCAGTGGGCTTTCGCTTTCTCTCCAAGCCGGTTAATGCTCCACGATTGCGCGCTCTGGTGCTAGCCCTTGCGGGTAAGCGATAAAGCACTGTTTCGCGCTAGTACCCAATATGCAGTCTATGCCGTATGCTCTGCTGGATCACTAAGGAGAATCGTTATGTTCAAAGGCTTGTCGCTGTCATTGCTACTGGTAATTACACTAGGCGGTTGTGCCCAGTATGAAAACAGGCGGGGGGTGGAAGTCAGTTGGCAAACCCAGGTGACCGATACGCTGGTTCCAGGCCAGACCACGCGAGGTGACGTTCTGAAGCAATTGGGGCCACCGTCACAGGTGATTTCCCTGGGCGATGAAACCGTGCTCTATTACCTGTTTGAGCGCTCAGCTGGCACTGGCCTGATCCTGATTGTTTACAACGACTTCCAGGTCGACACTCGTTATGACCGCGCTGTATTTTTCTTCGACAACGAGGATAAGCTGACGGACTACTCCACCCGTATTGGTGAGCCCACTGGTGACTAGGTTGCGGAGTGTTTTATTGCTCCTGGGCTGTGCTGTGCTGGCTGGCTGCACCCACTGGCAGTACAACCTCGGATTGCCCCTGCACGAAGATGCTATTGACTCTGAGCCCGGTGCTCTATCCCTGGGCAGGGTACTGACTATTCTGGGCCCACCCCAACGCCTGTCCGCTATTCCCGGTGGCTATGTTATGGCCTGGGAGCATTGGCAGGTATCTGAAAAGTCTATCGGCATCAGCCTTGGAGCACTGGGGGTGGAAGGGCTTTCTCTTGATTGGGGGCAAGCCCAGGTTGATGCCGAATTCCTGTTGTTGACGATGAACAGTAATCACAAGCTTGTATCGCATACATTTTCCAAGTGGAGCGGTGACGCGGGGGGTGGTTCCGCCGTGCAGCCTTTTGTAGGGCTTGTCTCGGTGGTGGACGTGGAAGACCTGGTAAAACGTATGCCCCATCACAACTGGGGAGGGGACATATTGAAGCCCTTGCCCCGGGCGATTAATTCCGCCTCTGCTCCCGACCTTGGCCACAGCGGTATTGAGCAAAGGGGAACGCCTACTGGGGTAGGTCAGCGCAGTTTGGAGATGCGTTAGCAGGAGCTAAAATGAGTTGGTCAGTCGACCAGCCATGAGCGGGGAATATTATCCTCCACCAGTTGCGAAATACTGATGCTGGTAATGTTGTGCTCCTGCCCCACCTCCGTGGCGAACAGTGATCCCTTACTGCTGCGGGCGATGATCATGGCGCCCGGGTACTTTTTTCTCAGCCACAGGGCAGTGCGCAGGTTTTCCTCTTCGCGGCCGGTTCCCAATACAAAAATCGTGTTACTTCCCTCTATATCTGCGGCCTTGCGCATTCGGTCCCAGACCTCCGGGTGGGAAATATCGCCCTCAAACAACTGGCGCCTATAGGCCCCAGAAAATTCCATTTGCTCGTCTGCCACCAGCACTCTTCGGTGAGCATCCTGGTCGATGATCAAAACGGTGTCCAGTTCTTCTATAGCACTGCGCTGCAACTCCTCCAGAATGGTTTGCCCAAAGCGGCCGAAGCCTGCAAGAATTACCACGTCTTTGGGGCCTGTCTCTTTGAAGCGACGTAGCATCTCGTTGCGCACAAGCCCCGAAGCCGCCAGGTGATAGGTGTTGAATGATTCACAGCTGTTAGCCACCCGGGTATTGGTCATGGAGCGCATAAAACGCAAGCTGCCGCAGTGAATAATAATGCGCTCGCTGATGCCGGGAATCAGGTTCAGCATGGCGGAGGCAGCCTCGTAGCTGCGCATGCTGTTATTGTCCAGCAGCATTATCTTACGAGCTCGCTCGATTCGCAGTTGGCGCAGGAAAAAATCGTGGGTGATATCACCGTTGACCACCACTGCACCAAAGTTTTGTTTGAACTCATCCTGGGTTAACAGGTCGCCACTGGTGCTGACTACCACAACAGGCACCGAGCGATTATGTTCGCGCAGCACACGCAGGTAACTTATAGTGAGATCAGCGTCGCCCACCACGATAACGTGATTACGCAGGCGTTTAAGCGCCCAGCTTTGCGGAGCAATTGCTCGCAGCAACGCCCCAATCAAGCCCCAGGCCGCCAGGATGGGCGCCCCGAAGTAAGCTGTCCATACCATAGCCTGCCCGATAATTGGGCCGCCTTTGGGGGTGCCCAGGTCTACGCCACCAACTACGAACAGGCTGAGGCTGTAATACGCTTTGGTCAGAATTCCGGCGCTGGCCAGTTCGGGCCGTTCAGTTACCGACACACCCATTTCGAAGCCCGCAAGCGCGCAGAAAAAGAACAGTAAGGCTCCAGCAGAAAGCCAGGGAAAGCTGCTGGTGGAATAATCAGATTGCATGGCGGCAATGATACAGCACTAAACATCACAAAGAGATTAAGACTGCCTGTATATCATGCCTTTTCCTGCGGCATTAATTCACAAACGAGGTCCGGTGTCAGCTGCGGGCCGTAAGTGCGACTTAACTTTCTGTGAAGGCGTGTTGTGCGGCGATATAGGCAAAGGTCATGGCTGACCCTATGGTGGCGCCTGCGCCGGGATAGGTGTCGCCCATAACAGCTGCGCTGGTATTGCCTGCGGCGTACAAACCTTTGATGATCTGGCCCTGTGTATCCAGTACCCGGGCGTGTTCGTCGCAGATAAGCCCGCCTTTGGTATCCAGGTCTCCAGGGTCGCAGCGAAAAGCGTAATAGGGCGCGTTTTCAAGAGGTGCAAGAGATGGATTGGGGCCCACACGTTTGTCGGCGTAGTAGCGGTCGTGTTCACTGGCACCGCGCTGAAACTCCGGGTCCTCACCCAGGCGAGCGTGGTGGTTGAAGTCGCTCACAGTTTTTTCCAGGGTTTCCCCGTCGATACCGAGGTTTATCGCCAGTTCCCCAAGACTGTCAGCCTTTGTTAACAGGCCGCTGTCAAAATAGCCCTGGGGAATGCTGTCGTCTGTCTCAACCTTGCCGGGCCTGATATGCCCCAGGGGGTAGCGTGAGCGGTAATTTGCATCAAACAAAAGGTAGCAGGGAATCGCTTGCTCGCCGCGAGCTTCACTGGCGTACTGGTCCTTGATCAGGTCCTCGTAGGGTTTGGCCTCATTGGTGAAACGCCTGCCCTGGCGGTTTACCATAATGGAGCCTGGATTGGATTTTCCGGAAATCAGGGCGACGATGCGACCATCTGGGATTTTGTAAGTGGGGGACCACCAGGCACTGTGCATAAAGCCTGTGTCTGCACCGACACTCTGGCCCATAACAATTCCGTCTCCCGTCGCCCCGGGGCTGGAGGCGCTCCACTGGGAGCCGGTGGGAGCCTGCTGATACTGTTCCCGCAGGCGGGTATTCTGGGAGAAGCCCCCTGTGGCTATCAAAACTCCGCGCCGGGCGCGTATCCGTAAAGGCATTCCCTCTCTCGCGACAACTGCGCCAATGATCTGACCCTCCTTCATCAGTAACTCGCGCATGGGAGAGTTGCGCCATAAAGGAATGTCTCTATCCATCAGGGAGCGACGTAATCTGGCCACCAGTCCCGGGCCCAGGGTAAGCCGCTTGTCGCGCTGTTTTTTCAGTCGTGCGGGAATATCCAGCAAGTAACGCAGTAATAACTTCAGGCCCAGTAGGTAACTGCCCGCATTCATGTCAGCCAGGCGTTTGCCTTCCTTGACGGTGACATTAAAGGGCATAAGCAGGCCGTCGTAATGGCCGATGCGAATATGCTCAGCCTCGGCACCTAATTTGCGCATGTTAAAGGCACCCGGGCACATGGAGCGCCCGCCATCCTTGTAGCCGGGCACCTCCTCGTAGTAATCCATATATTCAGGCAGGGCACTGTAATGAACGTGGCTGTGCTGCATCATAAACTGCAGCATGAGCGGAGCCTGTTCGGCGTAGGCGCGAATGCGCGAGTCAGCAACAGTATCGCCAATCAATCCTTTCAGGTAGGCATAGCCTTCTTCAACACTGTCGCTGATGCCAGCATCTTTCTGGCTATGGTTTCCTGGTATCCAGGCTACGCCGCCGGATTTTGCAGTGGTGCCGCCATAGAGAGATTCCTTTTCTACCACCAGAGTGGAGCCCTGCAATTGGTGAGCGACCACCGCACCGGTCATTCCGGCAGCGCCGGAGCCCGCTACCAGCCAGTCGACTTCGTAATCCCAGGAAGATTGTTCCGGCATATTCTGGTTCATTTTTCATATACTGAGCGCACAGTGTGGCAGCGCCTGTTGAATCACTCCAGTGTCCGTAACAAATGGCGCAGTTCGGTTCAACAATCTGTCCGCGTCAGTTGACCCCATGTAGGCAGCAGCCTATTGTCCCAGCAGGCGCGATCAGGAGAGTTCAGTGCAGGAACTGACAGGAAAAGTAGCAGTAGTGACCGGAGCGGGCTCGGGTATAGGCGAGGGCATTGTTCGGTCACTGGCTGGCGCCGGTATGCGAATCGTGGTTGCCGACCTCGATGCTGACAAGGCGGAGGCGGTGGCCGGTGACCTCAGGAGCAGCGGCTCAGACGCTATTGCTGTGGTAACCGATGTATCGCAACTGAGCTCGGTTGAAACGCTGCGCGATGCCGCATTGGAAGCCTTCGGCGCTGTTCACCTGCTGTGCAATAACGCGGGCGTCTGGGTGGGGGCTGTGATGGCCGAGGCGGATATTCGTGACTGGCAGTATCTTATCAACGTAAATCTCTACGGTGTGATTCATGGGGTGAAGACCTTTCTTCCGCTGATGCTTGAGCAGGGGGAAGGCCATATTGTTAACACTTCCTCCATGGGTGGCTTTATAGCCGGGCCTCCGGAAAGCCTTTACTGCACTACCAAATTTGCCATCGTCGGTCTTTCAGAAGGACTGTTGATGGAAGTTGCAGACAAGGGCGTGGGTGTTTCAGTGCTCTGCCCGGGTCTGGTGGATACCAACCTGATTACACAGTCTGCCGCCATGCGCCCGGGTGAGATGGACTCGGGCATTAGACACGATCAACCGGCCCCGGATGTGGCCAGTGGTATCTCGCCGCTGGATGTTGGTGCCCGCGTGGTCGATGCGGTGCGAGAGGGCGGATTTTATATCATTACCCACGATGATTACCGGGACATTGTCAAAATGCGTCACGATGGAATTATCGACGCCATCGATGCCCAAGCAGCGCGATACGGGTCAACCAGTGGCAGGGAGTTGTAACAATGTTGATTAAATCAGCAAGCCTGGGTTTGTTCACCGCACTGTTAATGGTATTGCCAATTAGTAATGCCCATAGCCAGAATCACAGTCAGAACTACAGCGAACAGCGCCAATCCTGTGCCGATCACGATCCGCTAATGCGACCTTACTTTGGCGACCTGCACGTTCATACCCGCTATTCACTGGATGCCAGCACCCAGGACACCCGTACCAGCCCAGCCCAGGCTTACCAGTTTTCACGCGGTGAACGTATAGGCATTCAGCCCTGGACAGATGAAGGCAAGGCCCTGCGCTCTTTGCAACTGCGTCGCCCGCTGGATTTTGCCATGGTCTCTGATCACGCTGAACTGATAGGTGAGGTGCATATGTGCAACACGCCTTCAGTGGAAGGCTACGGCTCCTGGCAGTGCATGCTATTCCGCCACTTGCCGCGGGCGGCTTTCTATCTTTTTAATTACACTGCCACCATGCGCCAGACTCACCTGGGCCAGTGCGGCAAAAACGGGCAGCACTGCCTGGAGGCCGCCCGGGCGCCCTGGGCAGAAATTCAGCAAGCGGCCGAGAAATATTATGACCGTAGTAGTAACTGTGCGTTTACCGCCTTTGTCGGTTATGAGTGGACTGGCATGGAAGGGGACAGCGGCGGTAACCTGCATCGCAATGTGGTGTTCCGCAATGCAAAGGTTCCCGCGTTGCCACAAAGCTTTATAGACGGGCCCTCTGCCATACAGTTGTGGCGAGCTCTTGACGACAAATGCAACCAGGCCGAGGGCGAATGTGATTCCCTGGTGATTCCCCACAACTCCAATCTCAGTGCTGGATTCATGTTCAGCAACAAGCTGGATGACGGCCGTGAAATGACTTCCGAATACGCGAGTTTGCGCCAGCGCTTTGAGCCGCTGACAGAAATCATGCAGCACAAGGGCGCCTCGGAGTGTTTTTACGGCGCGGGAACCGCCGATGAGTTGTGCGCTTTTGAGCAACAACCCAAGGATAATATCGCCGGCTACGACTCTTATCCAAAACCTGAAACCGGTTTTGTGCGCCAGGCTTTGCTGGACGGCATGTCACTGCAGCAGCGACTGGGGATAAACCCCTACAAGTTTGGCATTATCGCCAGTACCGACACCCACCTGGGCGCACCCGGTGCCACCGAGGAAGATCGCTTTCTCGGGCACGGCGGTGATGGAGTTCCCGCCAGGGATGAAGTGCCACCCGGTTTGCCGGATAAACTGGAATTCAGCCCCGGTGGCCTGGCCGTACTGTGGGCGCCAGAAAACAGTCGCGATGCGTTGTTTGATGCCATGCGCAGAAAAGAGGCCTACGGCACAAGTGGCCCACGGATTATCAGCCGCTTTTTTGGTGGCTGGTCAATTCCTGAGGATGCTTGCCAGTCAGCCGATCCTGTAGCTCTGGGTTATGAACAGGGCGTTCCCATGGGTAGTGACCTGCCTGCAGGTGATGGTGTCGCACCAAGTTTCCTGATATCAGCCAGTCAGGATTCGGGTACAGCGGATTCACCGGGAATGCCATTACAGCGAATCCAGGTCATTAAGGGGTGGCTTGATGAACAGGGCCAGAGTCGGGAAAAAGTGATTGATGTAGCCGGTAATCCCAACAATGGTGCCAGCGTGGATACCCGCAGCTGCGAGACCAGCGGTGACGGATACGCCAATTTATGTACGGTGTGGACGGATAGCGAATTTGATCCGACGCAGAAGGCCTTTTACTACACCCGGGTAGTGGAGAACCCCAGTTGCCGTTGGAGTCAGCGTATGTGTGTTGCCGCCGGGGTGGATTGTGCCCTGCCTGAGACGATAGGCGATGGTTATGAAGACTGTTGCGCGGCCGAGCACAGGCCGGTAATCCAGGAGCGGGCCTGGTCTTCACCGATCTGGTACAAGCCCTAATCAGGTGGTTGGTGGAATAGTTGATCAGATGGTTATCAGGTAGCCGAGAAGCCCCGCTGCACCTCCAGGTAACTGGCCGGTGCAAAACCGTTGAAAGCGGTTGACGTGGCAGAACCGTAGGCACCCAGCAGGCCGAATTCCAGGTAATCACCGGGGCGCAGGTCAGCAGGCAGGGGTATTTCCCCCGGCAGGCGATCCACCGGGTCACAAGTTGGCCCGAAAACACGGTAGCGGCTTTCACTGCCGATCAATAACTCATCACCTCGCCACACTCTCACGGGCAGGCGAATATCAACCATAATCTGTTCCTGCATGCTGCCGTAAATCCCGTCGTTAACGAACAGGGCGTGCTCCTCCTCCCTGATATGAATTACTTTCGATAGTAGGGATACGGCGGTGGCAACCATCCCGCGGCCCGGTTCACACATTAATGCTGGTACTTCGGCAAAGGTGTCTCGGGCAGCCTCTTCAATGGCTTTGAAATAGACCTCCAGGGGCGCGACATCACTGTTGAGATATTGGGCAGGAAAACCGCCACCCACATTAAGTAGCT
>ERZ1046740.964-NODE-964-length-21687-cov-23.909578_pt1 | contig 21687 bp, 17 predicted proteins | sample MGYA00383093_ERZ1046740 | MGnify/ENA primary metagenome ERZ1046740 (study PRJEB29581, sample SAMEA5548363) | metagenome | biome: marine; feature: coastal; material: water | depth 25 m | study: Short-term variability in the microbial, nano- and picoplankton... | reverse complement strand
GCCCGTTTCCTTGAGGAAGTTTGAAACGCTGGTGTTGTCGGTCATGAAGCTTACTCCGCTTGGAAGCAGGCGTTCGCCACTATTATCTGCCGCGTTCAAGATCCCCACGATCTCACCATTCGCTCCTAGAACTGGCCCGCCAGCGTCTGAGGCGAAAGGTGACAACTCAAGGCGATCAAGATGTTCTTCTCCCTGCAAGCCGGTGGATGCTGCGATCATTCCGTGGGTTAGGGCGGGCGCACTCAAAGTGCCGCCGAATGAATAACCAGACACCAAAACGTCCGTGTTTAAACGGTTCGGGGCCGCGCGCACAGTACCAAAGCCAATGGGCTGAACATCGGTTTTCGGGGCAAGCAGAGAAATACCAATTTCCGGCGCAAACCGGATCAACTCAAACTCTGTGTCGTCAAACACAGCAATGCGTTCGCAGCTCTCTGTTATCTGGCTAGTCGTTAGAACCATACCGTCTTCATTGATAAACGCACCGCTGACGATCGAGGTCGCCTTGCGCAGATCCAACCCTCCAAGCATCGCCTGGCCTGGTTCAATATCAGTTCCTTGCCCACGAGGAAGAACGCCAGACTGTCGTTCAAAACTGCGTTGCATTCTGTCGAGCAGTTTTTGGGCTTGATCTGCACGGTTGGCTGGCCAAACAAGGGTAAAGCCTTTGATCTCGCCACCACTTAGATAAGCTTCGGTGTGCGATATGATTTTGTCATTCGTTCCAGTCAAAAGGAAATTGTTGCGGTTCTTTTTGCGCCGCCCATCCAAGGGCACGATTGAGAGCGTCTGCATCACGTCATAGAGCGCGTAGAGCGAATTACGATCACCTGGCTGGCTGATGAGGTGCACGCCGGCCTCGCTGCCATCTGTAGCCATGAAATGCGCGAATGGCGCTGTGTATCCGTCAAAGCTGACAACATTGGTCGGCATTTCAATCGCGATTCCAGCGGCGCGATCTTCTACAAGCTGCATTCCCAAGCCATTCAATGCCGCATAGTAGCCATTTAGAAGCTCAGTACGTTGGGCGGTTGTTAGAATGCCAGTGTCTTGGAATTGATTGGCATCTTGCCAGCGGCTCATTGAGGAGCGCGTGCCGCGCCCATAAAGGCCATCGATGGCGCCGGTATAAAAACCTGCGTCTTTAAGCGCGGACTGAAGCAGTTTCTTATCGTCTTTGGTGAGCAGCCGTTCACTCGCGCGGGCTTGTGATTTTGTCTCGTCCGTTTCTCTCAGGATGGGATTGCCGTTTTCGTCGACCAGAACCAGCGTATCAGGCTTGGTCTCTTTCGGTCTGTCGGCGGCTTCGTCAGTCGTTGTGCTCTCACTTGGTGGATAGAACTGTTGACCAAACTGCCCTGCTGAGGAAATGAAGCTGTCTGGCGGAATCAATCCGGTTTGGCTGAATTGGGTTAAAAGGTATTTGCTTTCCAACTCTGAGAAAGGCCCAACCACCACGCCAAACTCGCCATTGGGCAGCTTGAAGCCTGCGATTGCTGGCAAGAAAGTCTTGTACGCTAAGATGCGTTCAAGCGCCTCATCCTCGGTTTCAAGCGACTCAACTTGTATCCACATGCTTTTGACAGATTGTGCGTTCACCGGAACGATACCTATGAAAAACAGTATCGTCGCAGCAATGACGTTTCGAAGCATGAGAATTCCTACCCAATTGACTAATAGTTAATGCGCCTATGAAAAACACCTAGCCGATAAGGTCAAGTTTCCGCTTACCTGCAATTGACCCTTGTTGCAGCGTTGCATAGGAAGGCCACGCATTCATACCGAAGGGCAGGCACATGTCGCAAGCAGCGTCTAAACCGCGTAGTTTTCAGGAAATTATCCTTAGGCTCCAAAATTACTGGGCCGAAAAAGGGTGTGCAATCCTTCAACCTTACGACATGGAAGTCGGCGCAGGTACGTTTCATCCGGCAACAACTCTTCGTTCGCTTGGCTCAAAAAGCTGGGCTGCAGCCTATGTTCAGCCTTCACGTCGCCCAACCGATGGTCGTTATGGTGAAAACCCAAACCGCTTGCAGCACTATTACCAGTACCAAGTGTTGATCAAACCCAGCCCACCAGATTTGCAGGAACTCTACTTGGGTTCGCTCGCTGCGATTGGCATCTACATGGATCTACATGATATCCGTTTTGTTGAAGACGATTGGGAAAGCCCAACGCTTGGCGCGTGGGGGCTAGGATGGGAAGTTTGGTGTGACGGCATGGAAGTCAGCCAGTTCACATATTTCCAGCAGGTCGGTGGTCACGATTGCCACCCGGTTTCAGGCGAGTTGACCTACGGTTTAGAACGGTTGGCCATGTATGTGCTTGGAGTCGATCATGTTATGGATATGCCTTACAACGATCCACAAACCCCAATTGCACTTAGCTATGGTGATGTTTTCCGTCAGACCGAGCAGGAATATTCGCGCTGGAACTTTGATGTTGCCAACACGGACGTGCTTCTCAAACAGTTTGAAGAGGCCGAAGCGGAATGTGGCAAGATACTTTCGCTCGAACATGTCGACCCGAAAACCGGTAAACACATTATCATGGTGCATCCAGCCTATGACCAATGCATCAAAGCCAGCCACTTGTTTAACCTGCTTGATGCACGCGGTGTGATCTCAGTCACCGAACGCCAAGCCTATATAGGCAGAGTGCGCGCTTTAGCCAAACAATGCGCTGATGCATTCGTTATGACCGAAGCCGGCGGAGCCTCGGTTAACGAGGCATCGACATGATCGGAAAACTAATTGTAGGATTTATCGTCGTGAGCGCCATAGTCGCAGCAGCAGCAATGTATTATTTGCAGATCTATGCCTTCTATGATGAGGTCAATGCCCCGCAGGACGGCATCGTGATGACGACCTATGGCGGAAGTGAGCAGAAAATTATCGCTAAAGATTTCCAAGGAATTGACTCAGATAGCTCTCCGATCCGTTTTCGAGCATGCTTCAGCACGCCCCATAGCCTTGCGATGCTAAGTGAGACGTTTGAGGTTTATGACACAGCCGAACCTCTAACTGCACCGGGTTGGTTTGACTGTTTTGATGCAGAAGAAATCGCCGAAGACCTCAGTTCTGGTCAGGCCTTAGCGTTTTTAAGCATCAAGAATATTGCATTTGGCGTCGATCGAGTAATCGCGGTTGGTGGTGATGGTCGGGCTTATGCTTGGAACCAATTAAATAATTGTGGTGAACGGGCCTATGACGGTTCTGCTGTTGGCGAAGAATGCCCCACCCGCGAAATAGGAGCCGAGTAAATGCCAGATCTACTGATCGAACTCTTTTCCGAAGAAATTCCCGCCCGCATGCAGGTGAAAGCCGCTGATGATCTGAAAAAGCTTATCACCGATGGACTTGTCGACGCCGGTTTGACTTACGGTGCAGCTCAGGCGTTTTCGACTCCGCGTCGTTTGGCGCTGGCTGTTGATGGGTTGACTGCCGAGTCTCCGACTATTCGCGAAGAACGCAAAGGTCCACGAACCGATGCGCCCGAAAAAGCGATTGAAGGCTTTTTGCGAGGGGCAGGGGTGTCGCGCGATGATTTAGAAGTGCGCGACGACAAGAAAGGCCAAGTCTACTTTGCAAAGATCGAAAAACCTGGTCGTTCCGCTGCTGACATTGTCGCCGAAACCTTAGAAAAAACGATCCGCAATTTCCCATGGGCCAAATCTATGCGCTGGGGGGCTGGAACCATGCGTTGGGTCCGTCCGCTTCACTCTATCATTTGCATCCTAAGCGATGAGGCTGGTGTTGAAACTGTACCTGTGTCGATTGAGGGTATTCAGTCTGGGGATATCACCAAAGGTCACCGTTTCATGGGCCCCGAGGCATTCCGTGTCGTTGGGTTTGACGATTATGAGGCCAAGTTAAAACGCTCAAAGGTGATTTTGAATGCCGACGAGCGCGCCGAAACCATTTGGCACGACGCAACAAACATGGCGTTTGCCGCTGGGTTGGAAGTTGTCGATGACAAAGGCCTCTTGAAAGAGGTTGCCGGACTGGTCGAATGGCCTGTCGTACTGATGGGCAAAATTGACGACGAGTTTCTAGAGCTACCGGCTGAGGTTCTTCAAACCTCAATGAAAGAACATCAAAAATTCTTCTCGGTGCGCAATCCTAAAACTGGCCGCATTGAGCGCTTCATTACGGTTGCGAACCGTGAAACTGCAGACAACGGCGAAACCATTCTTGCAGGCAACCAAAAGGTTCTGTCAGCTCGTTTGGCCGATGCCAAGTTTTTCTGGGAAAACGACCTTCGGATCGCCAACGGCCAGAAAATGCAGCCGTGGCTGGACAGTCTTGCGAACGTTACCTTTCACAACAAGCTTGGCAGCCAGCGAGAGCGGATTGAACGGATTTCTGCACTTTCGCGCAAGCTCTCAGTGGTGACTGGTGTTGATGCAGACTTGGCGGGCCAAGCGGCAGATATTGCAAAGGCCGACCTAAGTTCAGAAATGATCTATGAGTTTCCCGAGCTTCAGGGGCTTATGGGGCGCTACTACGCCGAAGCAGCCGGTTTTTCAGCCGAGGCTGCTGCAGCATGTGAAGAACATTATCAGCCCCTTGGACCATCGGACAATGTGCCAGATCAGCCAGTTTCGGCAACAGTCGCCTTGGCAGACAAACTCGATACTCTGACAGGCTTCTGGGCCATAGGCGAAAAGCCAACGGGCTCTAAAGATCCGTTTGCGCTACGCCGTGCTGCGCTTGGCGTAATCCGTATCATTTTGGCGAACGACCTGAGGGTAAGCCTCGATCATTTCATTGACAGTCAGTTGCTGACCCACGAAATCGCCACACGTCGTTCTAATGGTGACGTAAAAGACCTCAGCGCACTTGAAAGCACTTTGGACGAAATCGCGGATCACGGTGTGTTTGGTGCTGCCTTCCGGTTGGTGCTTGAGAAGCTTGACGGGAAGGATGATGCACCAGATGTGTCTGAAGGTTCAGTTCTTCGGACCTTTGGCGATCAGTTGCCCGATGTATCTACAGACCTACTGGCGTTTTTCCACGACCGTCTAAAAGTCTATCTTCGCGATCAGGGCATTCGTCACGATGTGATTGATGCCTGTCTTGCGATGCCTGGCTACGATGATCTTGCATTGCTTGTGCGCCGTGCGACTGCGTTGTCTGAGACTTTGCGCACCGATGATGGTGAAAATCTGATCCAAGCCTTCCGCCGTGCCAATAACATCCTGACGCAAGCCGAAGACAAAGACGGGGTCGAGTATTCTTACGGTGCTGATGTGAAATTCGCCGAGAGTGACGAAGAACGCGCTCTGTTTGAAGCGCTGGACGAAGCAGAGAAAGCTATCGCCCCAGCAATGGAGTCTGAGGATTTCTCAAGCGCGATGGCCAGCATGGCTTCACTACGCGCGCCAGCAGATGCGTTTTTTGAGGCTGTCCAGATCAACTCGGAAAACCAAGTTATTCGCCGGAACCGTTTGAACCTTCTCAGCCGAATTCGCCAGATTTGCCTGTCAGTCGCTGATTTGACGAAAATCGAAGGCTAAATATCAAACTGATTTCTTGTCATGGTCGTGTTTAGCCTTATGCTGCACCCATGACAGAAAATGCCGCATTGCAGAATAAAGGCGAAAGCATCGCCCTTGTGACCCCATCCGCCGATATTGCGACCGCAACCCACGGAGGGCGGGCGAAGTGTTTGCAGCGTTTGGTGCGGTTAGATTTGCCAGTTCCTACGACCGTGGCAATTTCATTTGATTATGTTTCCCATATTGCGATGGGTGAACCTATCGAAATTGACACCCTGATCGAACCGTTCGGGGATGATCCTTTGCTATGCGTCCGCCCGAGTTCTGAAGATCCTGATTGGGGTGGACCTGGCGCAATTTTGAACATCGGCATGAACGATGCCACCTATGTGACTTTGTGCGAACGCATCGGTAAAGAGGCCGCAACACGTCTCTATTTGCGATTTGTTCAAAGCTATTCGATCCACGTCGCACGACTTGATCCTGATATGTTCGATGATATTGCGCCGGACGAAAGTGCACAGTCTCTGACGGATGCTCTGCGCGCATACGAAGATGAAACTGACGAAAAGTTTCCGCAAAGCGCCGCTCAGCAATTGCAAGAAGTCCTGCGCTCAATGGCGCGCGCTTGGAATGGAACGACGGCTAGACTGCTTCGGCAGGCCAAGGGCGCGCCTGCGGATGCAGGCTTGGGACTTGTCGTGCAACGGTTGGCCTTGGGCGTTGGCACCGGCGAAAGTGGCTCGGGTGTCATGCAGTTGATCGACGCAAAAACTGGTGAGAACCAAATTACCGGAAGGTATCAGCGCCAAAGCCAAGGTCGCGAAGCACTGACAGCAGGTGCAAAGGCGCTTTATCTGGCGCGGGACGATCGTGGCCAATCGCTTGAGGATACCGTTCCGGAAGCGTTTGAGAAAATTTCACAATATGCACAACTGATGCGCAGCCGCCTGCGCGAGGAAATGCAGGTCGAGTTCACAATAGAAAACGGCAAGGTTCATATTCTCGACGGTGTGCGTGTAAGCCGGTCGTCTCGGGCAGCCGTTCGTATTGCGGTCGCTCTTGCCAGAGAAGGGATCATTTCGCGCGAAGAGGCATTGATGCGCATTGAACCGCGGGCTTTGAACGAAATGCTTCACCGCCAAGTTGATCCAGATGCACAACGTGACAGACTGGCCACAGGAATTGCCGCTAGTCCCGGTGCCGCGACTGGAAAAATTGTGTTTTCCGCAGCCGAAGCCCAAGCGATCGTTTCTCGCGGCGAGGATTGTGTGTTGGTGCGCCGCGAAACCAGCCCCGAGGATATTCGTGGCATGCATGCCGCCAGCGCCGTTTTGACCGAGCGCGGGGGAATGACCAGCCACGCCGCTGTGATTGGAAGAGGGTTGGGTTTACCTTGCGTTGTGGGGGTCTCAGACTTGCGATTCCAGATCCGCAAAAAACAACTGACGACACAAGATGGCCGCGTTTTTGGAGAAGGCGACGTCATCACTATTGACGGCTCGAACGGAGAGGTTTTGGCGGGCAAACCGGCGATGTTGGAAGCCGCCCAAGACGACGCCTTTCTCGATCTCATGGATTGGGCTGATGCGGTTCGCGATATTGGCGTTCGCGCCAATGCTGACACGCCTGCGGATGCCCAGACCGCACGAAATTTCGCCGCCCAAGGTATCGGGCTTTGTCGAACTGAGCATATGTTTTTCGAAGCGGATCGGCTTACGGTAATGCGCGAAATGATTTTCGCCGATACTCCCGAAGATCGGGAAGCAGCGCTTGATCAATTGCTGCCCATGCAACGTGCTGACTTTACAGAGCTATTCAAAATTATGCAGGGTCAACCAGTTTGCATTCGCTTGTTTGACCCTCCCCTACATGAATTTTTGCCGTCGGATCGGTCAGGCCTGCATTTGCTGGCAGAAGCCCTGGACAAGCCATTGTCCGAGATTACACGCCGCGCCGAAATTCTTGAGGAATACAATCCGATGCTGGGCCTTCGCGGGGTTCGCTTGGGCATTACCGTGCCTGAAATCTACGACATGCAGGCGCGCGCAATCTTTGAGGCAACGATTGATGCCAGCGAAAAGGGCGCCCCAGTGGTGCCTGAAATAATGATCCCGTTGGTCAGTGCAAAACGTGAAGTCGAGATTGTGAAAACGCGCATCGATGCTGTTGCTTCAGCAGTGCGAACCGAGCGTGGGGTCGATTTCGATTTCCGCTTTGGAGTCATGGTCGAAACACCTCGGGCCGCCCTACGGGCGCATGAGATCGCGCAGAATTCCGCCTTCCTTTCGTTTGGCACAAACGATTTGACGCAAATGACCTATGGTCTTTCCCGCGATGACGCTGGCCGTTTTATGTCAGACTACGTCAATCAGGAAGTCTTCGTTGAGGACCCGTTCCACACTTTGGACGTCGAAGGCGTAGGTGAATTGCTTGATATCGGCGCTAAGCGAGGACGCGATGCAAAGCCTGACATTACCTTGTCTATTTGCGGGGAACATGGCGGAAATCCTGAGTCTATCGCCTTTTGTCGCAACGCCGGCTTTGACTATGTCAGCTGCTCGCCGTTCCGTGTTCCAGTTGCCCGATTAGCCGCTGCTCAGCTTGCCGTGCGGGAAAAAATTAGCCTTAAAACGCATTAGCCAACCGCTTAGCGCAATGCTGCCTTGCGTTCAGGGGGCTAGACGCAAGGCCCTAAAATCGCATAAGACCCCGCTTGACTGCAGAAAAGGTAACTGCGCAAACGGGATTTTCGGGGCTATGTCTTCATTTTTGAAGCTGTTTTCACTGCTTTTGGCAGTGCTTTGGGCAAGTGTTGCGACCAGCAGCAATCTTGAAGATCATCTGCGTTCACTGTTGTCTGCGCATGAAGCTGCGACCGAAAACACGCCAAACAATACGATGCGCCGGCTTGCCAACGGGCACGAGCCTGTTGATGGCGAAGGCATCTACTCCAAGTCATACCTTACGTCAGTGCCGTCCAAAGATGGCGGCAAACAGTGGCGGTGTTTGGCAGAAGCACTCTATTTTGAGGCGCGCAGCGAGGCCGTTATTGGACAGTTCGCTGTGGCCGAAGTGATTTTGAACCGCGTCGATAGTTCTCGGTTCCCAGATTCTATTTGCGGCGTTGTGCTGCAAGGTAGTGGCAACGGCAAATATCGGTGCCAGTTCACATATACCTGCGACGGTAAGCTTGAAGTGATCAACGAGAAGAAAGCTTGGGCCAGCGTTGGTAAAGTTGCTGATCTAGCGATAGCGATGGACAAACGCCCACTGACACATGGCGCAACCTACTATCACACAAATTACGTCAGCCCGTCGTGGTCCAAAAAATTCCCACGAACGGCCACCTACGGCGCGCATCATTTCTACGCCCAGCCCGAACGTATTTCGAGTAACTAAGATATCGACCTCTGGTCGCAGCGGACTTGCGCTGGTATGGGCTGGCAAGCTTTGACCAACGGACTGCGTTATGACGACAGATATCAAACAGGCTTTCGCCCATCCTGAAATGCGTTCGCGCGAGACGTCGTCGGATCCCATGCTGGATCGCATCAGCGTTCGCGATCATGTTGTTGACGTCGAAATTGGCGCTTTTCAGGTCGAGCGCGGTATTACCCAGCGGATCAGCTTTGACATCGTGGTTGAGGTTCGTCCGTCCTCGGGCGCAGAAACCGATGATGTGGACGACATCCTATCCTATGACCGGGTGACCGAAGCTATCTCAGCTGAGTTGGCATTTGAGCGGCTCAATCTTTTGGAGACGCTGGCAGAACGCATAGCTGCTCGAATTTTGGTCGAGCCACAGACAGCACGCGTTTTTGTGCGAATTGAAAAGCTGGATCGCGGTGTCAGTAAACTCGGTGTTGAAATCGTGCGCACAAAAGGCGAGGAGCTTGCATCCATCGATAATGGTGCAGATCACTCAATAGTCGTCGTCCACATACCTATGTTGGACGATCTGTCTAAAAGGTTGGATGAAATTCTAAATCTCGATTGTTCGGTGATCCTTACGGCCCCAAACGCAACACCGGAAATTCTGCCAGATGCGCGCGCTGAATTGCGGTTTGCATTATTGGCCATAGAACAAAACGCATTGAAGGTATCGGCGCAAAGCCCAAAACTGGTTGTTGTTGATACCTGGACAGAGCTGGATTGGGGCGTGAAGAATGGTCAAATCAGCGTTTGGGCTCCGTCTAAGATCGTTTTGGACAGCCCCGACGCGGAGATTTCAGAAACTTCGAATGCCTTGGTGCTTTCCAAATGGTTGGCAACTGAACTTGGGGCAAAGAAGCATATCGTACTCGACGCTGCCACAAATTTGAACGAGCTTGGGTGAGCAAGATGAGCGTTTATCACAGGCCCATTGTTTGCACTGACATGCATCGCCCCAAAAATGCTTTGTCCGTCGCCGGTGGGTGGGCTTGGTTTTCGCAGGTAGAAATCATTGAGCATTCTGGTCGCGTTGATTTAGTGCCGATCAGCGAAGTTGCCCCTGAAATCTTGGACCGCATATCCAGCGCAAGGGGGCAGGTCGCGGGATTGGAGATGAACATCCCCAGAATAATGGGCATCCTGAACGTCACACCGGACAGTTTTTCTGATGGTGGTAATTTTGACGAGGCAGCAAAGAGCGTGCCGCACGCGCTGCAGATGATTTCAGACGGCGCGGATATTCTTGATATCGGCGGAGAATCCACCCGACCGGGCGCACAAGAAGTGACAATTGCAGATGAGATTGCCCGCACTGCGCCAATCGTGAGCGCAATTCGAGAGACATCAGACGTTCCAATTTCGATTGATACACGCAAGTCCAAGGTAGCCATAAGTGCGATTGAGGCTGGTGCAAACATGATGAATGATGTTTCGGCGTTTGAGTTTGATCCCGATATGCAATTGACGGTCGCCAAAGCCAAAGTGCCTGTTTGCTTGATGCATGCTCAAGGCTCTCCCGAAACCATGCAGGAGAACCCAAATTATGATGCGGTTCTTTTGGATGTTTACGATTACTTGCAAGGAAAAGTAGACGCGGCGGTAAGCGCAGGCATTCCCCATTCACAAATTATCGTTGACCCCGGTGTTGGCTTTGGCAAAACGCTAGAGCACAACTTAAGTCTGCTTAGGGGCATCAGCCTGTTTCACTCGCTCGGTTGCGCCATTCTGTTGGGCGTGTCGCGAAAGCGTTTCATTGGAACGATTGGGAGTGCTCCAGTTGCGTCGGATCGAATGGCAGGTTCGGTAGCCGTCGCGATGGCGGCTGTGTCACAAGGGGTGCAAATCCTGCGCGTCCACGATGTTGCTGAAACACGCCAAGCGCTTTCACTTCACCAAGCGGTTACGACCGGCCAAGGATAGCCATAAGATTGTTCCACTGACTGATAACAAGCCCAGTTAGAATTAACACCAAAGCTGCTACTAGGCTTTGAGGCAACGGTTCAGACAGCAAAAGAGCGCCAAAAAAGACTGACCAAAGGGGAACCATAAAGTTCACCATGGTCATAAATACCGAACCTGCAGATCGAATGATCATCACACGCAAATAGGTCGCAAATGCCGTTGGTACGAGGCCTAGAAACAAGATCGAAAGGGATGGTCCAAGTCCTTGCCAGCTTGGGACGCCTTCGATGATCAACATGAAGGGCATCAATATTACAGATCCTATCAACAACGACACAGCACTCATTGTGATGGGGTCAACCGGAGGACAATTTCGCGTCTGGATTGAAGATACAGCGTAACACATTGCAGCCCCTAGGCAGGCAATTTGTCCAAAAAGAGCGATGCCGTTGCCAAGTTGCAGCGCGGAGGGTCCGATCAGGACAACGATCCCGACAAAACCGGTAACGACTCCAAAACCTCGGCGTATGTTTAGCGGCTCGTCGGAAAAGAAATGCGCCAGTGGCAGGATGAAAAGCGGGACAGCGGCCATAGATATGCCCGCGACCGAAGATGGCACATACAGCAATCCCCAGCTTAGTAGGATGAACGGGATCGCTGTTGAGAGCGCACCAATTTTGATCAGCGAGGGAAGGGCATCCCGAGTAGGCCAAGGGCTTTTTAAAGCCTGCATCAAGATCAATAGGGACGCTGCTCCTAGAGTAGTGCGTGCGCACGCCACGGTCAGGGGGCCATATCCCTTAAGCGCCAACGAAATGAACATGAACGTGCCACCCCAGATTAGTCCAAGGGCCAATAGGTGAATCCAGTTCGTGATTGTTGGTGCTTTTACCATTTGGATGTTTGATCACGAAGCAGACGGACAGTCCATTGAGGATTTTACACTTTGCGCTTTCCGCGCTAGCAATTGTTAAAAAGGGGAAAACGATGCCAGACGCCGGACTTCTCATGATGATGATCGTTCTATTGGTCGTTGTTGGGGCTATAGGCGGTGTGTTGGCCGGTCTTTTGGGTGTCGGTGGAGGCATCGTTCTGGTTCCCGCGTTTTTCTATGTTTTTCAAAGCATGGGCTATGACAGCCCTCAACTGATGCAGATTTGTCTGGCAACCTCGTTGGCTACGATCATTGTGACGTCGTTGCGATCCGTACATGGGCACAACAAAAAGGGTGCTGTAGATTGGGATGTTCTTCGGACATGGGCGCCCGGTATCGCGCTCGGCGCGATTGTTGGCGTGGCAGCGGCTTCAGGATTGCGATCTCAAAGCCTGCAACTGATCTTTGGTATCTTGGCGATCATCATCGGGCTCTACCTGTCTTTGGGTCGGTCGACTTGGCGTGTTGCGGACGCAATGCCAACAGGTGTGCGCAGGATCATACTATCCCCGATCATGGGGTTCATGTCTGTTCTAATGGGGATAGGCGGAGGTAGCTTTGGCGTCCCATTGATGACGCTCCACAATACTCCGATCCACCGTGCAGTTGCTACGGCGGCAGGCTTTGGCGTGATTATAGCCGTACCATCCGTTGCGGGATTTCTGTGGTTAGAAATAGACGAGGCGGGTCGCCCGCCCTTTACAATAGGAGCGGTTAATCTGGCCGCTTTCTTGATCGTTATCGCAATGACGCTGCTAACCGCCCCTCTGGGTGTGAAGATCGCCCATTCGATGAACCCAAAGCCACTAAAACGGATATTTGGCGGGTTCTTGATCCTCGTTGCCCTCAATATGTTGGCCAAAGTGGTGTTATGAAGGCTGGTTTTTATGAGGATGGCTTTGCGGTCTATCCACACGACCGCGCTATTGCTAATTGGGCGAACGAAGCCCGGTCTTTAGCTGAAGACGCCCTCAATGATCAAACACTGCTCGAAAAATGGCTAGTTTGTGAGGGGACCTGGTTTGTTGGCGTGGATGCCTTAAATACGGGCCCAAAAGGGCAAGCTGGAGAGGTTACACTGGCGGGCCACGTCGTGAGCGACCTTCTGGCCACATACACCGCGAAGCAACCAATGCACAAAGCGCAGCTTTCGGTCGTATATCCCGGCTACCCAAAGCCCCGAGAGAGCGAAAGCGATGCCGCTTTCAATTACCGTCGAAATCGCGACGCGGCGCATGTGGACGGATTGCACGCTTCGGGCCCTAATAGGCATCGCTATTTGAGTGAACATCATGCGTATCTTCTCGGGTTGCCTATTACCAAAGCGTCGCCGGATGCCAGTCCGCTAGTGATTTGGCGTGGCAGCCATAGAATAATTCAATCATGGCTTTCTGAGGCACTAGGTAGACACCCAGAAGACGAATGGAGCGCGATCAACCTAACCGACGGATACCAATCCATCCGCCGAGAGGTTTTTGACAGCTGTGATCGTGTCGAGGTTCCCGTTCAGCCGGGTGAGGCCATCGTGATGCATCGCCATGTGTTGCATGGCATTGCCCCCTGGCAAGATACAGCGACAGCGGAGTCCGGCAGTCGGATGATTGCGTATTTTCGCCCCGAGATGGCGCTTTCGTTGAGTGATTGGCTGAATTTGCCCTAAAAGTGGAAACAGTGGGTGAAATGGTAGCCCATTGTTGTGCTCTCCGATGCAGATTGTGCCATTTTTTGGGCAATCCTGTTCACACCCTGCCCAAAGAGTTAATGTTTCTACCAAGAGTTTGTGTGTGAAAAGTTGTTGGTATGGTTGCTCTTTCTATCTTTGCTGGATTGTTGATTTTGGGCGTCGCACTTGGGGCGTTCGATTTTGATGGGCTTTTGGACGGCACCCTAAGTGATGCTGCGACCGGCGACGATTCCGAGGATCGTGACGAGGTTGACACCGTCGAGGGCAGCACAGGCAACGATTTGTTAGAAACTGGTGACGACAATGACGACGTTAATGCCGACGACGGAGACGATACCATCAACGCACAAGGCGGTGCAGATGTAGTTTACGCGGGCGAAGGCGATGACGTGATTGACGGAGGTTTCGGTGACGATACGCTTTTAGGCGAAGATGGCGCTGACACGATCGATGCAGGCGGCGGACTTGATGCGGTATTCGGCGGCATTGGCGACGATGAAATTGATGGCGGCGGCGGAGACGATACGATCCTAGGCGAGGCGGGTGATGACTCTATTCTAGGTCGCTCAGGCTCAGATTTTGTCAATGGCGGAACCGGCGAAGATACCCTTAAGGGCGGTGCTGGTGACGATCTTCTAGTTGGCTACGAAGACAGTCTATTTGATACTAACTTTGAAGTTTCCGACACTTATGACCCAGATTTCATTTCCGGAGGTGCTGGTACAGACGCCATTATCGCAGGCTCGGGTGATACAATCGACGGTGGCGACGGCATAGATTATCTAACGCTTGGATCTTGGATCGACCCAAACAATCCCGTTCACATCGAAGAATTTGAGGCTAGCGAGGACATTATCGCTATCATCGTTCCTGATGATTATGCAGGTAGCGCAACTGTCACAGTTGTTCACGACACAACCGGCACACATTCAGGAACAATTTATTTGGACGGTGTGCGTCTAGCTGAGGTCGAAGGCGGTGGCACGCTCGGTTTGTTAGATGCCTCTGTGATTGCTGTAGTTTATCAGGATAATTTTGCTTAACGGGTCTGCCACTCAAGCGAGTTCAAAGCCTTATGGTTGCGAACGCTCAATACGCGCGCTTCGACCACCACGCCGTTTTTTCAGTTTTGAAGCGCGATTTGGCAAGTCGTCTATGATGTCTTGTCTTTCATCCGACGACATTCGAGACCAGAGAGAAATCTCTTCAATCGTTCTGTGACAGCCCGTACAAATTCGCGCGGCAGGATGCACCACGCATACATTGATGCACGGGCTTTCAACCTCGTCACGCTTCCAAATGTCGTCAGTCACTGCTTCGTCTCAAATGTCCAAGGCGATCAAGCGCCCCCTGTAGAATATACGACGCCGCAACGTGATCAATAACCTCAGAACGCCGTTTTCGAGAGGTATCCGCCTCAAGCAACGCGCGTTCTGCAGCGACCGTTGATAGTCGCTCGTCCCAAAAACCGATGGGTAGTTCAGTCAAACGGCTTAGATTTCGGGCAAATGCACGCGTGGACTGGCACCGTGGCCCTTCGCTGCCGTCCATATTTTTTGGAAGTCCGAGGACGAGGCCGCCGATCTCACGTGATGCAAGAATCGCAAACAGTTTTTCGACATCAACGCCGAATTTATTGCGTTTGATCGTCTCAAGCGGGGTCGCAACGGATCGGAAAGTATCTGACACAGCAACACCGATGGTCACCGTGCCCAAGTCCAACCCTGAGATTGGCTTCATTTGGGGCAGGGCAGCGGCAAAATCTTCAAAGTCGTTGTAGATCACTTTACTACACCCGCACGCTTTGCACCTGCGCGAACTATTTCTAGACCGTCGGGATTTCCAGAAAATACCACCATCGCTTCGTTCCAGATTGCGCTGGCTTGTTCCGTGTCGCCTAATATGCCCAGTGAGCTTATCAGCCTTGCCCATTCCTCGGCCGATCCGCCTTCGGTGGCCAATCGTTCTGAAAGTTGGGCAATCATGCTTCTGATAAAGTCTTGTTGTTCTTCGGCAGAAAGCTCACTTGCCGCTGCGATGTCTTCAGCTCTCGGTCCGGCAAGCGACACTTCGGCGGGCAGTTCGTATTCGACACCAGCCCAAAGCGATAACTCTTCGATCTGGGCACGAATGGCGGGAACCCAAGGTGCCGAAGGCGGGCTATCGTCCAACAAATTGCGCCAAACGCGAAACGCAACATCAGGCCGACCGGTTTGGGCCATCATCAAGCCCATGTAATAGCGGGCAACAGGATGCTCCGGCTCAAGGCGTAAAACCTGCGCCAGTGCCGCTTCAGCTTCGGGTGAAACATATCCGTTGACGGCCAATATTTGAAGTTCAGCAAGCGTTGTAATCTCTTCGGTTGAGGCCTGGTCGCCAAGAACGCCAATCAGTTTGGCTTGGGCGAGGTACGCTTGGCGGTGATTGCCAAGGCTTGCCTCGTTTGATGCGAGCAGCCGCAAACCCTGAATATCGTCTGGACGTGCCTCAACAACTGCGCGCAACTTGTTGATCAAATCCTGAACATATTCAGTGTCACCCGAATAAATCGGCGTAGCAGGCAAAGCGGTCTCGGCTTCAGATTGGGTTGGCCGGTTTTCGCGGTTTTCCTGTGCTGCGGTGATCCGTGATTTTAACCCCATGTCGGAATACCCAGGTTGGCCTAGGCTCCAATAGGCGGTTGCACCACCGCCGACCAACACGATCAACAGAAGCCCTACGCCAACAAGCGCTCTAGGGCCGCTGGAATTTTGGTCTTCATCCGCGACGGAGATTTGCGCGTCAGCGGCCAAAACCTTGCGAGAAATCTCGATCCTCAATCGTTCCGCGTCATCACCAGAGATCAATCCACGCGATGCGTCACGCTCAACCTCTTTCAGTTGATCGCGATACACGACAAGATCATAAGTCGCCGGATGTTCTTTGTTTTGACCACCAGTCAACATGGCGCGCGTCAATATCAACGTCACAACCAGCGATATGGCGCCTGCAATCACCCAAAAAGACATGTCTTCTCCTGAATGTGTTCCCCACAGATGTAACGTTGAAGAACAAGTTTAAAAAGTTAAAACTGAACGGGATTCGACCGTGTCGGTTTTAATTATTATAGTGTCGCGGTCAGTATCCTTTCATATCGGGAGAGGGTCCAATTAAATTCTAGACCGCCAACTCGGATTCGGATGCTCATGAAACGTTATTCTATTTTTGCCGTCGCTCGCGAAGCCGCACGCTACCACACAGGATGGGAGCGTGCATGGCGTAGCCCAACACCGAAGAAAAAGTATGACGTTGTCATCATCGGTGCAGGTGGCCACGGTTTGGCGACCGCCTACTACTTGGGCAAGAACTACGGCATCACCAATGTTGCGATCATCGAAAAAGGTTGGCTTGGCGGCGGTAACACCGGTCGAAACACCACGATCATCCGCTCGAACTATCTGCAAGACCCATCAGCCGCAATCTACGAAAAGGCGCGCTCGCTCTACGAAACGATGTCGCAGGACCTGAACTACAATGTGATGTTCAGCCCACGCGGTGTCATCATGCTGGCCCAAACCCAGCACGAGGTCCGCGGCTATGAGCGCACAGCGCATGCAAACGCCCTGCAAGGCGTGAAGACCGAATTCATCTCGCCCATGCGGGTTAAAGAGATCGTTCCGATCATCAACCTGCACGGCCCACACTACCCAGTTCTGGGCGGCCTCTGGCAGGAACGCGGCGGCACCGCTCGTCACGATGCTGTGGCTTGGGGCTACGCGCGTGCCTGTTCCGATATGGGCATGGATATCATCCAGAAATGTGAAGTCACCATCATCCGCACCGAAGGCGGCAAAGTCGTTGGCGTCGACACAACCAAAGGCGCAATCGATTGCGACAAAATCGGTGGCGTTGTTGCAGGCCATTCGGCCGATCTCGCAGCTATGGCTGGCTTCCGCTTGCCAATGGAATCCGTTGCCCTTCAGGCGCTGGTGTCCGAGCCGATCAAGCCTTGTATGGATTGCGTCGTCATGGCCAACACCGTGCACGGCTACATGAGCCAATCTGACAAAGGCGAAATGGTTATTGGCGGCGGCACAGACGGGTACAACAACTACACCCAACGTGGCGGCTTCCACCACATCGAAGAAACCGTCCGCGCGTTGGTCGAAACCTTCCCGATGGTCTCACGCCTCAAGATGCTCCGCCAATGGGGCGGCATCGTGGATGTCACCGGCGACCGCTCACCCATCATCTCGGCCACACCGATTGACGGTATGTTCGTCAACTGTGGTTGGGGTACTGGCGGCTTCAAATCGATCCCAGGTTCAGGTTGGGCAATGGCTGAATTGATGGCCACAGGCCGTTCACCGCTGACCGAAGAATTCAGCATGTGGCGCTTTAAAGAGGGTAAGTTCATCGATGAGAGTGTTGCTGCAGGGGTGGCGCACTAGTGGCCTACTCAGAAGTCATAGCAGAAACCATGCGCGCGGACATTGGCATCGAACCGGGCATTGCTGAAAAGAAGATGTTCGGCGGTCTCGCCTTCATGCTTCACGGCAACATGGTTTGCGGCGTCACCAAAGACGGCGGTATGTACCGCGTTGGCAAGGCTTCAGAAGAAGAAGCGCTGAACCTAGGTGCCGGACCAATGACGTTCACCGGTCGCAAAATGGGCGGCATGGTCGAACTCGATGCGGATGGCTTTGAAGACGACGCCCTGCGCGCCAAACTAACTCAAATGTCGCTGGCCAATGCCGCCAGCCTGCCACCGAAAGGATGATGCAATGCTGATCCTCGAATGCCCATATTGCGGCGTCAAGGGCGAAGAAACTGAATTCCACGGCGGAGGCGAAGCCCATTTGAAACGCTTCGGTCCCGGTTCGGATGACGAGCAGTTTCACGACTATCTGTTTGCTCGTGAAAACCCCAAAGGCATCCACTTTGAACGCTGGCGCCATGTGAACGGCTGCGGCAAGTGGTTCCATGCTGCGCGCGATACAATGACACTCGAAGTTTTTGGAACATATTCCGCCCAAACTTCGGACATCCCGCAAGAGATCAAAGACAAGGTTTCCGCCAAACGCCCCGATTGGAAATGGCGCGAATTTTCATAAATTTTTTATGTCCGTAAATATCCTCGGGGGTCCGGGGGCAGACAGCCCCCGGCCTCTCCACCCGAAACTAAGGGTCTAAAACATGAGCACACGTCTTTCCACAGGTGGTCGCCTGCTAGACAAATCAAAAGCAGTTGAATTCAATTTCAACGGCAAACGCCTAAAGGGCTATGAAGGCGATACTCTCGCCTCGGCTCTTCTGGCCAACAACCAAATGATGGTCGGACGCTCGTTCAAATATCACCGCCCGCGCGGTGTTGTGGCTTCGGGTGCGGAAGAGCCGAACGCGCTGTTTAATATGGGCAAAGGCAATAAGTTTGAGCCAAACCAACGCGCAACAACGACCGAGTTGTTTGACGGCCTATATGCGACCAGTCAGAACCACTGGCCTTCGTTAGAGTTTGATATAGGCGCCATAAACACCTATCTCGCCCGTTTTCTGCCTGCTGGTTTTTACTACAAAATGTTTATGTATCCGCGGGCATTTTGGAAGCACGTATACGAACCTTTCGTCCGTCAGTCAGCAGGTTTGGGCAAAGCACCGGACGCTGAAACCAAAGATGGCGACACGTACGAGCATTTCTATTTCAACACTGATGTCATGATTGTGGGCGGCGGCGTCGCCGGTCTGCAAGCAGCAAAGACTGCCGCGGCTTCAGGTAAGAAAGTCCTCTTGGTCGAGCAAACCTCGTCGTGGGGCGGTCGTGCCGTCGTTGACGGCGGCACGATTGATGGCAAGCCAGTAGCTGACTGGATGGCTGCGACCTTGGCTGAACTTGAAGCTATGGAAAACGTCACTCTGCGCACACGATTGATGGCGTCAGGCGTGTATGATCATGGCTATGTGCTTGGGTATGAGCGCCTAAATGACCACCAGCCAGACGCAACAGGTCCACGCCATCGGCTCTGGCGTATTCGCGCTGGTCACATCGTGACTGCAAGCGGTGCAATTGAACGCCCACTCAGCTTTGCAGGCAACGACGTACCAGGCGTATTACTGGCGGCGGCTGTGCGCGATTATGCAGTGAACTGGGGCGTCTCAATCGGTGATCGCACTGTGGTTGTGACCAACAACGATGATGCGTATCGGACAGCGATCACGCTCAAGGAAATGGGTCTGGAAATCCCTGCAATCATTGACGCCCGCGCCTCGGGCGGCGGTGCCTTGGCTGACAAAGCCCGCACGATGGGCATTCGTGTTGAAAACGGCAAAGCAGTGGTCAAAGTCAAAGGCAAAACCCGCGTTGAAGGTGTCGCCATCGGTTTGCAGGCAGGCGAAGGCGCGGTACTTGAAACCATCAAATGCGAAGCCGTTGCAATGTCCGGTGGTTGGTCCCCAGTGGTGCACCTCTGGTCGCACTGTGGCGGCAAACTAAACTGGATCGAAGAAGAACAACACTTCCGCCCAGATCCAAGCCGCGCGCCCACCGGTGACGCAGGTCAGCCGTTTGTGACAACAGCTGGTATTTCCAGCGGTGCCATGGGCTTGGCCGAAGTTTTGGAAGACGCAACAACTGCTGGCGCACAGGCCTCTGGCATCAAAGCACCCGCAGCCCCTTCTGCTGACGCACGAGACGAAACCCCGATGGAGGCCGTTTGGCTGATGCCTCAGGGTGCCAACATTAAGCTGAAAATGAAGGCGTGGCTGGATTATCAAAACGACGTAAAGGTCTCAGACGTTCAATTGGCAGCGCGCGAAGGCTATGAGAGCGTCGAACACACCAAGCGATATACGACGCTTGGTATGGCGACCGATCAGGGAAAATTGTCCAACATCAACGGCTTGGCGATCTTGTCTGATGCTTTGGATCAACCGATCCCGCAGACCGGCACGACAACATTCCGCCCGCCATACACGCCGATTTCGATGGGTTCGATTGCTGGAGAGGCGCGCGGCGCGACATTCCAACCAATCCGTCGCACGCCGATGCAAGATTGGCACGACGCGCGGATGCCGTTTTATGAACCCGTTGGTCACTGGCGCCGGGCGTATTGTTATGATCGCCCTGGTGAGACGCACGACGATGCCGTTGAGCGCGAAATCAACCAAACCCGTAAATCGCTTGGCCTTTTGGATGCGTCAACACTTGGCAAGCTGATTGTCAAAGGCCCTGACGCGGGCAAGTTCCTCGACATGCTTTACACCAACATGATGAGCACCCTGAAACCGGGCAAATGCCGCTATGGTTTGATGTGCTCGGAAAATGGATTCCTCAGCGACGATGGCGTGGTTGCGCGGATCGACGAGGATACATTCCTCTGCCACACTACTACTGGCGGTGCCGAACGCATTCACGCGCATATGGAAGAATGGCTGCAAACTGAATGGTGGGACTGGAAAGTCTATGTCGCCAACGTGACTGAGCAGTTTGCTCAGGTCGCAGTTGTTGGTCCAAATTCACGTAAAGTCCTGGAAAAACTTGGTGGCATGGATGTCAGCAAAGAATCTTTGGGCTTCATGGAGTGGGCCGACGGCCAAATCGGCGGCTTTGATTGCCGCGTGTTCCGGATTTCGTTCTCGGGTGAACTTAGCTACGAAATAGCGGTTCCGGCTTCGCAGGGTGCAGCATTTTGGGATGCTTTGATGAGTGCGGGTGAAGAGTTCAACGTGATGCCTTACGGCACCGAAGCGCTTCACGTCATGCGGGCCGAGAAGGGCTTTATCATGATCGGTGATGAAACTGACGGAACGGTTATTCCTCAGGATCTCAACCTTCATTGGGCGCTTTCGAAGAAGAAAGACGACTATCTCGGCAAACGGGCCCAGACACGCTCGCATATGGCTGATCCCAACCGGTGGAAACTGGTCGGTCTTGAAACCGAGGATGGGTCAGTCTTGCCTGACGGCGCCTATGCAACTGCCGTTGGCCAGAATGAGAATGGTCAACGCAACGTACAAGGGCGCGTGACCTCGACCTATTATTCGCCGACTTTGAAACGCGGAATTGCGATGGGGTTGGTTCATCTCGGGCCTGATCGCATGGGTGAAACCATCGAGTTCCCGAAAATTGATGGCAAAATCATCAAAGCCAAAATCGTTGACCCAGTCTTTTATGACAAGGAAGGGGAAAAGCAGAATGTCTAATCCTGTAAGCGCGCTTCCTGACGCGGAATTCAAAGGCATCGCAACCGTCACTGA
>ERZ1046740.960-NODE-960-length-21719-cov-4.836641_pt1 | contig 21719 bp, 13 predicted proteins | sample MGYA00383093_ERZ1046740 | MGnify/ENA primary metagenome ERZ1046740 (study PRJEB29581, sample SAMEA5548363) | metagenome | biome: marine; feature: coastal; material: water | depth 25 m | study: Short-term variability in the microbial, nano- and picoplankton... | reverse complement strand
AGTGTTGACTTGAGCAGCTTCAAAGTAAAAAGGGTTTGTTACCGGCGCAATGGTCTTGTCTTTCCATGATTCTCCTTGAGTTGTATTGGACTGAGACAGGATCAAAGCCACAGCTCCCGCTACTAACAGATTGCAAGGGTTATTCATACGTGCAACATCTTAATAACTTTTCTCTGAGTTGTCACTATATCACTTGCGCTTCATGTTACCAAACTTGTCTCACTGAAAAGGTAAGTGAGATTTGACATGCTTCTAACTTTCAGGAACCATCAATCCGAATAAACCGCATTATAAAAAACCAAAAGGATGAAGATCCAATTTTGATTTTTTAATGCCTATCCTACCCTTACATTTTCATCAGTTAAGCGATTGTAGGCATCCATGTATTTTTCCTGTGTCTTGCGGACAATAAAATCAGGTAAAGCCGGAGCGGGTGGTGTCTTATCCCATTCCAGACCTTCCAGGTAATCGCGCACAAACTGCTTGTCGTAACTGGGCTGTGATCTTCCAGGTGCATAAGATTCAGCAGGCCAAAATCTGGAGGAATCGGGTGTCAATACTTCATCGATCAACAATAATGCTCCATTAAAATATCCAAACTCAAATTTTGTATCGGCGATGATGATACCTCTGGAATTTGCATATGCACGGGCACGTTGATAAATCTCGAGGCTGATCTTTTTTACTTGGTGTGCTGTATCTTCACCTACGAGCTCGATCGCTTTTTCGAAAGAGATATTTTCATCATGCCCTGTCTCTGCCTTTGTGGCAGGAGTGAAAATAGGTTCGGGAAGCTCTGATGATTCCTTCAGCCCATCCGGTAGCGTGATGCCGCAAACGGTGCGGTCTTTCTGGTATTCCTTCCACCCTGACCCGGCCAGGTAGCCTCTGACAACGCATTCAATGGTCAGTGGCTCAGTTTTTTTGACGATCATGCTGCGTCCCTTGAGTTTTTCAGACCATGGTAATAACTTCTCTGGAAGAGCTTGTTCAGCTGTGTGTTTGCGATGGTTGGCAATTACCCCTTTCATTTGATCAAACCAGAAATGGGAAATTTGCGTGAGCACGGACCCCTTGGTGGGGATTCCGTTTGGCATCACACAATCAAATGCTGAGATGCGGTCGGTTGCGACAAAAAGAAAGGAATCACCTAAATCGAAAATTTCACGAACTTTTCCAGACTTGATTTTGGGAATACCTGGCAATTCCAACTGCAGAATTGGTGACTGATTTGGATTGATGGAGGACATGGATTTTTAAAAGTTCAGATAGATTGACGCACTTGTTTGAGTCGATCTGAAAACTGGCGTGCCAGTTGCGTTAACGCAGGCCAATCGTCAGAATCGAGAATAGACTTGGTCAGTAATGATGATCCTACGCCCAAAGCAACGCATCCTGCCTTCATAAAGGGTTCTATCGTATCAAGTTGAACCCCACCCGTGGGTACGATGGGTAAATCAGGCAGTGGAGCACGTAACGCCTTGATGTAGGATGGACCCAGTCCGTCAGCAGGAAAAATCTTAACCAGATCGGCACCAGATTCGTAGGCAGTTTGAGCTTCGGTAGGAGAATAAGCACCCACCATGATGGCTCTGTTGGCGTTGTGAACAGGCGCTATCAGCGATGTGCGCAGAATAGGGCTCACGACAAACCTGGCTCCAGCATCCAATGCAGCATGGCATTGCTCCATACAAACAACGGTTCCTGCGCCGACAATCGCAGCATCACCGAGATCACGTGTGACATTTCGAATGGCTTCAGGTGCGTCGGGAGTTGAAAAAGTAATTTCAATGGCCCTTATCCCGCCCGATATTAAAGCATGAGAGAGAGGGACGGCCTGTTCGCAAGTCCTGGCGCGGACCACTGCGATCAGCCCCGCCTCACACAGTTCTAATTTGATTGATTCTCTTGTAATCATAATGACATGAAGTCAATGCGATAAAAGTCCAACCTTATGGAATCCCTCTTGCATAAGCGATAAAAATGGAACAAACAGAAAAAAAGTGAAATCCACACTTGATAAGCATCACCAGTCACTTTATAAAACCATCTCTCATTTCGAGAGCGAGTGTAGCTCAGTTGGTAGAGCGCAACCTTGCCAAGGTTGATGTCGAGAGTTCGAGTCTCTTCACTCGCTCCATTTTTTTGTACTTCCCTAAATCATTCCAGTGCATCGACAAATATCCTCGAGGTTTCTCATCAACGAATCACCACTGCTCTGTAGTATGATTGCCTTTTCTCTGAGTTGACTATATCGAAGAAACTGAGTGTGGATTCGAAGGCGTCTTGAGATTTCAAATCAATCCAGTTTTGCAAATCTGTGGATGATTGGAGGGTGTAGCGTCGCCCGGCTTCGGAGGAGATGACGATATGAAGTTGTTGGTCTGCGATCATGCTGATGGAGGCAATCTTCAAGCGGAAGTCGGGATCATATTGAGTGATGTGAATGGTGACCTTACCGGTATTGCTGTAACCAAATCCATCCCATACTCGCCAGGTGAAATCATCCGTTCCTCTGAAGTTGGTGTTGGGTGTGTAAACCAATTGGTCTTCTAAACCTGAAATGATTCCATGGTCGGGACCCTCAAGAACGACCCGCTGCAGGGCGTCGTGATCTTCGTCTTCCACATCCAAAGAGAAGCTTTTCGGGCTATTTATCTGGAGACTGATCGTCTGGTTGTTACCGGTGGGTTTATGATTTGGATACTGCACCTCGATAACAACAGTTGCTAAATCACTTTCAAATTCACCGTCATTGGCGATGTATTGAATTCGATCAAAACCAAAGAAATCCGTAAATGGGTGATAGGTGAGATAGGGGGGAGTGCCCGATAAGGTGCCATTTTCCGGCATAAGTAAATACTCAATGGAGATAGGATTGTTTTCAAGGTCTTCGATACTCAATTCGAAAGATTCGGGTTTGTTCCCAAAGATCTCTACGCCTTGATCCTTTACTTTTGGAGGTGTGTTTTCATCTGTCACTTCAATTGTAAATAATGCCGTTGTAGTAGCTCCCAGGTTATCGGTGGCATCAATTCTCGCTTCGAGAGTACCTACATGATCGAGTTTGGGGCTGTAAGTCAGTAACTCGTTTTCAATGGTTAAAAAGCCGATTTCAGGAGCACTTTTAATGGAATATGAAACGGTGTCTTCATCTGCATCGCTGGCTTCTATATTCCATTCAACGGGCTGATTCACTGCCGTAATGATCAGGGTATCTTCAAGGTCAGGTGGATTATTTTCGTCCCGCACTGAAAATGCTACGGTTGCAACGGGACCATCGACCTTGCCATCATTGGCACGGTAGGTGAATTGATCCGTACCGGAAAATCCAAATTCAGGGATGTATGTTGCCACGGCAGGAAAAGCCAGGACCCTTCCGTTGCTCGGGCCATCGATGATTTCAAAGTCGAGCGGATCACCATCGGGATCATTGGCAGTGAAGGTGACACTGATCTCTCTATTTCTATTCATCGTTAAATTTTGTGACATAGCCCGGGGAGCGTCATTGACTCCCTTTACGAGTAACTCACTTTGCCCTTCACTGCGGATACCCAGCTCATCCTCAATCACGTAAGTGAAACCATCAGAACCGGAATAATCCTTTTTTGGTATGTAGCGAAACAAACCAGATTCAATGCGTTCCATCGTACCGTGAATCGGTTGAGTCCATTCAATAAGCCGGATCTCATCTTCGTCTGGGTCGGTATCATTTACCAGTGGATCAAATTCAACAGAGCCATCTTCGGTTAAAATGATCCGGTCAATTTCGGCAATAGGTGCGTCGTTGATCGGATGAATGACGACTTGAACTTCGCCGATGTCCATGCCTCCTTCGTTATCAATAATCACATATTGTAATGTGTCCGTGCCGAAGTGGTTGCTTTTGGGGAGGTAGTTGATCTCGCCTTGATCTGTCAGGCTTGCTTGACCGTTCAAAGGTGGGGATAATTCAATTACTTTCAGTGGTAGGTTTTCAGGGTGTCGATCATTGGATAACACAGAAATTAAGATGGGTGTGTCCTCTTCTGTCTCGGCAAGATCAAGATTTGCTTCAGGTGGGCTATAATCTGCTAATACTTTAAACGTTGCACCTTTCTGCGCCTCTGCTCCACTCGGGTCTTTCAACGTAAATATTAAATGCTCCTCTCCTGTCCATTGCACATTCGGTGGAGAGATGGATACAATCTGATTTTCATCAATCGTGACTTGTAAATCAGTGACCCCGTCGATACTCCAAGTCAGGTCCGCGTACCCATGATCCGGATCGGATCCAAACCGCAAAAGATTGATGGGGAAAAAAACAGAACCTTGAGCAACAGTTTGACTCAGAATAGGGCGGATTATTGGGGGTTGATTGATCAGGATGGTTTTCCCAAAACGTCCTGAACGTTGAGCGTCTTTTTGATATGTGGCCCAGGGAAGAAGGTCTTCGCGGTAGGGAGCATCGAGAGACCAGGCATAAATACTTCGCCTGTCCTTTATACTGACAAGCGGAGCCTCCGAAGAATATTCAAGATCAATGGCAGTAGAACCAACGACATCCAGGAACCCATCTCCATCCAGGTCGGTGAGCGTCAAAGGGCCAACCTTGAGAAGGTTGCCGCCAGGTAGTTCCATCCACAGCCTGTCATTACCAGAGGCCGTCCTGAAATAGACAGGATCTCCCGAAATATTCCATGCTTTCAGTCCACTTGTGCGTCTTCTGTCGCCTTCCTGAATCAGTGAAAAAGTGAAACCATAGCTTGGGAGCAGCACGTCCAGTTGTGCGTCACCATCAACATCTGCTATTAGTGGTGTTGCTCTGAGGAGACCGTCCATCACTCGTCCTATGGGCCATCCATCCATAGGGAAACCGTGATGATGGATGGCGTGGATGAAGTTTGAACGATGGCTTGAGGCGATGATTTCAAGGTCTCCATCACCATCGAGATCTGCCAGTGCCGGAGAACCGTCAAAGTGTTCATCCACCAAAGCGGGAAATCCCGAGAGTTCCTCACCGGAAATATTGAAAACATGAATCCCACCTTGCACGTTGTCTTCGGTTCCATTGCCTGCAATGATAATTTCACTCACGCCATCCTGATCCAGATCACCGATAATTGGGGAAGTAATGAGTTTGCCCGAGTTCACATACGCGTTTGTCTTTGCAGCGCCGGGTTGGTTGATATCGAAAATGCCTATGGAATTACAACCAGTGACACTCACAATCTCCAAATCTGAATCTTGGTCCAAGTTACCAATCGCAGGTAGCAATTCCATGGTATCCAGATCACTGTTGCAGGTTTGAAGATTCCAAGTGATGGGGATAGTTCCGTCAGATTTGATCACCATGAGTTTTCGGTTGGAAGTGAAATTTCCAATGGAACTTTCGTGGGTGAGTGCGATAATCTCCATGGTGCCATCTCCATCCAAATCGGCCATGGATTTACCTAAAGATCTCGAAGAGGTCTTGACCGGCCACCCGCCGGACAGCAATGTTCCATCGTGGCGAAATCCCATCAAAAACCCTCCTGTTCCTCCCTCGGTGAAAATTTCAATGAAGCCATCCCCATCCAAATCCCCCGTCAGAGGTAAATCATGAAAGGGTACGGAATCTCCCAATTCATGCTTCCATGCCAGGCTTCCATCATGGTTGTAAACGTGCAAGAAAGTTGGGGAGCCCAGCAAATCGCCTGCTTCCACCACAATGATTTCATCATCCCCATCTCCATCCAGATCTTCTGTTACAACCGAATGCCAATCATCGGGTGAAAACTCTTTGCCGATAGATTGGTGGATCGGGAAGTTGGGTTTCATAGCGTTTTCCAAATGAATCGCAATGACTGTCTCCGTGCTTACATTACCCGTCGAATCTGTCGCAGTTAATCTGAGAGAATAAAGCATATTAGGGGCCAGGGTACTTGTATCCCAGATGCCCAAAGTATCCTGAAAAGGAAACGTTTCATCCTGTGGGGTCAATTTAATTCCTGCTGCAGTCCACTCTGATGGCGATGTGCCAAGCCCATGCTCTAACTTGTAGGTTCTTGATCTTCCGAATACACTGCCAATAATTGGAATTATTTCGCCAGCTTTGAGAACGTCATTGTTTCTAGGTGAAGAGATTTCGACATTGGAAACCTCCACGGTCTGCTTGACTGTGTTCGTTTGATTAAATGTATCAGCAACCCGCAGCCTGAAAGTGTAGGACCCTTCCTCCAGGGATTCTGTATTAAAACCAGTGAGCAAATACGATTCTGTGACGGGGGTGTCTGAGTGGTGAAGAAGCAGCCAATCTGCAGGCGAAGCTCCTTGACCAACGCTTAGATCGTAATGGGAGAAATTTTCCCCATCGGCGGATCCCTCAAAATCAATCAGGGCCCCTACTTTTTCAGAAAGGTTGAATTTTCCTCGGGGTAATCTTGCCACAACTTGTTGAGCCCTCCAGACATTCAGCCTGCCTGATCCTATGGGTTTATTCGGCTGAATGGGATCAACCGCATTCAAAAGCATGCGCGTCAAGTCCTGAGCGCTCCAGTCAGGATAGCGTGACAAAGCCAGTGCGGCAGCGCCACTGACATGAGGGGCGGCCATGGATGTACCGCTCAGAAAGCCAAATCGATTGTCCGGTAAAGTGGAGAAAATAGTCTGGCCCGGCGCCGCCAGATCAATGAATGAACCGTAATTGGAAAAGCGACTGCGTTGATCATTTTTATCCGTGGCTCCAACACCTATCGTGTTTTCAAAGGCAGCAGGGTAAAAAAGCTGTTCGCTCTGCCTGTTGCCACCCGCCGCAACAAAGAGTACATCTGCTTCAGCCGCTTCCTCGACGGCGGTGCGCATCAGCTCACTTCGTATATCCACCCCCCAGCTGGCATTGATGATATCCGTGCCATGATCAATGGCATATCGCATGGATTTGACGACTGTGGCGACATCGGCACTGCCCGAGACCCCAAATGATTTGATCGCTATCAAGCTGACTTCCTGGCAGATACCTGCGGTTCCCCTGCGGTTATTGGCAACGGCACCTACGATGCCTGCTACATGGGTTCCGTGTCCTTGATCGTCGAACGGATCGCCATCATCAGAAACAAAATCAAAACCATGGACATCGTCAATGTAACCATTGTCGTCGTCGTCCAAACCGTTGCCCGGTATTTCTTTAAGATTGATCCACAGGTTTTCTCTGATATCGGGATGAAAAAAATCGATTCCGGTGTCGATGATTGCAACACGCACGTCTCGACTTCCGACCCCCAGGCTCCATGCTTCCGGTAAATCAATGTCTGCATCCTCCGTGCCCTCAAATTGTCCGGTGTTGTTCAATCCCCAGGAACGATCAAAGTAAAAATCATTCGGTATGCGTTCATCGGGTCGCTGCTGAGCCAGCATCACCTGGTAGTTGGGTTCTACATGCAGAACACTCGCATCTTTCCGGATCTCCTTGAGTGCGTTTTTCAGACCTATTTCTGAATTTAATTCAATAATAATCCATTGATCCAAAGACGGTTTGGTTCTGCGGTAGGCAGATTTTGGGCGGAATTGCCGATGCTGCCTTGGAAGGAGGTAGTTCCAGTTTTTAATGTAGCTTGGTTTTGATCTTGTCAACGCCCACTCAACAGGGGGGGACGCCAGGCAGACGAGCAATTGATGAGGTCGTGTCTGGATCTCTTTTTTACCCTTTGTCGTTGAAATGACGAAACTCACCCATTCTGCAGTAGAGTCCGGAGGCTCCTTTGCCCAGGAGTGATCAAGCCACATGGAGGCCGTCAGCACCCAAACAACAGCTGAACTAGCCAGACATCGAAAGCCCATCCTTGCTGATTCCCTGATCTGCGAATATTGTTGCACGGATAAGTTGATTGCAGGTTTTATTCCAAAATGAGACGTGTGTTGTATATGATATAACTCTTCCAGAGAGAGTAATCCAGCGACATTTTCATTCCATGGAATGACATAGATCTTGCCATTGCTGCTTGACCTGAGTGGTCATGACCGGATTCATTAGACAGGGCGGGGCACGAAAGCCCTTCTGAATCATTATTTTTGAATCATGGAATTTGTCAAACACCTCAAATTTAACAGCGATGGCCTCATTCCCGCCATTGTGCAGGATGCTTTCAACGGTCGAGTACTGATGATGGCCTGGATGAATGAATCCGCGCTTGAGAAGACAGTGCAGACGGGCAAGACCCATTTCTGGAGTCGTTCTCGTCAAAAGTTTTGGATGAAAGGTGAATCCAGCGGGCACACCCAAAATGTGAAGGACATTGCCTACGATTGCGATGGGGATACTTTACTCGTCCAGGTAGAGCAACACGGAGCTGCCTGTCACGAGGGTTATCGATCCTGTTTTTTTACATCAATTGATCAAGATGGGGCTGATTCCAAAATTACTGAACCCATGCTCAAATCTCCCGGGGAAATATACGGTAAGAAGTAACAACGCAATGGGGTGATTGGGACAGGTGTCCGCATTCTGTTTTCGTATTATTTCCTATTACAAGCGTCTCAATCCATCTTCAGGCATTGGGTTTGGAATATCTGATTCGATCTGTTCGATCTTGGCCATGGTTTCCTCATCCAAAACGACACCACCAGCCCTCAGTGTATCCTCGAGCTGGTCTACGTGTGAAGCACCGATGATGGTGGAAGCGACGTAATCATGCTGTTTGGTCCATGCTGTTGCAAGGGTGACCGGATGCATGCCTGCGTCTCGAGCTATTGTCTGGACTCGGTCGACCACTGCAAGTGTACGCTCATTGACGAAACGGCGAGCCATGTTTTTCTGCCTCTCCTTGCCATGAATCATGTAATGAGAGAACCGAGCTCCTTCAGGAAATGCTCCATTATTATATTTTCCACAAAGCACTCCACCTGCAAGGGGTGAGTAAGGTAGGAGACTAACCTGTTCCCTGCGGCAAACTTGAGCCAGCTCGCTCTCGCAGCGCCGATTAATCAAGCTGAAATTGTTCTGCACCGTTTCCAAGCGCTCCAGACCCAAGAGTTCAGACGTCCAAAGACTCTTCATCACACCCCAACACGTCTCATTGCTGCAGCCCAATATTCTGATTTTGCCCGACTGTTTCAGCTCAGTCATGGCTGCCAGCGCTTCATCGTGAGGCATGCCATGATCAGGCCAGTGTGTTTGATACAAATCGATGTAATCGGTCTGTAGACGATTTAAACTGCCTTCCACCGCACGGACAATTTGATGACGATCCAACGTAGTCATGCCGTGCCTGACAGGTGGTATGAACCAACCGTGGCCAGCTCCCGTGATTTTTGTAGCAAGGATGATGGATTCTCTGGGCTTGCCCTTTGCCCAGCGTCCCACGATTTCTTCGGTTACACCAAAAGTTTCAGCCTTGGGTGGCACCGGGTACATTTCAGCTATGTCAAAAAAGTTCACTCCATGATCAAGTGCGGTATCCATGATCAGATGAGCCATCGATTCGTCTGTCTGGTCACCAAAAGTCATGGTGCCCATGCAAATTTCCGAAACGACAAGTCCACTCTTGCCAAGACGACGCTTTTTCATGGAGTGAATAATAGTTTTAGCTATCTTTCAGCGCTTTTTCTATCGCAGCCTTGAGCTTCGGGTCACTTGGTGAAACGCCAGATTTATAGTGTCCGATTACCTGGCCTTTCTTATCAACCAGAAACTTCTCGAAATTCCACCTCACATCTCCGCCATGATCAGGGTGGGTCGTTAGATATTTATACAGAGGGGATTGTTTTTCACCTTTGACATCAATTTTGCCCATCATTGGAAAAGTGACTCCATAGTTTTCTTTGCAGAAACTGAGGATTTCATTATGTGTGCCCGGCTCCTGGGCTCCGAAATTATTACATGGAAAACCGATTACCGAGAATCCATCATCCTTGAACTGACTATGCAATTTTTGGAGTCCGTCATATTGGGGAGTGTAGCCGCACTTGCTTGCTACATTCACCATGAGGACAACCTTGCCCTTGTAATTTTTCAAATCAACATCCTTGTCCTGAATGCTCTTCATTTTGAAACTCAGGGCATTCTTTTCATTGTGATGGTCGGCACTCATATGATTGATGGAAAGCAATCCCAAGACACTCAGGGTCAGGAAGCATTTACGTGTGATTCTGTTTAATTGATACATAACTTTTATAGGTTCATGCTAAAATTCCTTGTTCAGCGGTAAATGCAAATATTTTTTGCAGTTTCATACATGCTAGGAAGAAAATTCAAATCTTATGCGGTGTTCGCTTCTTGTTGCATATAGGTCTGTTCCTTGTAAAAACGGGCGTAGATCATATACAGGACCGTAGTTGCCAATATGAGGCCTGCAAAAAACAAGTGGTAAGAGACTCCTCCAAGCTTGGTTGAGCCGTCTTCATTCTGAATGAATTGATTGACGTAACTCGTCAACTTGTTACCGGCAGATATGGTTAGAAGGTAAAAGGACATAATGATTGATTTCATGCTGTTTGGAGATTGTGTGTAGGAGAGTTCCAAACCTGTTTGATAAATCATGACTTCCGCCGCCGTCATAAAGACATAGGCCAGAAGTTGCCAGGCGATGGTGGGGGTTTTACCTGCAATCAATTGACTTTCAATCCAAGCAATCACGAGTACGGCCGGCACTGTCAAAAACATACCGATTCCGATTTTTCTGAGTGGATTCAATGCGAAAAACTTGTTGATTGCAGGGTAAAGTACGTATGTAAACAAAGGAATGTAAATCAGCACCAGGATCGGATTGATGGCCTGAATCTGGCTGGGTAACCATTCGACACCTGCCCAGTTCAAATCCATCTTTTTGGCCTGCAGGACCCAGGCTGAACCGTTTTGTTCGTAAACCGACCAAAAGATGATAATGAAGACGTATAATCCCACCAGCTTACCCATGGCTCGAAGGCCTTCGGGACTGAACGTTTCTTTGAAAAAGGTTTTTCCTCCAGCGGGTATGTGGACAAATTGCCGTCTTCCCAACCAAAAGACAATGGTTGCCAGGAACATTAAAATACCGGGAATCCCAAAGGCCCAGTGAGGCCCATATTGATTGAGTAAGTAAGGAGTCAGGAGCGTTGAAATAAAAGCGCCAAAATTAATGGACCAGTAAAACCAGCCGAAAACTTTGCTCAACAGGTGATTATTGGAAGCTCCAAACTGATCACCCACATGCGCCGTCACGCAAGGTTTGATTCCCCCCGCCCCAATTGCTATCAAACTCAGACCAACCGTTAAACCGGTTCTTGTCTCATCCAAAGCCAATGCAAGATGCCCCAGACAATAGACGATTGAGAGACCGATAATCGTTCGGTATTTGCCGAGAAACGCATCGGATAAAATGGCACCAAGGATTGGGAAAAAATACGCCCAGGCCATGAAGTCGTGGTACCATACCTTGGCCTCCGCATCGGTCATGGGGGACAATTCTCCGTGAGCATTTTTTAAGTACTGCGTCATGAAAATGACCAGAATCGTGCGCATCCCGTAATAACTGAACCGTTCAGCTGCCTCATTGCCAACGATGTACGGAATGCCTTTTGGCAAATTTGCCGATTTGCGAGGCGCTGTCAGGTAGGAAGGCTTTGCCATTTCAGGATTGTGATGCTGGAGCAGTGAAGACGCTCAGGCAATGAGCGATGATTTTGTATTGCTGTTATTGTCCGTTCCAAAAATCCAAAACAAAAACATCTTCCAGTAATGGGCCAACTAATTTGCCGAAATCCTTATGATGTGGGTGGATGAGGTAGTCATCCCGGTCCTGCTCCGAATGAAATGTCAGCACAAATCCATGAGTGAATCCCTTATCCAACCCTTCCGGGCTATTGTTGGTGCCTGTTTCATATGACAAGATTTGAGGGATTTTTTTTTGTAAACCGGCAAAGGCAGTCTCTACCTTTTTAATATCTTCTTTCGTAACAGATTCCTTGAATTTAAAAGAAACCATGTGAACCAGATTGCCTCGTTGGTTGGATTTGCCAGCGGCGTCTGTGTTGTTGGTAAAACTCATAATTCCCAATAAAATGACGGTTAATACAGCGATAAAGGATCTCATTTGCATGACGTTTAATAGTTCAGGTGATTGATGCAAGAAACTATCAGCCTCCATATACTCGAGCAAGCGTGAAAGGTTTCCACATCAAGAGCAGTCTTACGTGGCGTTTCACTGAAAGCGCAAGCGGACAAACTCATGATCCAACGTACGCAAAGGAAAAGCACTGCGGAATATGAGGCGCTCGAGTCCTTCTCGCACCGGGGTTTCGGAAATACTGATGACCCGACTGGGCTCACCTGACCAGAGGATTAGGTCCTCTGAAAATTCAATAATGGCTTTCACATCTTGCGCCGCCGTTTGATGAAGTAATGAAATGGTGAGGTAATTGCCAGGAATCTCTGCGTCATTGAATGATTCAATAGAAATAGTGAGTGCCTGGATTCTATCGCTTGGGTCGAGGTCGCTTGTGCCAAAATAATACTCAGCGATTGCCGGTAGTCCGTCAGCGTCATGATCTTCACTTGGCTCCCCAGTGAAGCCGCCAGGCTCTGCTTTACCGGGACTGCCTCCGTGGAATTTGCTGAGCCTCCAATTTGCTGGATCATTGGGGTCGGGGTTCGTCCTTGGATTGACAAGAACAAGGCTGGGACCCTTGCCGTCAGCGTTCACTGGCCAAGGTGACCTGTCCTCATAATTCAATGTTTGAATGATGGATCCATCAAGCGCGATTAATTCCACCACTTCCCCATTGTTTGCCAATCGAGTGCCGTTCTGGAATTCTCCGGCGATATTGATGCCTGGTGCCGTGGTTGGGAGTTCACTTGCCGATCGTGCGATGAGAGTTCGCATACCGGGAGGCAGCGTAGTGTTGTGCTCAAACTCGAATTCAATACCAGAATTGAAATGCACACCTGAAAGGGAAAGTGTTTGGTCCGAGATATTCAACAGCTCAATGAATTCCAAAATTTCGGATTCGGATGGGTGATACATGATTTCCGAGATAACCAAATTGTCATGAGCTGCAGGTGATTCCAGAATGTAATAGGCCTCGTTCAATGCCGACCATTCGCCGTTGTGCAGTGTTCTGGTTTTGAGTAGAGCAGACTGGGACAAGGCGATTGGTCCTGTATACTCCATGGCATTGGTGTTTTGCTGTGAATTATCAAGATTTGAAGCGACGAGCCTTGGGGTGATCAATAAATCACTGCTGTTGATTGAACCGTTGAGTCCATGGATAGCCAGTAAATTTTTGCCGGTTACGAGCAAGTGCTTGTATGAAGTGATGTCAAAAGATTGAAAGATGCTTGCGGCACTGTCAGGATTGGTCGTGCGTGCTGTTGAATTCCAATCTGGAGAGATGATGGGGGCATTTGCTTGAGCGACTCGAGTTCCATTTAAATAGGCGATGAATCCATCATCATACCGCATGTCCAGCTTGAGCTCCATCACATCATCCAATCTCATTTCATTTGCCACTCTGAAAGGAACACGAATGTAAACACTGCTATTTAGGTTGCGCATTTCTGCAACATTTAACCCGATAAAACCCTTGTAATCAGAGGGCGATGTCTCATACCCGATTCCTGTAAGTCCCTGTTTCCAGCCTCGGCTCTCACTGAATGCGGGCTCTATCCAATCCCTCTTCAAAGAAGCGTTCTCGGGGATGATTGCGCTTGTCGCGGCCCCGTCGTTGAGAAGGATTGTCTGCAGGATGGTTTCCGCTTGTCTGGGGTCTGTTCCGTCCAAGGTATAATAGACGATGCCGTCTTTGCTCTGCAACTCTATTGGCGTTCCTGAAACAATGTGGCCAGGATTCGTCGAGAATTCAGGTGCAGGAGCATTTGGAAATAAACCTTCATTTCGCAATTCATTCAAGGTGGCAAACCTGCTCGAGTGATCATGCAATGTGGGCAAGTAGTGATTGAGGATGTTGTCTCTTTCCACGATCCAAGAATGTTCACGAGTGAAATAGATATCAGGCGCATGAGGGGCAGGAGGATAGTTGTCGTGATTTACGTTTGTGAGTGGGTTCGGTTGTTGCACTCGATTGCCATAAGGTGTGCTTGCCTGAGTATCCCCCCAGCGTGCGGATTCTGCCACGATGGCTTTGTCAATTTGGTTGGCCAGATTCAGATAGCGCTGTTGGCTTTGTTCCAGGCTTAGCGCACCTCCTGGTGAAAAATGCTTTTGCGCCTGATCAGCGAAAAGTAATCTGAAGGCTGAGTTGTGGCGTAGTTTTTGAAATAACGCGCCTACCCCGCCGGAATGGTCATATCGATTCCATGAAAATTTATCCAAAACAATTTCCTGGTCCCAGACAAAAAAACGAAACCTTCCGTCTCCTGAATTGGTGTTGGCTGCCGCATACCCGTTGTGGTGCGGCCAATCTTCGGAGTCAGCATAAAAATGGAGCAACATGTAGTCCGCAAAATTTTCCATATTCACAAACGATTGAATTTCCGCAAAACCTTCGGGAGTGGATGCGTCTATTTGCATCATTTGACTCCACCTCCTACCTGGACTTGAGAAATCTTCATTGATTTCCCAATCCTGTTCATCGCCGCCGAGGTGATTGGAAAAGAAATCATCTTCGAGACGTTCTGTCAGGTTATGAAGGCCAAAGTAGAGTCCGTTCACATAAAGATGGACGAAATTTCCATGAGACGACGCTTGTCCCATGGCTTGTAGGGATTTTTTCATCCAAACATCGCGGATGTATTGGGAGTCGTTGGGGCGATACCGTGAACTTCCCCAACTGACCAATCCCCAACTGTCGGTGAAGCACGCACGCAAAACCAGTTTGTTGAAATTGCTGACTGGGGATTCAGGAAACAATGGGTAATTCAATCGTGCCGCGCCTTGATCTGATGTGAACGTGACACGAAGGGAATGCTTCTGCATGCGCCAAGGACGTCTGCTTGAGTTACCATGGACTTCTATTTTGCAATTTTCCTGAAATCCACTGGAGCCATCTGGTAGCAAATATTCAATGGAACACGGCTTTTCAATGCGAGTCTGGGGAATGGCATAAATCCCTGAACCGGGCCGGATGAAATCGTCTTGAGACATGACGATTGAAACGGATGGGATATCCAGTAAAGCATCTCGAATGCCATAGCCTGGTAAGGTGTTTTCCACGACTCTTGGATCCATTTCATAATCGGCGGGGACAATGCCATTTTTTGATCCATCGTTTCTGTTGACTTCACCGTTTGCACCCCAGTTGTCAGGCCAGCCTGAGGGGTTGGCAGGTTGCCTGGCAACATCATTCACGAAAATATAAGAATGTGTCATGACCTTGCTTGAGCGCCACCCCTCACGAAATGCTATCGCTCGCAAGGTCGTCGTCGTTGTGATGGGAACAGGGCCTTCGTAGAGCTGACCGCGTGAGACCGTGGGCTGACTTCCATCGAGGGTGTACCGGACGGAGGTATTCTCTTCCTCTGTCGAAATACTTACCTCAATGGGGTCGTCATAGAACCCTCTTTTTTCTGAAAATAGAGTATCTTTGAGGATACCCTCATACCCATTACCATTGATTTTTCCAGGTGACGGGGATGTGAAATAATTATTCTCACCCTGCCGGTTCAGTCCATAGGAAATATCAGCGAATTGAGCAGGGTAACGCGGGTCAATTACTGATTCAAGCGTGCGGCCGTCCGGACGCACAATGGCAAGAAATTCTCCTGAATCTTTGAGATTGAAATTGAAGTGAAAAAGACCATCAGCATCCTGGTAATCGTTTGGCGTGACCCCATCAACTACGGGCGTCCCACCATAAACAACCAGATATCCTCCAGCTGGCATGTGGATGGGGGGAAACATCCATTTGTTCGGCACATTCGAATCATCTGTTAGACTGTATCCTGCCAGATTAATGCTTTCACTGCTTGCGTTCTGTATTTCGATCCAGTCAACCGCCTTGTTGTCACCATCCAAATGGATGCCTTCATTGTCAGCCATGAATTCGCTGATGAGGATAGAGGGGCTTGCATCAGTATCTCCAAGGATCTTGATCTGGAATTGGGACTCGACTGCATTCAGGTTTTCATCAGTAGATCGAACATTCAGCGAAAGGAGTGAATTTGGTGGGATATTTGTCAGTGCCTTTGCCGTGAATAGTTGATCGTCTATGATCTCAAAAAGTCCGTTGTCGTTCTTCGTGTTTCCCGTTGAGAATGCATAAGTGAATGTTTGATCAGGTGTTGAGCTAAGCGCAGAAAATACGCCGATCTTAGTGCCAGCGGGATCGTTTTGGTAAGCGATCGAGGAACTCAGCAGGATCAAATTTGAGCCTTCGGGTAAGCGAATGGGGTCACCAATTTCAAGACCATTGATAAAAATATTGTGGGCTGGCCCGGGAGGTGTCCCCACTCTCGCTTTGACGATTGCCACACCATTGGCATCTGCGACCACATTCAATAAAACCATGTTCTGTGAAAGTGACTGTGGAGGGGGGGAGCGACCATCAAAGGAATATGTTTGTTGGTTCCAGGTAGAGACCCTTGACAAACGACTTCCAGAATCAAAACTCCAAAACCTGACGGGATAAGTGGCGCTGGCAATGAGTCCCGTAATCCGGAAATTCAAGCCTTGATTGCGATCAACGCTTCCGTTCGCAAAAAGGAAATCCTGCCACATTTCTGGGTCGGAGCCACTGTCACTTGAAATGCCCCGGTCCCGGGTATCGAGAGAAACGCCTCCTGCTGGAATAACCTCTATGAAGAGGCTGTTTGAAAATCTTTTGGACCAAGGCCGGCCGAGGTCGTTGTCCTCTTCGCTAAACGCCTCCCAAGCCGGAGAAGTTTTGTGGCTGTGGTTGAAATCAACTTTAAGTGTTGCAGCAAGCAGTGAATTAAACGCACCCGACACCCCAGACAGGCATAGACACACTGCTGTAATAGATGCCAGAGATCTCATCAAATCAGACTAGAATCCTTTCCATGGAAAGCAAAGGTTTAACCAGTCGATGTGGTTTGTATGGTCAGTAATGTTACGGATGGTTGGAGGCAGTTTAGAAAACCGACCTGATCAACACTCAAGTGATCGCATTGCCAGCATCAAAAGCGTGCAACAAAAATGTGACCCGAAAATCACTCTTGCCAGACAGGCGCCTCTTGCTGAGTGCCCTTGCACAGCCTGACCGGTTGGCTCGACAGTGAATCTATTCTTGCCGGCTGGCGAATCGACATACCTTTGGACCCCGAGATATCTGTGGTAAAATCAAACAATTCACAGCGTGTCAGCTTTGCGGACCGTGTGATTGTCCACTTGCCAGAGCGCATCGCTACTTTTGCTTTTCCAAACGCATTGAAGTAATGCCATAAGAGCGAAGGCCTTTCTTCAACTTGGTTCCCATATTCAAGATCATCACAAAGAATGACAAGGAAGCTGGGCTTGGAGCTTTCAGGCAAGTCAACGATGCACATTAAGGAGGCGGCCAGGCTCTGCTTGGCATCGCGGTGTTTGCCGTTTCCTGCCGATTTGTTTTGCAAATTTCAGCGCTTCCTTGGTCAGGCAGGTTGCTCTGCAAGCTACGGCAATGAGGAAATTATTCTTTACGGATCTGACTATAGCTGGAGCTCCATGAATGTTCTTTTTATGTCCTGGATTAATTCTCTTATTTTGTCCAAATCCACTACATTATCCTGTCTCAATGTCATCAAGCAGTCCAATGTAATCCATCCAGAGACAGCGACATGCGCGGTTTTTGATCCAATCCACATCAATCCAAGCTCCCAACCGTATCTTCTCCCGGATGCCGTCCAGGCCATAGTTTGCAAGAGAGGTTCCATGGGCGTTCTTTGCCCATTTGTGAAGATCTCGCGTGGTCATTTTGACGTCATCTAAAATCAAACCCGTGAGATACATTGCGTCGTCATTTAATGGATCACATTAATTCAAAGCTAAGCCGAGATCTACATTGACCCTCCGGGCAATGGATTTCATGTCACTTATTATTTGACCTCAAAACAGGGTTTCAGGAAGCCTTGATTATTCATCAGCATATTCCTGATGCGCGATTTGCCCAGGAGTTCGAGTTCCTCGAGAATTGCTGCCGTGCTATTCATACCCCATAAAGATCAGCCTCATCGGTTGAATCTATGCTCTTACGGGGTAAACGAATGATTTAAATACGTTCAGCCATTTATCTGTCAGATAAATTAAACACAAGGTAGCTATCGAAGCTCAAACGAGAGAGATTTGAATGGAATCAAAATACATTGTAAAAATTGATTTGACCCTAATGGAAAGGGTCTTATTGGTTGATTGATGATATTGAAGCCTTGGACCTCATCTGGTGCATTTATAAAAATGAACGTCTGCACTGCTTTTTTGCACTTAACACTGCTGGTGACTGTGCAGGCGGACACAGCGAATGCATTGAGGTTTTATGAGCGTGGCAAGAGTGCCTACACGGCAGGAAAAATTAAGGAAGCAAAAGAACTTTTTACCAAAGCGATCGCAGAAGACCCCAAGCATGCGCCATCCTATCTCGCTCGTGGCTATGTTTACCAATATGATCGTCATTATGCAGCAGCCGCTGCAGACTTCTCCAAATCAGTTGAGTTAGAGCCCGCCAAGCCCGAGTCTTATTTCCGTCGCGCTGTTGAATATTTCAATCTGGGGGAATTTCGCAAATGTGTTGCTGATTTTGAACAGTTTGCAAAACTCTTGCCCGATCAGAAACCGCACCTTTGGCAGTTAGGCATCGCTTATTACTACACAGGGCAATATAAGGAAGGAAGAGAGTTGTTTGAATCTCACCAAACAGTTAATAGTCATGATGTAGAGAATGCGGTGTGGCACTTTTTATGCATCGCTGGCATGGACAGTTTTGAGGCTGCAAGAGCGGCATTGATCCCCATTGATGGAGATTCACGCGTTCCCATGATGCAGGTTTATCAATTGTTTAAAGGAACGGGTGATGAAGAAAACGTCCTCAAGGCAGCTCACCAAGGCACTGCAATTGGTGGGGCACGTATCCGCCACAGTTTCTATGCTCATCTTTACCTTGGTTTGTATCATGAGTCGAAGGGCAGAGGTGAAAAAGCCTTTTCCTTTATCAGCAGAGCGGCCCAGCATTACAAGAGCAATGGCTACATGGGGCAGGTAGCTCGTGTGCATCGGGATTGGCTCAAGAAAAAGCGAGCTCAGGAATAAGCGCCCCAGGATTTCGAATCGTCTGGGTTCTTTAGATTCCCCTGCAACCTTTCTGTTTTCGAAATAATCAGCACACCAGGTATTTTCCCTGCGCACACCGACCTCCCGGACCATTGCTTGCTTGGTATACCTCAATCCAAAAAATCCACAGGCAAGTCGATACTGGTGGCGCTGAACTGATGTTCGGTCACCGGTTTGACACTAGGGTCGAATTTCAAAATGTCCCCTGGCTGACATTCCAGGTGATAACAAATTGATTCCAGTGTGCTGATCCTGATTGCCTTTGCTTTTCCGCACTTTAAATTCGAAAGGTTTGCGAGGGTAATTCCGACTTGTTCAGCTAGATCTTTCAGCTTCACTTTACGGTCAGCCATCACAACATCCAGTTTGAATTCAATTGCCATGGCAATAACCTCGCTCAAAATATAATAAAAACAACAAATTATTATCATAAAACAATAAAAAATTGTCGTTAAAATGGGTTTAGGCTATTGTAAAGTTAAGTGGAGTGTTTATTGGTGAGGCAAATATGGTCTGAATTAAGTCTTCAGTCAATCGCTCCGGTTGGGAGACCATTTCGGACTCATGAGACTTCCTGTTTGCCAGTTTAAAGTCCATTTGAGAGATTCTTTTTAATGAACAAGTTTTCACAAAAGCAAATGGCAGCTTGCAGGCTTCAACGCAAGGCCTGCTACATCAAGGTTTGTTTTCTGTGGCTTGGCTTGACTGTGGTGATTCATTCAGCGGATTACATACAGCAGACTGAATATACGGCACGGTCTTTCCCTGCCAACGATGCCTCCTCTGAGTTCAGCTCTGGATTTACTCGCATTCCCCCGCAGGCAGTGGGTATTTCATGGCGTAACCATTTATCATCTTCAGCGGCCGAGCAGAACAGAATACTGGAAAATGGTTCTGGTGTGGCCGCCGGGGATGTCAATGGAGACGGTCACTGCGACCTCTACTTTGCAACGATTCAGGGACCCAATCATCTGCACTTGAACAATGGTGATTGGACATTTCAGGAGCTGGATCTTGTCGGCGGCGCCGATTGTGCAGATCAATCCTCCACTGGGTCCCTGTTTGCAGATGTGGAAGGAGACGGTGATCTGGATTTGTTGGTAAATGGTATCGGGACGGGAACGCGCCTATTTATCAATGATGGTTCGGCCAATTTCATCGAACACGGTGAAAGCGGCCTTGCGCGCACAGGTGGTGCGATGTCAATGGCTATGGCGGATGCTGATCAAGATGGCGACCTGGATCTCTATGTGGCCCATTACCGTGAAAATACCTGGAAGGATCTACCGTCGGGAGTGACTCCTCGAGTCGTTCAGAGGGGTAATCGTCCTCACGCGCTGCCAGAGGATCGGTTCCTTGCAATCGATCACGGGCCGGGTAGAAAGCCCGGTATTACGGAAGTGGGTGAACCTGATAGATTTTACCTCAACAACGGAGACGGTACATTCCAGCACCAAACATGGTCAGGCGGGCGCTTTCGCGATGATAAAGGGCAAATTTTGGATAAGACTCCCCGCTACTGGGGACTGTCTGTGCTATTCCGTGATCTCAATGGAGATACACTTCCGGATCTACTAGTTTGCAATGACTTTGCACATGGTGCGGATCAAATCTGGGTGAATCAGGGGGACGGCTTTTTTCAGCAGCTTTCAAACCAGGCTATGCGCCAGTCGAGTTGGTCTTCGATGGCAGCAGATGTGGCGGATATCAATCGCGATGGCCACGACGACCTTTTCATTGTCGAGATGTTGAGTCAACAGCATTCCAAACGGCAGACACAGCGTGCCAACTATGAGACGGGAATTCAGGAGCCATCCATAGCCATGGGGCTGGATCGACCACAAACACAGCGGAACACCTTATTTTTAAATCGGGGAGATGGGTCTTATGCTGAAATTGCTCGAATGGCGGGTCTGGATGCCACCGAATGGAGCTGGGGGACTGTGTTCATGGATGTGGATCTTGATGGATGGGATGATGTATTGGTGGCTAATGGAAATAATCATGATTTGCTGGACGGGGATGCGACCATTGCAGCCATGATGGCCATGCGTTCGGCTCCCAAAAGCCGGATCCCCAAAACCCTTTTAATGTATCCCGCTCTGGAGACATCCAATTTGGTTTTTCGTAACAAAGGTGATCTGACCTTTGAAGATATGAGCAAATCATGGGGATTTGATGAGATAGGCATTTCTCAAGGGATTTGCCTTGCTGATTTGGATCGTGATGGTGATTTGGATGTGGTGCTGAACAATCTTCAGCGATCTCCAAGTATTTATCGAAACAACGCGACAGGTCAAAGAATCAGCGTTCGATTGCGTGGTGGTGCGGCAAACCCTCACGCGATAGGAGCGCGATTACGACTCGTGACGATAAATTCCGTTCGTCCCTTTATTCAAACGCGTGTCGTTTCTTCGGGTGGACGATATTTATCTTCGGATGAAAACCTTGTGGTTTTCGCAACACCTGAAGAGACAGGAGCTATGCGATTGGAGATTGATTGGCCGGGTGGGCAATGCAGTCAAATTGAAAATATCCAGCCAAACAAAGCATACACCCTGCTGCAAC
>ERZ1046740.959-NODE-959-length-21731-cov-4.799548_pt1 | contig 21731 bp, 15 predicted proteins | sample MGYA00383093_ERZ1046740 | MGnify/ENA primary metagenome ERZ1046740 (study PRJEB29581, sample SAMEA5548363) | metagenome | biome: marine; feature: coastal; material: water | depth 25 m | study: Short-term variability in the microbial, nano- and picoplankton... | reverse complement strand
TCACCATAGTTACTTCGAGCGTGGCCGATTTGTTCAAAATAGGCTTGTACTTCTGGACTATGGAAATTATAATCCAATAGCTTATCAACTGGCTGCAGTTGTGAATAATCAATGTCCTCTACAACTTTGTCGGTTTCTTCTACCTCGTCATTAATCTGGGCTAAAAGAGTGACATTACAGCAAAAGAATAAACCCCAAAAGAGGCTGAATTTAAGATGAGATACATTTTTCATGACATGCACAATATGATAGTATACGTATGGTCAATTCAAGGCAATGCTATTGTCCTACTTCAAGAGCAGTTCAGAGGAATTACCTAGAATTTAAAATTCCAAATACATATTGATTCTCTCGAAGATAGCAATTAAGCATGTTCAGAAATTCTTTATACCGACCTTTGTACTTTATGTCTGATACTCAAAAAGCTGGATTCATTAGCATTATAGGCAAACCCAATGCGGGTAAATCGACCTTGCTTAACGCATTGATCGGGATGAAATTTGCAATTACTACCGAGAAAGCTCAAACTACTCGCCACCGAATTCTTGGAATTCATATGCATGAAGGAGCTCAATTGATATTTTCGGATACGCCTGGAATAATAAAACCCCACTATAAACTTCAGGAGAAAATGATGAATCAAGTTCGAGAAAGTGTATCAGACGCTGATATCTTATTACTCGTGGTTGACGTCAAAGACAGCGAAATTGGTCCAGAGGTGGAAGAGGTCTTAGCAAAGTACCCATCGGAAAAGAAAGTACTCGTTCTGAATAAGATTGACTTAAGTGATCAAGATGAAGTGACGAAACTAAGTGAAAGCCTATCTGCTAAGTTTGAATTTGGGAATATCGTTGCCCTAAGCGCCGAGAAGAAGTTCAATACCAATCGCCTTCTTGACCTATTAGCGAAAATTTGTCCAGAACATCCATACTATTTTCCTGAAGATCAATTGACGGATCGTCCAGAAAGATTCTTTGTTGGAGAAATGATACGTGAAAAGATATTGAAATTTTATTCTCAGGAAATTCCTTACAGCGTAGAAGTTGACATTGATGAATTCAAAGACCAAGGAAAAATTATTCGAATTTCTGCAATCATTTACACAGAACGAAAATCTCAAAAAGGGATTCTTATTGGTGAAGGGGGAAGAGGACTCAAGAAAGTTGGCACGCATGCCAGAAAGGACATTGAAGAATTTGTAGGCAAGAAAGTCTTTCTTCAACTTTTCGTCAAGGTGCGTGAGAAATGGCGTGAAAACGAGGATTTACTCAGAAAGTTCGGTTACGGAGAAAAGTAAGGGCAAGACCGAGCCACATAGAAGAGTGCAGAGAGCTAGTGGATGCTGAGTAAAACCAAGCTATCTTTGCAGCTCTTAATTTTAATAATCAAGCGAGCATGTCAGGAATCGTAGCGATAGTCGGAAGACCTAATGTCGGAAAATCGACGCTCTTCAACAGACTAATGGGAGAGCGGAAAGCTATAGTCGATGATGTTTCTGGAGTTACCCGGGACCGACATTATGCGAAAAGTGAATGGTTGGGCAGAGAGTTCTCGGTAATTGACACTGGAGGATATGTACCTAGATCATCAGACATATTCGAAAAATCAATCCGTCAACAAGTCGAAATTGCCATTGACGAAGCCGATGTACTCCTATTCGTTGTGGACGTAACAACGGATTTAACTGATTTAGACGAAGAGTTTGCAAAAATTTTAAGAAGATCGGACAAGCCGGTAATCGTGGTTGTAAATAAAGTTGACAACCACGAACGGAAATTGGAATCTAATGTTTTTTATTCGTTAGGATTTGAGGAATTGTATCCAATTTCAGCTGTCTCGGGTAGTGGAACTGGAGAACTGCTTGATACCTTAGTGGGACTTCTGCCAGAACCAGTTGAGGTTGAGGACAGTGAACTTCCTCGAATTGCACTAATCGGTCGACCGAACGTTGGTAAATCATCCTTGTGTAACGCCCTGCTTGGCCAAGAAAGAACCATGGTTACTGAAATCGCAGGAACCACGCGAGACACAATCGATACTCACTATAATGCATTCGGAAAAGAATTTCTATTAGTTGATACTGCCGGAATTAGAAAGAAGGCCAAGGTCCATGAAAACGTCGAATTTTATTCGGTTATGCGAAGCATTAGTGCGGTTGAAGGTGCAGATGTTTGTGTTATACTGATTGATGCCTTGACTGGCATGGAAGCTCAAGACGTGAATTTGTTTCGATTAGCACAGCGAAATGGGAAGGGAATCGTCATTTTGGTGAACAAGTGGGACTTAGTTGAAAAAGACACTCATAGCACGAAGGCTTATACGGAAGCGGTTAAAAACAAGATATCGCCCTTTGTTGACGTGCCAATCTTATTTATTTCTGCGTTGACGAAACAGCGGATTCACAAAGCCATTGAAAAGGCAATAGAGGTTCACGAAAACACCAAAAAACGTGTTTCTACAAGCAAGTTAAATGATGTTTTGCTTCCTATAATTCAGGAAAAACCGCCTCCATCAAAGAAGGGTAAGTATATTAAAATCAAGTATATAACTCAATTGAAGTCAAACAAGGTGAGTTTTGCGTTCTTCTGCAACCTCCCTCAATATGTGAGTGAAGCATATACACGATTCTTAGAAAACCAAATTCGCGAGCATTTTGATTTTGAAGGTGTTCCAATTACAATATACTTTAGAAAAAAGTGACGTAAATCTTGAACAATTGCGCACTACGTCTATATTTGTGCTTTATTGTATCAGTTACCCTAAATCATAGAACAGATGAAAAAGATTTTTGCACTTTTAGCAATGGTTTCTTTTTTCTCTCTAGTTGCTTGTAACAATTCATCATCAAGTGATGACAAAAGCGCAGAGGAAGAAAAGCAAGAAGTTAAAGACGACTTGGAAGAAATGGAAAAAGAAGCTGGCAACGCAGTTGAAGATGCTGCTAGCGATGCCGCTGACGCGGCTGGAGAGGCTGCTGACGCAGCTGGAGACGCAGTAGACGCAGCTGGAGACGCAGCTGGAGACGCTGCAGACGCAGCTGGAGAGGCTGTTAAAGAGGCTGCAGATGATGCAGCTGAGCACATGGACGGTGGTCACTAGTTCCATTGAAACCAAAAAAAATTAAAGGTGCCGTTGGCACCTTTTTTTATTTAAAAATTTTGGAACTCTTTACATGTCCGAAGGAATTGATAACTGACTGAATCAATTATTTTATTTTCGCCCAATGAAGAAATCAATCGGAGCCCTTTTTCTATTTCTTGGAGTACTTCTATTTACGTCATGTGCGAACGAATCCAATAATGAGGAAGGAAAGACAGAGCAGGTGAATGACATGCTCGAGAAGTCCAATCAAAAAGCTGACTCGCTTAAAAAAACTCTAGGGATTGAGTAATACTGCCTTTTTATCAAAATAGTTCATAGCCTCTTGCAAATAGGCATTTCTGCTCGGTTCGAAGATCCACGCATCATCTCCGTAGAATTGATAGGCCAATTCAGCTTTAAGTGCTTGTTTGTCATCCTCGGTGAAGTTTGGTATTAGATTAATTTTGTCCAAAATACTTTCAGATTTCCAGAAATCGGAAACTGTTTTTAATCCGATGATCAGATTGAAGTTTGCATCCACGAAGCGGATATGCTGATTAATATAATCTTTCTGATCTGCCGTAATTGGCTCTTCGAGCATGACATCCGGTTCAACTCCACCGCCGGCTGCTACTTTTCTTCCGTTTTTAGTTCTGAATTTTTGAGGACTTATAGAAGTATCGCCAGTATACCCATTTTCGCCATAAGGTTTCTGAATGCTTCTTTTGGAAGGGATATAATATCTAGAAACAGTTAGACGAACTTGAGAAGCATCTTGTAGGTGAAAAGTTTCTTGTACCAACCCCTTACCATAGGTGCGTTCCCCGATTACAATTCCTCTATCCAAATCTTGAATAGCGCCGCTGAAGATTTCACTGGCTGAAGCGGAATATCGATTAACCAAACAGATTAGCTCTAGATCCTTGCAAGATCCTCCTAGGGTGGCATTATAAGTTTTTCGGTTTTCTCCTTTTCCTAAAGTGTACGCTAGCAATTCTTGAGAATCAATAAACTCATCCAGCAGCTCAACTGCAACTTGAAGGTATCCACCGGGATTCCCTCTTAAATCGATTATAATACGACTCAGCGAATTGTCTTTTTGATACTTTTTTAACCCTTCGTTGAATTGATCCAAAGTAGGATTAGCAAAATGTGCAACCTTGAAATAAACCGTGCTGTCGTCCAAGAGAGAAGTCTGCACCGTTTTCAGTTTTACCTTACCTCTTTGAATATCTTTGGAAAGTAGTTCACCTGTAGCATTTCTCCATATCTGAACACGAACGGTGCTCTGCCTCTTGCCTTTAAGAAAGCTGATAATTTCTTTATTGTTCTTTCCTAAGAGCGATGTGTCGTCTGCACTGAGAATCCTGTCTGACGGCAAGACTCCAGCTTTCATTGCTGGTCCATTTTCAATAACTCTGGCGACGTAAGGAGTGTCATTGTGCAAGAAAAATTCAATACCAACCCCGTCAAAGGAACCTTTTAAGTCTTGATTCGCTGCTGCAACATCCCTTGCAGCGATATAGGTTGAATGTGGATCAAAAGAATGTAGGTATTTGTTGATGGCCTTATCTTCCAGTTCTGTTTGATTAAGCGTATCAACATATTGATCACTTACCAACTCCATAACTTGTTCGAGTTTACTCTGTGATGCAAATGGTTTGCTGAGACCTGAAAAATCCCAATATTTCCCGAGCCCTATGCCTATGGTGAGGACTAGAGCGAAATAAAGTGGCATAAGATTGCTACCGAAGGTTTTTTTCAATTTTTGATCTTCGTGATTCACAGACATGCAAGATGTCGAACTTAATTTTTTGATTCAAGAAAAATAGACTTAGAACCTAAAAATGTGGTTAAACACAGACTTTGCAGGGATTTAAAACTTCCTCCCTACTAGGATTGGGCTATTGTCATCAAACTTAATTCAAGTGCTTTGGAGCTTATTCCTACAGGTTTTTGATTGAACTGGTGAACTTTCAGCATCGCTCTTTCGATCGCTTCAGAAACGTCCATCATAATCTGAATATCACCGACATCCGCATCTTTTCGCATCAAATAAGCAAAAACTCTGGCCATGCCACAGTTGGCTATAAAATCAGGAATAACAGCCATGTGATGGTCGGCATAACGCGAAATTGGTCCCATGAAAATCTCCTTATCAGCAAAAGGAACATTTGCCCCACAAGAAACGACCTCCATTCCTCCTTCAATCATTTGATCAACTTGAGATTTTGTAACCAATCTGGATCCAGCACCCGGAATGAATACTTCCGACTTTAATTTCCAAATACGCTCGTTCGCTGCTTCAAAACTAATCATGTCAGGAGAGCTCAACTGATTGCCGTTCCTGTTGATCATTAAACCAGTTATTTCTTCTAGTGAAAAGCCATCTTCCTTAATCAATCCACCTTCTCTGTCGATTATTCCAACAATAGATATCCCATTTTTGGCGAGATAATAAGCTGCTGCTGCTGCTACATTTCCCCAACCTTGGATGATTGCTCGTTTGTAGTTCATCATACCGCCCCATATTCCGTAATAATGACGGACGGCTTCAGCTACCCCCCAGCCTGTAATGAGGTCAGAAATCGTATATTGATGCTCAACTGATGGAGTAAACTTGCTTTCTGTAACAACGAGTTTGGCACCACTCTCAAGTCGGTTCAATGCTTGTAATTTCTCTTCAGGACTGTAATCAGAAAGGTGACCATTAACAATACCCTCTTGTGGATGGATCAAACCGTATTCTCTGGTAATCGGCATTACCTCTTTGATCTTATCTACGTTCATGTCACCACCAGTGCCATAGTAATTCTTCAAAAGTGGATAAACGGCTTTATACCATCTTCTGAGCACGCCTTCTTTTCGAGGATCTTTTGGGTCAAAATCTATACCTGATTTTGCACCTCCTATTTGTGGTCCGCAAACGGTAAACTTGATTTCCATGGTTTTGGCAAGCGATTCCACCTCCCTACGGTCGAGGCCAATTCTCATTCGAGTTCCTCCACCTGCCGCACCCCCTCGTAAGGAGTTTATTACCACCCAACCTTTTGCTTCGGTTATGGTGTCGCTCCATTCAAAAACAACTTCGCATTTCTTGTTTTCGTATTTCTCTATGAGTTCAGTTAATTTATCCATGGGCTATTGCATTTCGATTCGCTGGTAATAATTGTTTTTGCCAATTATATTCAAAATATATATACCGGTCGGGTAAGTTCCGAGTCGAATAAAACCGTCGGTAACGACTAGCTGGTCCACCATTTCCTGCCCAATAGTATAAACGTTGACTACCGTTCCATCCTTGACATTCCCAGCCGTAAGTACACCTTTACGACTAAAGTCTGGGAAAAACAGGAGTTTTTCAACCAAGCCGTCAAAACTAAATTTAACTGAGGTCTTGATGTCGATTGTAACCGTTAGGAAACTACTGATATCGCGATTGCTCACCTTAACCTTTAAGAAAAACTTCTTCTGTTTTTTGGTGTCGATCATGGTTGCTCGTGCAATGGACAATACGCCACTGTGCTGAGCCAGCTTAAATATACCTCGCTGATTCCCCGAAACGATTTCATATTTCAATCCTCGTTGTCCTTTGTTGTAGACCTCGATTTCTCCAATTTTATAACCGCTCTTATTATAGTCCCGAATCACAAAATGATGGTCACGAACCTTCGGCGGAATCTTAGGGCTAATGCTATACATTTCTCTTCCGTCAGTTTTACTTGCTGCGGAGAAATAGAGCTGGTGCTGAAATAAACTCAAATCTCGAATATCGAATACATCGCTCACGTCGAGATCAAGAATAGTGTCCCTATTGACTTGATAAAGGTTAAAATCGTTTTGTTCAGCTCCTCTCAGAGTAACAAATAATTGATTGCCGGCTGAAATTAGAGACTCGACATGAGTGGCACCCTTGGAAAATTTTAAGGACCTAAAAGGTTTTGCCTTTTGATTTTTTTCAAGCTTAAAGAGGCTTACTCCCAATTCTGGGTCACGACTCACGAAGAAAAGTTTGTCATTGGCAGCTGTTGGCCTAATTGGTAGAATTAATTCGTGATTAGGGACATGAGCTCCATGTTTGCGAAAAACACCTTTTTTATCGTAGCTCATTAACTGGAGACCACCTTCGGTCTTGGCTTTGAAATAAAGTTTATTGTCAAATTGAAAGAGTTCGCCCACACTTGTGTAACCGCGGAATCGTGAGTCCTTAAATATCTTCCCACCTGTTGTGGTATACATGATGCCATTCTTGCTCAGAAAAACTTCATCATTAAAACTTTCTATGTGGTCAGCAAAAGAGCGCAGACAATTATTCTTTCCTCTTGCAAAAAGAGCAGCTTTTCCATTTGGGCCAATTTGAAATAGTACAATACGCCTTCCCACCGAATCCTCTTGAGATTCATTCCCTATTCTATGTTCTGCGCCAAGTTCTACTTCAATGAGCAAGCGGCTATTATGAACCGTTGACACATTTCCTATTTGAGCACACTTGAACACATTAGCCACCAATCCTTTTTGGTAATAGTACATACCACCTGGAGTCAGTTCTCCTTTGGCATAGAAAAAGAGTTTCTCTCCGAAGTAGGAGTATTGCGAGGTAATTGCCCCAAGGGGAAAAGGGCTTTGTTCTTTTTCTTTAACGTCTAGATTCAAATAGCTATCGCTAAAACTAGTCAGTCGTAAATGTCGGTTACCGTCATATTGATATAATTGGCTTCCTCTACCTTCACCCGAAGCATTAAAAAACAACAATGTAGGGCTCGTTTTGAACTCAGAACCAAGACTGAACGAACTTCCTTTTCGATTGATATTGGTTTGATTTTCAATATCACTCTGAGCTATCGCCATGACGCCAAAAAGAAAGAAAAATAGAAATGCGAACGTTTTGCTCAAAAGTCTATGATCTAATTATTAAAGTAGATTTGAGAAGTCACCACTCAATTCACCAGCAATGGAATCTGCTTCTGCGCCAGTAAGTGAACTCAGAATATTCACCTCGTTGCGAACTCTCAACACGCCCATTAGTGCGAATATCAATGCCTCTTTATAGTTCACAATCTTTTCGTCACCTATAATAATTTCAGCATCTGTGTGGGTGCGCAAATGGTCAATCAATGTTTTGTTAAATGCACCACCACCAGTAACGTAAACTCGTTTCTTGTCAACCTCTTCACCTGCTAGTTGTTGAATATTTGAGCCAACTTGCCCCGAGATGTGATCAACTAAGGTTTTCATTTTGTCTTCCTTAGACGCATCCGAATTTCTTACTCGGAACCAGAAATTCTGATTGATCCATTCTCTACCCAGTGACTTAGGAAAAGACTCTTCGTAATAACCAATACTATTCAGATCTGAAAGAAGGTCATAATCTACTCGACCTTGTTCAGCGATTTCTCCGTTTTCGTCGTATTCTTTACCGAATTCTCGAGCGATTCTATTCAACAAAATATTAGCCGGACAAACGTCATAGGCAATTCTTTGACCTTCATAAGTCGCAGAGATATTTGCAAAGCCACCTAGGTTCAAACAGAAGTCATATTCATTAAAGAGAAGTGCGTCACCGACACCTGAAATTGGCGCGCCTTCACCATCCTTAACTACATCCATGGCTCTAAAATTGGTGACCGTTGGAATGCCTGTCACGCCGGCAATAGCGCTAGAATCTCCGATTTGGAAACTTACATTATTCTCGGGCTGATGAAAAATTGTGTGACCATGAGAACTGATCAGGTCAACCTCGAGACTATGATGATTGATAAATTCATTAATCAACTCGCCAATATATTCACCGTAATAGCGATCGGTGCGATAAACATTAAACGCGTTTTGATTACGCAATTTCGATAAACGCAATCTCCAAGTTTCATTATATGAAACAGTTTCAGCGTTTAATATTTCATAGGACCATTTCCCTGCTTCGTCGACAATCAACTTGCAATATGCCAAATCAACGCCATCCATCGACGTCCCTGACATCACTCCAATAACTCTATATGTACTCATGCTTTATAATTTTCTAACCCTTCCACTTTATCACATCCCCACCCTTCCAAGAGACGCAAATTTACACTTTTACGAGGAAAAAATGTCTTCAATTCTCATGCTAATAGCTTGAGCGATTGCATTAATTTCGATTGGTTTTTTATTAGCTAAATTCTCAATTTTACTCTATTAAATCAGGAATCGAGTATCATTGTATACTTAGTTTCAATACGTTGACAACGACAATTTCTCCAAGGATATTACACGTGAGCACTCCCCGAACTTGGAGAGGTGGAGAACGCCAAGTTTTTTCCCTAATTCAAGAATTGGAAAAGCAATCATTATCTCAATGGTTGATTTGTCCTGTAAACAGCGTATTGGCTCAGCGCTTGGAGGAAACCGACTTCGATAGAACGCATCAACACCCCAAAAAGCGAGGAGGAATCGACCCATTTTTTGCGTTGAACTTGAAGAAGTTATGTGTCGAAAAAGAGATCGACATTGTTCATTGTCATGACTCACATGCACACACTGCTGCAATTCTCGCGGTGGTAATTTATAGATTGAAGGTCAAGATTGTGGTCAGCAGGCGTGTTGACTTTCCTATCAGTTCGTCGATGGTGTCTCAATTCAAGTATAATCACCGATTCGTACAAGCTATAATCTGTGTGAGTGATGCGATTAAGGAAATTGTTAAAAGTGGAGTACCACAAAAGAGCACTAAAGTGCATACGGTGTATTCAGGAGTCAATCCCGAGAAGTATGAAAACCTTGAAGAAGTTGACTTGCGACGTGAGTTTCAGATACGTCCTGACAAACAAGTTATTGTTAATGTGGCAGCTTTAGCCGATCATAAAGATTACCCTACATTCTTAAAAACGATCTCCAAATTGAAGAATCGAGATCTATATGCAGTCATTTTCGGTGATGGAGAGCTAAAAACTGAATTAGAGGAGTTGGCGGGCCTTTTAGAAATATCCCACAAAGTGAAATTTGCTGGATTTCGAACCGACGTACTTCCTTTTCTAGCCAAAGCGGACTGTTTTTTATTCCCTTCGAAAATGGAAGGCCTGGGAACAGCAGTGCTTGACGCTTTTGGATGTGGAGTTCCTGTAGTCACAACAAGAGCTGGAGGGATTACCGAAATGGTAGAACATGAGCAAAATGGACTTCTTGCAGATGTAGGTGATTATGAAACTCTAGCGTCTCATGTAGAGCAAGTATTAGACAATCAAGAACTAAGAAAACGCTTAACCAAAAATGCAAAATATACCCTTAGCGAATTTTCAGTTCAACATACTGCATCAGGAACTTTAAAGATCTATCGAAACATTTTGTCCTAATTCCTTAAATTCACGACTCCTATTTTCAAGAACTCTCCTATGGCAGAAACCGTATTAATTATTGGATCGGAAGGTCAGGTTGGAACCGACCTCGCCGCTCAGTTGAGGTCCGTTTATGGAGACTCAAATGTGATTTGTTGCGACATCAAAACCGAAGACTCGGAAAAGACGGCAAAGGGTCCGTACCACGTGGTTAGCGTTTTAATAAAAGAACAAATTCGAAGAGTTTTCCAAAAGTATAAGCCAACTACAGTATATCATCTGGCTGCAATGCTGAGCGCTACCGCAGAGGCGAAGCCAAAATTTGGTTGGGAACTGAATATGGAAGGCCTGTTCAATATATTCGATGCATGTTTGGAGCATAATGTTAAACGGCTTTTTTGGCCAAGTTCTATTGCGGTTTTTGGTCCAAATACTCCAATGCACAATACGCCACAATCGTGCGTAATGGACCCGAATACCATTTATGGTATCAGTAAGCTGGCTGGAGAACGCTTTTGCGAGTATTATTATGAAAGATGGGGGCTAGATGTTAGAAGTATTCGATACCCTGGTTTAATCGGTTGGCGAGCTCAACCCGGAGGAGGAACCACAGATTATGCAGTTGACATATTCCATAAAGCATTAGAAAAAGGTAGCTATACTTCATTTCTTAGAGAAGGAACACATTTGCCAATGATGTATATGGACGATGCTATTCGCGCTACAATAGAAATTACTGAAGCTTCGGCGGACCAAATCAAAATAAGGTCCGCATATAATCTCGGCGGAATCAGTTTTGATCCAGAGGAATTAGGAAACGCGATAAAGAAAAAAATACCGGACTTTCAATTAAATTATTCTCTCGATAGCCGCCAAGCAATTGCAGATTCTTGGCCATCTAGCATTGACGATTCGCACGCCCAAGCTGATTGGGGTTGGAAGCTGAAATACGGTTTGGATGAAATGGTTGAAGAAATGATCCACATGCTTGGCCCAAGATATTCTTGAGAAGCCATACCTTTGTATTCATCTGAAAGGGGTGCTGTGCAATATTTGCATGGCTGAGATTATACCCTCGACCTGATCCGGGTAATGCCGGCGTAGGAAAACGGAACCACCTTTTTCAGTGTATAATTTGAAAAAATGAAAAAGGTATTCACGTTTCTATTAAGCACACTTTTTTTTCTCAATAGTTCAGCGCAGTTCAACTACAGCGGTGTGGTGCTCGACGCTTCAACGAATGAACCAATAGAGGGGGTGCAATTAACATGGTCTTATCAAGGTCATTCAATAGGTCAGACAACCTCAGAAGATGGAAAGTTTCATATAGGCCTTGGAACAGAATCATATATGATGAGGGTTTCACATGTCGCGTATCAGCAGATCGTTACGCCAATTACGCTTGATAAAGATTCAACAAGTATCATTTATATGGTCGACAAAATTGAACAACAGGAAGAAGTCATTGTATCTGGATTACGCGTTGAAAAAGGCTCTCCCTATAGCTTCACAACCTTAAAAAGAGCAGAAATTAATAAGGTCAATTACGGGCAAGACTTGCCTTATGTTCTAAATCAAACTCCAAGTGTTTTGGTCCACAGTGATGCCGGTGCTGGAGTAGGTTATACTGGCATGAGAATAAGAGGTGTGGATCCAACTCGCATCAATATTACCATCAATGGAATTCCGTTGAACGACGCAGAATCACATGGTGTTTTTTGGGTTAATTTACCGGACCTGAGTTCGTCGATAAGCAGTATTCAAATTCAGCGTGGGGTTGGTTCTTCGACAAACGGATCTGCCGCTTTCGGTGCAAGTGTTAACCTGAAAACAGATGCCATTGCTCAAAAGGCATTTGGAAGAGTAACTGGAGGAATTGGGTCATTTGGAACACAAAGGGTAGCAGTAGAATTTGGGACAGGACTAACACAGAGCAGTTGGGGACTACAGGGAAGAATATCCAAAATTCAATCTGATGGTTTTGTTGACAGAGCAAGCTCAGATCTCGAATCGGTGTTTTTGACTGCAGGGCACTATGGAAAGAAGTCCGTTTTGAAATTCGTGATGATGAAAGGATTTGAGCGCACATACCAAGCATGGTACGGTGTGCCTCAACCAAAATTCAATCAAGACGGGGATGGTTTGGCTTCATTTGTATACGACCTGGGGATTAGCGGAGAATATTTGGAAAATCTTAATAATAGTGCTTATAACACGTATAATTATTATACCTACGAAAACGAAGTTGACAATTATAATCAAGACCATTACCAACTCTTTTATACCCACCGTCTCAAGAAGAACTGGACTTGGAAAGCGGCAGCGCATTATACGAGAGGTTATGGCTACTTTGAGCAATATCAAGATAAGAATAACTGGTTGGACGATACTCGCTTCAGTGATTATGGGTTAGACAATGTGGTATTAGGGGGCGACACAATAACCAATGGAAGTTTCATTCGGCGAAGATGGTTAGACAATCATTTATACGGAGCCTTGGGGTCGGTGCGACTAAAGACTTATAATCATACATTCGATTTAGGCATTGCCTATCAGGAGTATCGTGGGGGTCATTATGGAGAGTTGGTTTGGGCCGAATATGCATCTAATTCTCAATTGGGAAGTCGCTATTATGATAATTCGGCAATCAAGAAAGAAGGGAACTCATTTGCTAAATATGCCCGAAGTCTTAATAAGCGAATCAATGTATTTGGTGACATACAATTTCGCTGGGTAACTTATGACTTCCAAGGACCGAATCAACGTGGGGCCTTAACTGATCAGAGCGACGATTTCTTATTCTTTAATCCCAAAGCTGGGATATCCTACAAACTGAGTAGTAAACAAAGCTTCTATGGATCAGTTGCTCGGTCTAACCGGGAGCCGGTTAGATCTGACTATACTGAGTCTAGTGTAAATAGCCGACCACGTCATGAAACGTTAACGGATCTTGAATTGGGTGCGCGCTGGGAAAACAGGAATGCTTTCTGGGCGCTGAATTTATATTTCATGGAATACGATAATCAACTCGTATTAACCGGTAAGATCAATGATGTTGGAGCTGCTACACGTGAAAATGTAAAAAAGAGTTTTCGAAGAGGTGTAGAACTTGAAGGTGCCACCATCCTTAACAAAAAACTGGAAGTCGCTGGGAATATAAATTATTCAATGAATAAGGTATTGGACTATGTGGAATACATAGATAATTGGCTAACGGGGGAACAAGAATCATTCAGCTACGAACAAAGTAATTTAGCTTTTTCACCTGATTATATTTTCTCTGGAGTAGTAACCTACAGTCCGATACAATCGCTTAATATAAATGCAATGATAAAATCGGTTGGGTCACAATATCTAGACAATTCGGAAAGTGAAGCCCGTCAATTAGATGCGTATAACTTAGCTGATATCAGTGCAGAATATTCATTTAGAGCCTTTGATTTGGAGTGTGAATTGAGCGTGTTGGTCAACAATTTATTCGATACGGATTATGCACCGAATGGCTATACTTTTGGAGGCAAACTTCCTAAAGGAAGACAGAGTTACAACTACGTATATCCTCAGGCAGGAAGAAATTTCTTCACGAAGTTGGTGGTGAAGATTTAATAGGGTTTGAAGATTACCTCTTAGAATCTGCGTAAGCAAATACCTTTTTCAGAATATCCGTTGTACGCTCTAAAGGATTAGCTCGGATATTATTTTCCTCTTTTCTTACTGTGCTAAAAATAGCGGTCATCGCTTTTGTGGTGACATATTTATTTAAATCCGGATCAATCTTTGGCTTACCGTGAACAAGACTCAAATTATTATATGTATTGACTAGCTTGGTCCAGTTTTTGGTTGCATCAGCTTTGTCCAATGACTGCTGAATAATAGGTTGAAATTTTTCTCTCAATTGTGTACTCGTTGTCCTAATCAAATAATCTGTTGCGGCGCCTTCTCCTCCAGTTACAATACTGATAGCATCTTGAATGGTCATTGCCGTAATCGCATTTACGAAAACGACCTTGGCTTCGTTCATCGCTCCCTCAGCACCTCTATTCATTGCCTCAATGGAATTATCTGCGATGTGACCAAGTCCGTAGCCTCTCAAGAATTCTTCGGCCTTCTTCACTTCATCCGGAATTAGAATTTTATAGAGTTCACTTTTAAAGAATCCGTCTGTTTTTCCAAGAAGTTGGGTGCCATTTCCTACACCTTTAACGAGGGCCTCTTTTAACCCTGCTGCGGCTTCTGAGCTCGTAATTCCTGTTGGGACCCCTGCGCCTTCTGTTTCTTCTAATACCTGTAATAAGGTGTCACATGATGTGAAGGAAAAACTCAAGAGAGCGATGGCTATCCATTTTTTCATAGTTCTAAATTAAGAGATTTTTTGTTGCACCAATATAGACGCAGCAATCAAAATAGGTCAATGGTCATTCCAAAAGCTTCTCGTGCTTCATGGACTCGTAGATGGCGTTCATGATTTCAGTTCGAACACTTTTGCGAATTAAAAGTTTGTTGTTAGCACTTGGATGTACTCTATTGGATAAGAACACATACACTAAACCATATTGGGGATCCGCCCACATTTGCGTTCCAGTAAATCCGCTATGACCAAATGTGCGTTTTGAAGCATAATCTGAGCAAGGATTGATTTTTCTTGAATTCGGTTCCGGCTTATCAAATCCAAGTCCGCGTCTAGATCCTTTGTTTTGATAGCTCGTAAACTGTAATACTGTTTTAGGGTGCAGGAATCGATAACCATTATAAATCCCACCATTCAACAACATCTGCATGATGGATGCTAAATCTTGACTATTTGAAAATAGACCTGCATGACCACTAACTCCTCCAAGCATGGAAGCGGCAGGATCATGAACATAACCATGGATTAGTCCTTTGCGGAAATCCGCATCTTTTTCAGTCGGAACGACGTATAGTTTACTAAACTTTTCAATTGGGTTATAAGTCAAATGACGAAGACCCATTGGTTCATAGAAAACACTATCCATATAACGGTCAAATGGGGTTTGGGTAACTTCTTCTATAAGGTATCGCATAAGAATCATACCCAAGTCGCTATAACGGTAATTGCCCTTTTCCCTCATTTCTGAATTGTAAATTTTACCGAAGATTACTTCTTGATAATCTTTGCACATATACAAATCATCATCAACCTTGATACAAAACTTCTTGTCTGGATCTTTGTGATAAACTGTATCGTAGACATCCGGACTTGAAATACTAGCTCTATAAAAAGGAATCCAATCCTTGAGTCCTGATGAATGGGTCAATACATCGCGAATACTTACATTTTTCTTATTCGTAGTGTCAAGTTCGTCGAGATATCGACTCATGTGATGATCTAAGCTTATCTTACCGTCTTCGGCCAATTTCATGACAGCAATGGTGGTGGCCGCAATTTTTGTCAAGGAAGCGATGTCGTAAATATGATCATTTTCAACTTTGTTTCTCAGGCTATAGGTATGATGTCCATAAGACTTTTGCCAAATGACCTTCCCATGGCGAGCAACTAAAACTTGTCCGCCAGGCGTTGCTCTCATATTGATGGCATCACGCATAATCGTATCAATGCGCTGAAGTGTTTTAGGGTTCATTCCAACCTCCTCGGGTTGACCATATTGCAATATTGGGAGGGATCTATAGGTTTCCCCTTCACCTTCTTTGTACTCACCAACGGTCACTGCTAATTTAGCTACAGCTGAAACAGCACCAAAAAGTGTTTGAGCTGCTTTTATTTGGTGCACTTTTTGGTCCTCATAACCCAAAACCAAAGTGTTCATTCCTTGAAAGAACTTCAAGTTATAAGGGTTTCCAAAATCTACAAACACACAGTTAAACTGGGCATTCAAATCTCGGATCAGCCGTGCTGTATTCCCATTGACCTTGTAGTTTCTGCCTGGGAACTTACTCGTACCATGAAGCGAGATTATAACTAGGTCATATTTCTTGAGCTTACTCTTTACCTTTTGGATATCAGAAGCAGTATTAAGCGTGGAGTAATGGAAATGATCCGACGGATGGTATTGGTCGACTTGTTTTTGGAAAGCAGTGAGTTTTGAGTTGCCTAGAGCGAGTGTGGCAATTCTAAAATCGTCTGCCACATCGATTGGCAATATATTTCGCTCGTTGCGTACGACACAAGTCTGTTTTTCTATCAGCTTATTGAGGAGGTAATTGGTATAAGAATTATTTAAATCCTCTTCCAAACCGTACTCTTGAATTGGCTTGAATTTACTTAGTCCGACCCAATATTTCGCTTTTAGAACTTTTCGGACCTTATTTTCTAAGTATTCCTTACTGATAGTTCCTTTTTCAATAGCGGCTTTGATAATCTGAATCGATTTTCCCACTTGAACCGGTCCCAGAAGTACGTCATTTCCTGCTTGAAGCGCCTTGAGTTCAAGTCCACCTGGTTCATGATACTTTGCCACACCTTGCATATTCAATGCATCGGTAAAGGCGAGGCCCTTGAACTTCATTTCCTTGCGCAAGATGCCATTGATTGCTTTTTCCGAAATTGAAATGGCGGTATTCTTTTTGTTGTCAATTGCAGGGATGTATAAATGCGCTGTCATAACGCTCATTACACCGCTGTCAATCAGAACTCGAAAGGGATACATTTCTAACGAGTCTAGTCGTTTTCTTTTATGCTTTATTACCGGTAAGTCCTTATGGGAATCGACGTCAGTGTCACCATGGCCTGGAAAGTGTTTTGCACAAGCCATGACTTTCTCATCCTGAAGTCCTTTTGAATATGCCCAACCCTTGGCGGCCACATTGTATTTGTTCTCTCCGAATGAGCGGTAATTAATTACTGGGTTGTTAGGATTATTATTGACATCGACAACAGGGGCGAAATTTACATGAATACCCATCCGTTTGCAGTCACGACCTATTTGTCGTCCCATTTCATAGATTAACTCATTATCTTCAATTCCACCCAGACCGAGTTGGTAAGGAAAAGAGACAGTTTTACTTAAACGCATTGCCAAACCCCATTCTCCGTCGATTGCGACCATAAGAGGTGTTTTACTCATCTTTTGGAATTCATTGGTCAATTTGACCTGATTCAACGGGCTTCCTTTGAAGAAAATCACTCCACCAACTTTATGGTTTCTGATTGCAGCACGCACGCCGTTGAGATGTTGTTGACCATAAGTAGGGCGCACCTCAATCATCATGAGCTGGGCTATTTTTTCTTCCATTGTCATGGAAGCCATTTTTTGGTCTACCCAAGAATCACCCTCGGGAAATAAGGGTGGCGTAAAACTCATACTAACAAAGAGTATTAAGAATATGATAATGATGCGCTTCATTGATGAGGGTAGTCCAAAAATTGTTCCTGCAATTTTAAACGAATCATTTCTAGGTCTAATTGCATTTTTATCAACGCATTCACAGAATTGAGGTGTGTGAGAGTTTGTATTCATCTTGTACGATTCAATATTGATAGATGCTGTAAATACAAAAATGAGGTTTCACACCATAAATTTATTCTTTTATTTATCAATAAAGAACTCATTATAAATGTTCTAATTGTAATAAAAGACTATTTGGTATTTTTTATGACAAAGGTCATTTTAATGTCAAATGGCGGGCTATATTTTCGAAGATCATTTGCACAATAAAGAGTTTGTTCTCTGCAAATGGAATTAACCTAATAATCAATAGAATATGCTTACTAAAAAACAAGCCAAGATTTTTTTTCTCGGCGGTACTATTCTGTTTTTTCTCCTTTTTGTCGCGATATCCATACACTCTTTGACAGTGGGGATACCAGAACAGACAAATGCGGATAAAATCACAGAAGAAGTATCACACGGCAAACAACTATGGGATGAGAACAACTGTATGGGTTGTCATACCATAATGGGCGAAGGGGCTTATTACGCTCCAGAACTTACTCGGGTTTATTCTCGAAAAGGACCCGACTACATCAAAACTGTATTGACTGCACCAGATGGTTGGGGTCCTCGTGGTAGAAAAATGGTGAAATACGATTTTACCGATGATGAGGTCAATGCGCTCGTTGCATTTTTAGAATGGATGAATGGGGCAGATCTGAATGGATTCCCACCTGAACCAAGTATTTAGTAGACGCTAAAAAGGAAGGAATATGAAATTTAAATCACAAAAAATAGCTTACCATTTCTTTGCACTAAGCATGTTGCTTTTGATCTTGCAAATTGTATATGGTTTCATAATGGGTTTTGCCCATATGGGGTATGATGTTCTTCACGAAATCATTCCATTTAATACCGCAACCGCCACGCATAAAAATCTATTGGTCGTTTGGATCCTATCTGGGTTCATGGGAGCGGCTTATTACATCATACCAGATGAGTCAGATAACGAATTATTTTCGGTACCACTTGCTAAGCTTCAGTTTTGGAGTTTTGCAATTGTAGGAGTAATTGCTGTCGCTGGATTCCACATGGGATGGTGGGAAGGAAGAAAATTCTTAGAAATACCACGGCCCTTAGACTATCTGGTCGCACTCAACGTAATCTTGTTCTTGGTCATCATCTTAATGACTCTGGTAAAAGGGCGGAAGAGCACGACTACATCTTGGGTTTTGACCATGGGATTGGTCTTTGCTGCACTTCTATATCTACCTGGAATGATTTACTTCGACAATATTAGCGTCGATTCATTCCTTCGTTGGTGGGTCGTTCACCTTTGGGTTGAAGGAGTATGGGAGCTCATTATGGGAGGTATACTTGCATACTTGCTCATCAAAATAACAGGAGTAGACCGTGAGGTAATTGAAAAATGGCTTTATGTAGTTGTTGGGCTTACCTTCTTATCTGGAATACTGGGAACAGGGCACCACTATTATTATACTGGAGGTCCTAAATACTGGTTGATGATTGGAGGTATATTCTCCGCTCTTGAACCTCTTGCATTCTTAGGGATGACAATTTTTGCGGTTCAAATGTATCGCAAGGGCAACAAGAAACACCCGAACAAATTGGCCCTTCAGTGGACCATGAGCACGGCAATAGTTTCTTTCTTAGGTGCAGGCCTTCTAGGTTTGGCCCATACATTACCTGGTGTGAACATGTATACACATGGGACCTTGATTACTGCAATGCATGGTCACCTTGCCTTTTGGGGAGCATATGCATCTCTCGTATTAGCAATGATTTCTTATGCAATGCCACAAATGACCGGAAGAAAAATATATGATAATAAAAAAGGACATTTGGCCTTTTGGTTATCAAATATTGGAATGATCTGTATGACCGCAGCTTTTGCTGCCGCGGGTGTAGCGCAAGTTTACCTTGAGAGAATTGCCGGTTACGAGTTTATGGCAGTAGCTGATGAAATTGAACCACATTTCTTTGTGTTAATCCTTGCTGCCACTTTATTCACGATAGGCATTATATACTTTATAATAAACTTTTTGGCTTTCGGACGACCGAGTGATGAAGCACTTCGGGAAGACGAATTTGAGGCAATAAATTCATAACAGTCGAATTACAAAGATCCCGTGTGAACGGGGTCTTTTTCTTTTTAATAAATGTCAGACATAGCACCATTTTACCAAAAGATTGGTCGTGAAATTGAAGTTTTCGAACACGCGGCCAAGAATAACTTACCCCTCTTACTCAAAGGACCTACAGGCACAGGGAAATCACGCTTCATTGAGTATATGGCTCACCAAATGAATCGAACTCTCATTACTGTAGCCTGTCATGAAGAGACTAGTTCCACCGACTTAATTGGGAGATTTATCATCAAAGGCACGGAAACCGTTTGGCAAGATGGTCCATTGACCAGAGCTGCCAAGGAAGGTGCAATATTTTATCTCGATGAAATAGCCGAAGCACGACCCGATGTACTTGTGGTTGTGCACCCTCTAACCGACTTTAGACGAAAGCTCTATATCGATAAGCTCGGTGAAGAGATTGAAGTTGCTCCAGATTTCATGTTTGTTGCTTCATTCAATCCCGGATATCAAATGGGTTTCAAAGAACTCAAGCCTTCTACACGTCAACGATTTGTTTCAATGAGCTTTCATTATCCAGAGAGTAATGTTGAAATTGATATTGTTAAGACTGAAAGTGGTGTTGACAAATCCACTGCTTCCAAGCTTGTTAAAATTGCTCACAAAGTTAGAAACCTTCATGAACTTGGTTTGTCAGAATCCATTTCTACACGTTTGTTGGTTGACGCCGGAAAGCTTATTGCGTCAGGGTTACCACCTCGACTTTCAGTCGAAGTAGGTATGATACAACCTCTTTCCGATGATGAAGACACACTCACAGCACTTAAAGACCTCTGTGACCTAATGATCTGAGTATGGAATTAGATCAGGTCCTTTTCAAGAGGTTCTATAATTTCCTCACAAAACGAAAGGAAGTTGCCGCAAAGGAATTTGCCGTTGAACTCTCAGATCTTCAATCGCGGTTTACATTAATCGCGCGAGCACTCTCAGGTAGGTCTGTCGAAATCTATCCGTCTGAGAGAGAAGGGGGTCATAAAAACAATGTGTTCTATCTGCCAAGGGAAGTAAACCTTTTTGACTCCTTGGAGTCGAACTTTCAGTTCTATCTTTATCGTTTAGTTTATCTGTGCATTCAATCTCAACTCAATCTGAATTTAGACTCGACCTCTGAAAAGGTTCAGGATGCTCAAGATCAGGCACATGTTGCTTCGAAATTGATCCTTTCAGAACTAGTACAGGAATATCCTTCGGTTTGGAAAACATTCAAAAGTCTCAGTGAATTGTTCGAGAATTCACAAGAAGAACCCGATTGGAGTTGGTTCTACGGGCGCTTTTATTTCGATCCAGAATTTGATCCCAATAAAGTGTTAGAGAATGTTCAGATGGAAGATAAGCAACTGCCCAAGAATGAAATTGAAACAGAAATCGAAGCTCGCCATGCAGATGAAGTAGAAACTGCCACTATCGACAAGAAGGCTCAAGAAGACTACGTCTTGACACATAATTTTGAAAAAGTAGAGACAGTTGATGAATTCAACGGTGTCATGAGGGATTTTGATGGAGACGATGATTTGAAAGAAGATCAACAAGCTCTCGAACAAGTTAACCTCCGCCATATGGTAAGGGTTGACGATCCTGTCCACTCAATTTATCGTTCAGAAATGGCTGGAGGAACGCTGATGGAGAGCAAAACTACTGACCTTGAAGGCTTCCATCTTAACTACCCAGAGTGGGATTTTAAAACGAATCAATATATTCCCAATTACTGCAAAATATATCCATCATATAGTTCTAAGAGCGACTTAAAATATTACAAGGAAACCATCACCCACCACAAGAAGACACTCACTGAATTGAGAAAGGTTTTCAGTCAAATAAACAACGAA
>ERZ1046740.953-NODE-953-length-21831-cov-35.878077_pt1 | contig 21831 bp, 22 predicted proteins | sample MGYA00383093_ERZ1046740 | MGnify/ENA primary metagenome ERZ1046740 (study PRJEB29581, sample SAMEA5548363) | metagenome | biome: marine; feature: coastal; material: water | depth 25 m | study: Short-term variability in the microbial, nano- and picoplankton... | reverse complement strand
GTAAGACGCCGTTAATTTCAGGCGTTTTATCAAAATTTAGTGATACGATTTTGCTTGGGTATTCTACCACAGGGTAGTTAATGTTTACTACCTCACTACCCAATATTGTTGCGTCCAAATCATTAACCATATTGGTTACCTCTGGTAGCAACTGATTTTTGAATGCGACAAGGTCAGCCGTATCTATTTCATTTTTCAACATTTTGCGCCAGTTGGTTTTGTCGCTAACGTGGTCTTTTAAGGCGTGTTCGATTTTTCCAGACTTAAGCCTTGTGTCCACTTCAAGTATTGGCAGTGCAGCCACAGCGCCTTGGTCTATCCAACGACCAGGCGTATTGTTCTTACGGGTAATGCCAACTTTAACCCCCGATGACAAAGCCAAATACACCACATGCGGACTAAAGCAATTATCCAATCCCCACTCTGGCTCACGGCAAGTGCCAAGGTGATGATGGCAAGTCTCAGGGCGCATAATGCACAAATCACAACGCGCTAAATTTTGACAACAAGGATAACAAAATCCTTGAGAATAACTCTTTTTGGTTGTTGCGCCACAATTTAAGCAAGTAATTTTTTGATTAAATTTAAGTGATATTTTTTGCCCCACCAGTACATTCATATCCACCAAATCATCGCCAATCGGCAATTGATAGTGCGCATCCCCATCTTCAAGCATGGTGTGCATTTTTTGTATGTAACCTGTTTTTTGCATTTTGTTATTTATTAAAGTAGCCTGTCCTCATTGCCCTTTAACGACCAAACTCACCTGACGCGTAAGCGGTCAGATGCAGTACTTTGTTAAGTGTTTTTAAATAATTAATGTTTATGTCCCCTTATCTTTCCTTATCTTTTTCAAGTTTTTGTTATATTTATCTAGCACACTTGCCACTTGACCAGTTGGTTCCACCACTACCATCTGGAACAAAACAAAATGTCATATCAATCTGTTCATCACAGTTTTTTACTGTCCAAAACTCTTCCCATACACCGTTATATTCTTTTCCACCCTGCTCGATAGTGGTCGGCTCAAGGGTGACTTTAGTGTTTATCACACTAAACTTTTTACATTCACTATTAGTGCGTTTTGCAGCAACCATCACGGACACACCTCCTACATATACATCTCGAAGTAGTTGAAGGGAGGTACTTGTGGTTCCAGGGACTATAGCAGACATTCTAGGCTTCTTATTCCCTTGTGCAGAAATTAAGGCGTTGTAGATAATGCTTTCATTGCATCTAGAGAAGCTGTATCTAAAAGTCCATATTCCATGTGTTGGATGAATGTTATTGGATTCAAATTTCAATGGTTTTATAAAACTATATGAAACTGGTTTTAAAAGATACTTGCTCTTACAGTTTGTTTGGATATTTAATATGCTTCTATCCCAATAAACACCTAAGTCAAATAATTGTTTTTGAAAATCACCTGACTTGAAATAAGAAGCTATTTTACCTTCTTCAGTAGATTTTGCACCCATACTCATCAAAGATGCGGTTATTGCTAAAAGAGTAATAATTGTTTTCATGGTTTGTTCCTTTGCTAAATATAACTATTTATTAACAACATAATTATACACACATGGTGTTTAACGAATTATCAACACAAGGAAAGTGTAATAAAAGTCAACAATATCTTTGTACCTCAATAAAAAACAACATAAAGACTGTTTATTGGCACAAAATCTGTTGAATTTTTTGGTATTGCTTGGAAGTCTTTTCTACAATATCATCTGGTAGAGTTGGGGCTGGAGGGGTTTTGTCCCAATCTAAGCTCTCTAGATAATCACGCACAATTTGTTTGTCAAAACTCTTGGGGCTGGTGCCAATTTGATAATTATCCATATCCCAAAAACGTGAAGAATCTGGGGTTAGCACCTCGTCCATTAATACTAAATTATTATCCTCATCAAGTCCAAACTCAAACTTGGTGTCGGCAATGATGATGCCACGTTTTAAGGCGTAGTCTGCGGCAAACTGATACAGCGCCAAGCTGGTGGTTTTAATTTGCTGTGCTAAATCTTGCCCGACCAATTCTACGGTTTGTGCAAAATCAATGTTCTCGTCGTGTTCGCCAACTGCCGCTTTGCTAGATGGCGTGTAAAGGGTTTGTGGTAGCTTTTCTGCCAGTTGTAGATTATCGGGTAGTTGAATGCCACAGATACCGCCTGTTTTTTGGTAGTCTTTCCAGCCAGAGCCAATAATATAGCCACGCACAATGGCTTCAATGGGTAGGGGTTTGAGTTTTTTGACAATGATTGCGCGGCCGCCTAGTTGCGCAATTTCTTCAGCGTTTAAAATGGTGTCAAGACTTTCGTGGGTAAGTTGGTTGGGAATAATGTGTTGGGTTTTTTCAAACCAAAAATTAGCCACCTCAGTCAGCACCCGCCCCTTGCCGGCAATGGGCTCGTTAAATACCACATCAAAGGCGCTGAGACGATCAGTAGTGACAATGAGCATACGCTGCGCATCAATATCGTAAATATCACGCACCTTGCCTTTTTGTATAAGGGGCAGGCTTAAATTACTTTCAAAGAGTGTTTTCACAGGTGTTTTAACGGTGTTTTGGTTTGTTATTTTAACTTGTTGAGCGGGGGTTTTAATTGTTTGTGGTAAAATTTTTTTCATGCTACAGACCTTTGTTTTTTTATTTATTGCCTTGTTTATTGCACAGACTGCGACGGCGTCACCGTTGAGCGATGCCGCACTTAAAATGATAAAAATAGGCAACGAAACCGCTTCACCCGCTTTAATCAAGAAAGGGCAAGATTTGTTGATCAAGGGCATGCTTGAATTTAATGATTTTGACGCCGCTTATGAAGCCTCAAAGCAAGCACGTTTAGGCAACAAAATAATGGGCTATCCGCCACACAAAAAAATCGCCAATAAGATACTCGAAAAACTACTGGAACAAAGTTATGATTCAGCCATTTATGACAGTGCCTTGTATTTGTTAGACGGGGAAAGCGGGTTCGCTAAAGACGAGTTAATGGCATTGAGTTTGCTGGAGGAGTCAACACAAATGTATTCTAATGCACAATCTGCTTTTGTCGCCGCAGTGATTAGAAACGAATCTTTGGCGCCCATTATTAAAGACAAAACCCGCATTGATGAGTTGATTACGTTTGCCATTCTAAACAAGGTTAAGGGTGCGTCTGAATACAAGGAACAATATATTGACAATCAAAACACGCAAGGTTTAAAGGTAAAAAACTGGCGTGAATGGACCGAGCAATACCAAGATTTTTTCTAGGGCACTTTATGTTATTTATAGGCTACGAAAAATAGTGCGAGCTCTTTTTTGAAAACGCTTTAGGTCGCCTTTTGCTACGCTTTTTCGCTTGGGCAGTCGCCAGGTTAGTGGGTTTTTGCGTTTGCCTTTATAACGCAACTCATAATGTAAGTGTGGCCCTGTTGAGCGCCCTGTTGAGCCTACGTAGCCAATCACTTGGCCTTTTTTAACTTTAGAGCCCGCCTTTAGCCCACGAGCATATCTAGATAAATGTGCGTAAACGGTTAAATAATTGCTACCGTGCGCAATGTGGACAGATTCCCCAAGCGCCCCCATTCTTTTACGATGCTTAATAATGCCGTCAGCTACGGTGTAAACAGGCGTACCAGAAGCTGCCGCATAATCAACACCCCTATGGGGCAAATAAGTTTTTAAAATAGGGTGAAAGCGGCGTAGTTGAAATTTTGAGCTGATGCGTTTGTATTTTAAAGGCGCCTTTAGAAAGGTGGGATAGAGTGTTTTGCCATTAATATCATAGAAGCCAAAGCGCCCATACTTGTCAACATAAGAAAAAACCGCAATACGCTTTTTGCCACTGGTATAAATTAACGCCTTGGGCGCGGTGTTCTTTTTGCCAACAATGATAAAGCGGTCGCCTTTGTGTAAGTCTTTATTAAAGTCAAGCTTCCAAGAGAAAATGCGCACAATATTGTCAACAGTTTGTTGTCCGACCCCTGTTCTTTGCGCATCATAGGAAAGTGAGCGAGTAATATTAATGGTGGTTTTGTCAAGTGCGTTGGCACCATTTATAAAAAATAAGGCAAACAGTAAAGTAAGTATAGTTTTATGCATATTCGTTAATGATTTCACGCGCTGTTTCACGCGCTGTTTTGTCATTGGCAACCGCAGCCTCTAAGGACGATATGTCGTTATGCTGAACTGCTTCCAGGGTTCGCTCAACTGTTTTTGCGATGTCTAAAAATCCAATTTGATTGTTTAAAAAATGCGCAACAGCAACTTCATTTGCAGCGTTGAGCGTGCCCATTGCGTTGCCGCCTTGTTTGAGCGCCTCAAACGCTAACTTTAAACAGGCAAATCTATCTAAATCCGGCGCATAAAACTCTAATGGTGAGTTGGCGGCTAAGTCGAGCGGCTTAACGCCAGAAGTGATTCTATCAGGGTAACTCAACGCATAAGAAATGACTGTCCTCATGTCGGGAACCCCAAGTTGAGCCAAAGTTGAGCCGTCTTCATAATAAACAGAAGAATGGACAATAGACTGAGGGTGGACGACGACATCAATATTTTCAGCAGCCAAACCAAACAAATAGTGGGCTTCAATGACCTCCAAGCCTTTATTCATCATGGTTGCTGAGTCAACAGAAATTTTTTGACCCATTGACCAGTTTGGATGGGCACACGCCTCACTGGGTGTAACGGTGCGTAATTTTTCAATGGGTGTTTGTAGGAATGGCCCACCACTGGCGGTGAGTTGGATTTTGCTCAGCCCAGCCTTACCGCTTTGTAGGCATTGAAAAATCGCCGAATGCTCAGAATCTACCGGAATCAGTTCGGCGTTGTTATCGTGAACAGCACGAATAAACAAATCACCTGCCAAAACCAAAGACTCTTTGTTGGCAAGCATCACACGTTTGCCTGCTTGCGCAGCAGCCAGACTTGACGCCATACCAGCACTACCAACAATCGCCGCCATCACGTAATCGGTTTTATCATGTGCCGCAATACTATCAAGTGCAGCTGCGCCTGATAAAACTTGTATATTTTTATCAATGGACTGTGCTAGTTTTTCTGCAGCGACTTCATCAGTCATGACCACTATATCGGGCTGAAAGGTTTTACACAAGACCTGCATTTTTTGCCAATTGGTGTGTGCGGACAAAGCAAATACATTGAATTTATCGGGGTGCAAACCTATCACTGATAAAGTGCTGTCGCCAATCGAGCCTGTTGCGCCTAAAAGTGCGATGTTTTTCATAAAAGTTGTGCGCCCATTATAAAGACTGGTGTGGCTGCTAACAGCCCATCAATGCGATCAAAAACACCACCGTGACCTGGCAAGATATTGCCAGAATCTTTGACTCCCGCTTCGCGTTTGTAAATGCTCTCGTATAAATCGCCCATTACAGAAAAGATACCAGTAATTAACGCAAGCAACAAGAAAAGCCAGTTGCTTTCGTTGTAGGAAAACATCCACACACCAGCAATAAGTAGCACACTAATTAGCCCGCCAACTACCCCTTCAATGGTTTTGCCACCACTCAAGTTGGGGGCAAGCTTGCGCTTACCAAATGCCCTGCCTGAAAAATAAGCAAAACTGTCCGCCCCCCAAACAATTAAAAACAACAACAAGACTAAATTAGATTCAAGCAAAGACAAGAGAAACAAAGGCAAAAACAATAGTGCAGGCTTCAAAGGTGTGAACATAGTCGCAGGCTTTGAGTTTGGGTAATGTGCAATCATCCAAAAGTTATTAAGCCACCAAAGACACACAATCGACAAAACAGCGATATAAATCATGTTTGCAAAAGAATCGTCATCGACTATCGTTGGCGTTATGATTATAAAATAACTGCTAAGTGCCAATACAGCAATAGCAATAAGTTTGTTCCCCGTTGAGGTTTGTATCAGTTTGAGAAACTCATACACACCAATTGCAGCAACAGCAACCATAAGCAAAACAAAGCCTATTGGGGATTTGAAAATTAAAAACAGCACCAGTAAAGCCAAGGCGCCACCCGTTAAAAGCCTTTTAGCCAATTCACTCACTTCTTCCTCCATAGCGCCTATCACGATGATTAAAGCTCTCAATGGCCTTGTCTATTTCACCAGTATCAAAATCTGGCCAGAGCGTGTCGGTAAAATACAGTTCACTGTAGGCAATATCCCATAGCAGAAAGTTGCTGATACGCTGTTCACCGCTACTGCGAATCAATAAATCTACCGCATTGTTTTCTAGAGACAAATACTGCGCAAAATTCTGCTCGTTCAGTGTTTCGGCATCTATGCCACTGTTGATTGCTTGCTTACAAGCATTAACAATATCCCATCTACCACCATAATTGGCAGCAATCACCAAAGTTAACCCTGTGTTATCTGCCAGCAGCGTTTGTGCTTCAGCCGCTGTTTTTTGCACCTCGTTAGGGAACAGCGACATGTCGCCAATAATTTTGAGTTTAACATTGTATTTGTTGAGTTTTTTAACCTCTTGCTTGAGCACACTTAAAAACAATTTAAACAGCAACGTTACTTCGCTATTATCACGATTCTTGTTTTCACTGCTAAAAGCAAACAAAGTTAACGTTTCCACACCAATGACACCGCAATATTTAACGATTTTTCGTACGACGTCTACCCCTTTTTTATGCCCGGTAATGCGCGGTAGTGTGCGTTTTTTCGCCCAACGGCCGTTGCCATCCATGATGATTGCAATGTGTCTAGGGATATTCATAAACGCAGATTTTACCGTAGTTAAGGTTGTTTAACAGGTTGGACGCTTGGTAGCGGCATTTTTTATTTTTAGCCTGCGGCAAATGCCCAATTTATTATAAGGAAACCCCTAGTATAATTTAAACTTATGAGTTTAGCAAAAAGAATTATTCCCTGTCTTGATGTGCGCGATGGTCGCGTGGTTAAAGGCGTGCAGTTTGTCGATATTAAAGACGCAGGCGACCCTGTTGAAGTGGCAAAAAAATATGACGAACAAGGCGCAGATGAGCTTACGTTTTTGGACATTACCGCCTCACACGAAGACAGAGACACAACCATCCACATGGTTGAGGCAATCGCCGACCAAGTATTTATCCCCTTAACGGTAGGTGGCGGTATTCGTAAAGCGGACGATGTGCGTGCTATGTTAAATGCAGGTGCTGACAAGGTGGCGGTTAATTCTGCCGCTATTTTTAACCCCGATTTAATCAATGAACTTAGTGAAGAATTTGGCTCACAATGTATTGTGATTGCCATTGATGCGAAAAAAGTGGCTACAGATAAGTGGGAGATTTTTACCCATGGCGGGCGCAAATCTACAGGTATTGATGCACTCGATTGGGCGGTAAAAATGACCGAAGGCGAACATGGTGCAGGCGAAGTATTGCTGACGTCTATGGACTGTGATGGCGTTAAAACAGGCTTTGATTTAGAACTGACCAAGGCGGTTTCAGGCGCAGTTGATGTGCCGGTTATTGCCTCGGGCGGTGTTGGAAATTTAGAGCATTTGTCTGAAGGGGTTTTGCAAGGTGGGGCTGACGCAGTGCTGGCTGCCAGTATTTTTCATTTTGGTGAATACACGGTCAAACAAGCAAAAATTGCCATGCAAGCAAACAACATAGAAGTTAGGTTGTAAAAAAACAAACAAACCATGCTAAGCAACGAACACCAAGCAATACTTAGAAAAAACAGTTTGTTTGCAGATTTTGGCGAGTGTGAATTTTTGCAAATAGCACAAAAATCCAGTTATCTTGAGTTGAAGAAAGGCGCTTGTCTTTTTGAGCAAGAGCAGCCCGCTGTTAGCTTTTTTTTGGTGGTTAAAGGCAATATGAAAATGACCTTGCTTTCCCTTAAGGGCGATGAAAAAGTTTTGCATATTATTGGTGTGGGCAATATTTTTGCTGAGGCCATTATGTTTCTTGAAAGAAAAAAATACCCTGTTAACGCCATTGCCTTAGGATGCTGTAGCCTTATACAAGTTAACGCCAAACATTATCTTGAGACTCTTGAGAAATCGCCCAAGGTGTGTTTCAAGATTATGGCAAGCCTATCACAAAGGCTACATTGGCTACTCGCTGAAGTAAGTAACTTAACCCTGCACAATGGCACTTATCGTTTGGTTGGTTTTTTGCTCAACAATGCGCAACAACAAGTGGCAGAAAAAAAACCTAGAGTCAGTCTGCCGATTTCTAAAAATGTTCTGGCGAGTAAACTTTCTATTCAACCTGAAACGCTGTCTAGAATTTTTAAAAAACTCTCCAAAGATGGGCTGCTAAAGGTTGAAGACCATCGCATTGTTCTGCTTCAGCTGGACAAATTACAGCAAATATTAGACACAGAAATATAGCCAAACGCACATTTTTCCTGTTGACGCAAATCCTTGACCTGGGTCAATTCTTTTGATTCTTTCTTTCTATATACTCGCCACTGCAACAAGTTTGGATGTGGTCAGAAAGCCATCATATCTACTTAGTTGATTTGTTAATTTAACGATAGGGAGGTTGTATGTCACAAGCGTTCACAAAGTCGATGGCGCGTAATATCTTTTATGGTGGCTCGGTGTTTTTTTTATTATTATTGGCGGTGCTGACGTTTGACACAGTTAAAACGTTGCCTAAGTCTGACAATTCTGAGAATTTAACGGCACAGGTCGCCAAAGGAAAACACGTCTGGGAAAACAATAATTGTATTGGGTGCCATACCTTATTAGGCGAGGGCGCGTACTTTGCACCAGAACTTGGTAATGTGCATAAGCGCTTAGGCAAGGCCGGGGTGATAGCCTTTATAAAGTCTCGACCAGTAAAGGGCATTCCAGGGCGACGTTCTATGCCACAGTTTAATTTAACAGATGACGAACTTGATGCGGTTGCAGAGTTTTTGAAGTACACATCTGAGATTAACGCACAAAACTGGCCACCAAACATTCAAGGATAAGGAGAATTAATATGAAATACACTTCGCAAATGGTTGCAAAACCCTATTTTATTGCCGCAATTGGTTTATTCATAGGTCAAATTTTATTTGGCATCATTATGGGTATGCAATATGTGGTGGGAGATTTTTTATTCCCAGAAATTCCTTTTAATGTTGCCCGCATGGTGCATACCAACCTGCTAATTGTTTGGCTGTTGTTTGGTTTTATGGGTGCAGCGTATTATATGGTGCCTGACGAGGCCGAAACAGAGCTCCACAGTCCGCTGTTGGCCAAACTTATGTTTTGGGTATTTTTGGTTGCTGGCGCGCTAACCATTCTTGGTTATCTACTGGTGCCTTATGCGCAACTTGCCGATATAACCATGAATGACTTGTTGCCGACTATGGGTAGAGAATTTTTGGAACAACCTACAATCACCAAGATAGGCATTGTAATTGTTGCGTTAGCCTTTTTGTATAACATTGGCATGACTATTCTTAAGGGGCGCAAAACGGTTATCAGCTTAGTGTTATTAATTGGGCTTATAGGCTTGGCAGTGTTCTTTTTGTTTGCGTTTTACAACCCAGACAACTTGGTATTAGATAAATATTTCTGGTGGTTTGTAGTGCATCTATGGGTGGAAGGCGTTTGGGAGCTAATCCTCGGCTCTTTGCTTGCCTATGTGCTTATTAAAACCACAGGCGTGGACCGTGAAGTCATTGAAAAATGGTTGTATGTCATCATTGCAATGGCGTTAATTACGGGTTTGATTGGTACAGGACACCACTATTATTGGATTGGTACCCCGGAATATTGGCAATGGTGGGGTTCTATTTTCTCTGCCATGGAGCCAATTCCATTTTTCATGATGACATTGTTTGCCTTTAATATGGTGAATAAGCGTCGTCGCGAACACCCAAATAAGGCCGCCGTATTATGGGCACTAGGTTGTGCAGTTATGGCGTTTTTAGGCGCGGGTGTTTGGGGCTTCTTGCATACTTTGTCGCCAGTTAATTACTATACTCATGGTACGCAGATTACCGCGGCTCACGGACACATGGCGTTTTATGGCGCTTATGTTATGGTGGTGCTTGCGATTATTTCTTATGCAATGCCAATGTTGCGTGGTCGAAAGGCTGCCAATAGTAACATCTCTCAAGTTTGGGAAATGTGGTCTTTTTGGTTAATGACGATTTCAATGGTGTTTATTACTTTATTCTTAACAGGTGCAGGCATTGTTCAGGTTTACTTACAAAGAATGGGGGAAAACCCACAGTCATTTATGGTGGTACAAGATAAGGTAGAGCTTTTTTACTGGTTACGTGAAGGCGCAGGCTTGGTATTTTTAGTAGGTCTGATTGTCTATGTGCTTAGTTTCTTTGTTGGTCAAAACGAGCCCGAGGCCGAAGTTAAGAGTTAAATCATAACTAGGAGAAAAATTAAAAAGGCCGACTAAATGTTGGCCTTTTTTAAATAAAAAATGACAGCTGTTAGCCTTAATAAATCCAAATATCCGCCAGGCGATTTGGCGATTTGGATATTTATTATGGCGGAGTTATTGGTTTTTGGTTTATTTTTTTCAGCCTATGCAATTACCCGTATTAATAACATTGAGTTGTTCGAGCACTATCAACAAAACCTAGATACAACCGCAGCACTAATTAACACACTGGCGCTTATTAGTAGTAGTTATTTTGTCATCAAGTCAGTTTTAGCAATCAAGTTATCACAACAGCAACAAGCGTTTAGGTTTATGTTGTGTGCACTATTGATGGGCATGGTTTTTATCGTTGTTAAAACCTACGAATTTTCTGAGCATATTAGCCAAGGTATTACGCTTAGTACTAATGCTTTTTATATGTTTTACCTGTCACTAGCTTTTTTTCATTATTTGCACGTTATTTTAGGGTTAATTATTCTCAGCGTTTTGGCTTACAATCTCAATAAAAACAACTACTCAGCAGCTGAAAATACAGGCATGGAAACTGGTGCTAGCTACTGGCATATGGTAGATTTGGTGTGGTTGATTTTATTTCCACTTGTGTATGTAATGTGATGGATATACAAAGCAAACGCCTCATTGTTCGCACAGCCTTCTTTTTGTTGTTTGTCTTTGCCCCTGTTTTTGATATTTTTCGTTTCGATTTAAACCTCAATCATTTTATTATTTTTGGCAATGCCTGGACCTTGGGCACAGAGAGTTTTAGAAGTGCAGATATTAGTAATTATCAAATACTCATTGAGATGCTGATTTATTTCTTATTGCCACTGCTTGCCCTAATTGCAGGCTTTATTTTTATTGCTCGGAAGTGGGGCAGAATTTATTGTGGCTGGCTCTGCCCACATTTTTCTATTGTTGAGCTTATCAATAAACTGATGCGTCAGTCTTCTGGCAAACTTTCAGTTTGGGACAAAAAACTAGCAAACAAACAACAACAGGATGGCACGCAAGTCATACCTAATAAAAAATATTGGGTTTTGACTGTTTTAACTGCATTGGTGTTTGCTTTTATTTGGGCAGTGGCGCTGTTAACTTATCTTCTGCCACCTAGTGAGATTTATAGCAATCTATTAACAGGCAATTTAACCATTAACCAGTTTAGATTTATTGCTGTAGCAAGCTTTTTATTTAGCATTGAATTTTTGTTTGCACGCCACTTATTTTGTCGTTTTGGTTGTGCTATTGGACTTTTTCAATCACTGGCGTGGATGGGTAATAAAAATGCGATGGTTATTCAGTTTGACAAGTCTCGCTCTAATGAGTGCCTTAAATGCGACAGTTCTTGCGATATTGCTTGCCCTATGCGACTTAAAACCAGAAGCCCAAAACGTCATAAATTTACTTGCACGCAATGCTTAAAATGTGTCCAAGCCTGCAATAACACCAAGAGCGATAAACAAGGACTGTTAAAATTATGAAAGCAATTGACGGTATGTATTTGTCCCTTATTGCGCTAACTTTAGTGACTTATTTTATAGGTGAAGTTGGGGTGCACAGTTTGATGTTGTCACTGGGCGTGTTTGCTATCGCTATTATTAAAGGTGCAATCATTAGCGAGTATTTTATGCAGCTTAAATTGGTTAGAGGTATTTGGAGAATGCCAATTTTAATTTGGCTATTGATATTGGTCGTTGTAATTTTTACAGCATTTAATGTATAGGACAAGATACTATGAACACAGACAAACTACCGTTTTACAAAGCACAAGGCAACGAGGTTGAGTTATTTGAGCATGCTTATAACAATCAGTTGCCATTACTCATTAAAGGTCCAACAGGTTGCGGGAAAACACGCTTTATTCGATATATGGCAGCTAAGTTGGGTCGCAAACTTTATACCGTTGCCTGTCATGACGATCTGACAGCTGCAGACCTTGTGGGCAGACACTTGATTAATGAAAAAGGCACTTATTGGTGTGATGGACCCCTTACTCGTGCGGTGCGTGAGGGTGCAATTTGTTACTTAGATGAGGTGGTTGAAGCGCGTAAAGACACCACCGTTGTTTTGCACCCGCTCACTGACGACAGAAGAATTTTGCCCATAGAACGTACAGGCGAGACACTGAAAGCAGCGGACGAGTTCATGCTTGTGGTGTCTTATAATCCAGGCTACCAAAATCTGCTGAAAGGCATGAAGCCTTCAACCAGACAGCGCTTTAGTGCTGTAAGTTTTGAATTTCCCGACAAGGAAACTGAAATTTATGTATTACTTGCTGAGACCAATATTCATAAAGAGATGGCAACAAAGTTGGTGGATTTGGCTGGTTCTATGCGTGCATTAAAAGACCACGACTTGGAGGAGGCAGCCTCAACCAGGTTGTTAATCTATGCTGCCACGTTGATAGCCAGTGGCATGCCCATCAAAGACGCTTGTAAAGCCGCCTTGGTAGAACCACTAACAGACGACAAGGAAACCATAGAGGCACTTATGCAAGTGGTGGGCGCAATGCTTGACAGCTAGTTATGGAAGAGCAAGTAGGCAGCCTTTGGCATAATTTTATTACCAGTTTGGCTGATGAGAATTACCCAGAAGCACAAGTAAAACTCAAAGACATTAAAAAAACGATCGGTATCTTTTTCCGTGCCTTAGGGGGAAACGGGTCATTGAATGTGGTGCAAACCGATACGAGCGAATACAAAACACAGCGCAATATTTTAAGACGCATTGCCAGGAGCAGAGAAAAGTATGAGTTTGCTTGGGTTGACGACAACGCCTTACGTTTGCCAGAGGTCATCGATTGTTTTAGTGACATTAAACTAAATAAAGAGTTGTATTTGTGGTTGGCAGCCTTGGCATCAGTTAGAAAAAAAAGTAATTTTTGGATGGTGGACGCTCAGTTACGCACACAGAGCGTGTTGGCGGCTTTTCCTGGGCTGAGACCCATGTATCAACGCTTGGTTCAAGCACATTTAGCGCAAAGGCCAAATGTGGATAAAATGCCCAAACCAGAGGCTGTGATTGAACAGGCAATACAAAACGCACTGCGTCATCCGAGCAGCGTTAAGCCTTTGCCAAACAGCAAATATATGCCCAAAGCAGTGGTGTTATGGTTGCACCCTAACCCGCCAGTTTTGGCGGACAGTAACACCAAAGATTTTGGTGCCAGCGACAACCAACATACCGACAAGCATAATGACGCCACAGAGGTTGGGAAAAAACGTGCAAAAAGAGTGGAATCGCCAGAACACGAGCGAGGCTTAATCACCATTCGCATGGAAAACATTTTTACTTGGGGCGAGTTTGCCAATATGGATCGTGCGGTTGACGATGATGAGGACATGGATAACGCCAAAGAGACTGCTAAAGACATGGACGAGATGGCGATTGCTCGAAATCAGCGGGCTTCTAAAACGCAGATAAAATTTGATTTAGACTTGCCGGCAGAAGCCTTAGATGATGAGGTTTTAGACGATGGCATACTGCTGCCTGAGTGGGACTGGAAGCAACAAGCGTTAATAGAGGACAGGTGTAAAGTTGTGAGCCTGCTTTCAAGTGATGAAAAAAACACGGAACTTCCCCAACACTTGAAAGCAACAGCAAAAAAATTACGCAATCAGTTTCAAGCCATTACCCCTGCACGCACATGGCATTATCGTCAAAACGACGGGCAAGAAGTTGATTTAGAGGCTTATTTGTCATACAAAACCAGCAGGATGGCAGGGTTTGATGACGGCGCTGAAAATCTTTACAAAGAATTGAGCAGTGGCGCAAGAGGCCTGTCGTGTTTACTTTTGGCTGATTTGTCATTATCAACAGACACTTGGGTTAACAACCATTCACGAGTCATTGATGTAATTCAAGACAGCCTGTATTTATTTGCAGAAAGCTTAAATGCGGCAGGCGACCGATTTGGTATGTATGGTTTTTCTTCAAAAAAAACCAACCCAGTGCGCATCCACACCCTAAAAGAGTTTGATGAACAGTATGATAAAGCTATTAGGGCCCGTATTGCCAGCATCAAACCGGGTTATTACACGCGAATGGGTGCAGGCATTCGCCATGCAAGTAATTTATTAAAAGGGCAGGCGGCAACACAGCAGTTATTGTTAATACTAACAGACGGTAAGCCAAATGATCTTGATAGGTATGAGGGTCGTTATGGTATAGAAGACACCAAACAAGCCATCTTGTCTGCACGCAAACTTGGGTTAAAAGTGTTTTGCGTTACGGTTGACGAAAAAGCAAACGATTATTTGCCTAATTTATTTGGCTCAAATAATTATGTTTTGATTAAAAAAATAACCGACCTACCAAAAATGCTGCCAATGCTTTACGCCAAGCTTACTTCGTAGTTTTCAGCGGTTGACCTATGTCAATGATGGCAGTTTGTTGGTTCAGTAACATCAGGTCTGATTTAACTCAAAAAAGGAGAAGCATGAAAAATACATTTAAAAAATTAGGATTAAGCATCGCACTTGCTTTGTCGTTGTCAGGTACCGTAGTAGCAGAAAGTGCAGCAGGATACATTGCCAATATTGGTGTTCAGTCTGATGTAGCAGGATTGGAGCGCGTTAAGCAAGTATTGGTTGTGCCACCATTTTTGCCAAAGCATGAGCAAAAGTATTCGGGCAAGTCAAGAATTATTGAAGTAGAAATGGTGATTGAAGAAAAAGAAATTGAAGTTGAGCCAGGTGTGTTTGTTCAAGCAATGACTTTTAATGGCAGCAATCCAGGGCCAATGATGGTGGTTCACGAAGGCGACTATGTAGAACTAACATTGAAAAACCCAAAAACCAATTTAATGGTGCATAATATTGATTTTCACGCTGCAACAGGTGCGTTGGGTGGCGGTGCTTTAACTAAGGTAGCGCCAGGAGAGCAGGTAGTTTTACGCTGGAAGGCTGACAGACCAGGTACCTATGTTTATCATTGCGCACCAGGCGGAACAATGATTCCTTACCACGTGGTTGCAGGTATGTATGGTGCAATTATGATTTTGCCAAAAGATGGACTGAAAGATGATAAAGGCAATGTGGTGACTTATGACAAAGGTTATTATGTGGGCGAACAAGGTTGGTACATCCCTAAAGACAAAGACGGCGGATATAAGCGTTATCCTAACGCAATTGCCGCGATGAATGACACTTTGAAGGTGATGCGAAAACTTACCCCAACACACATTACTTATAATGGCACGAAAGGTGCATTGACAGGCAAAGGTGCCATGCAGGCCAAAGTAGGAGAAAAGGTTTTATTCATTCATTCTCAAGCGAATGAGGATTCACGCATTCACTTAATTGGTGGACACGGAGATTTGGTTTGGCCAGGTGGCTCATTCAAAAATACGCCATCAACTGACAGAGAGACTTGGAGTGTACTTGGCGGTGAAGCGGTGGCTGCGTTATATACCTTTAAACAGCCAGGTATCTATGCCTATGTTAACCACAACTTAATTGAAGCAATTATGCTTGGCGCTGCTGCCCACATTTCGGTTGAAGGCGAGTGGAACAACGACTTAATGGAGCAAGTTCAGCCACCAAGTAAAATAGGCACGCCAAAACCCAAGGCGGCTAAAAAGCAGGGGTGGTGGAAATAAGCCCACACCTTTAAAGGGCTAAACGTCTTTGTATAATGATGCGTAACTTATTAAAGTTTAAGGTTTTGCCAGCCGCCCATCATTATGCAAAGGCGTTTTGTGTTTTAAATATACGCAAAGGACTGACAATATTGTGTTGTTTTGCGCTGTACGTCACTACCGCGCATGCGTCAGATGGTGGTTTTAAGGCGCAACAGTCAATTGCTGAACAAAACCAAGATTTAAATGGCGCAATTTATTCTATTATGCGGTGGTATGAGGATGTGCTTAAACATAGAGCAAGTAAGCGGTATTACCCTGAGAACATCCAAAACATACAAATACTTGAAGCCAAACTTTTAACAACACCAAGGGACAATATAGCCTTAAAGGTTTGGATGGGTTATCTAAAGAACGGCGAGACAAAGATTCAGCAAGTTAAAGAAAACTTTGTGTTTGATTTTAATAGAGGTCATCGCTTTGTTGGATTAAACAAACTGTCAAGCAAGGCTATTTATAGTGACGCCTCTTTGGGTGAGTACGATGTTAATTACTACCAACAGCGTCGTTTTGTTTATGCGTGGCTGGCTTTTATGGACGATAATGCCAACCCAAAGTTGCTTAAAAAAGCTATTGAAGACGCACATTATCAATGGGAAATAGGCACCCAAAAATTTTCAGGACTTTTATTACAAGCATTAAACAGGCGCAATACATTAATGGGCAAAGGCCGGCATTTTTTGCGCAGTATTGACAGTGAGAAAGTGGACGGTAAATTGCAACTAACATTGCTTAGTAGTTGGCGTGGTGTTAGCCCTAAAAACAAGCCGAGTATCGCAAAAATAGAACAAATAATTGAATTAAAAGAAACCGCAAATGGTTATAAAATTTTGCGTATAAAAGAGCAGCACCTGTTACCTGATATTGCACCTTGGGAGAAATTACTATGTTAAAAAAAATATTGTTTAGTGTTCTTTTTTATACGCTGACTACAGGCTTATCATTAGCGAGCAGTAAGCTGCCGGTATTGAGTGGCGTAGGGGGTAATTTTACAGCCACAGATATGTATGGCAAAACTATGCAGCTTGACGACTATAAAGGCAAGGTTGTGCTTTTGGGGTTTGGGTACACCAACTGCCCAGACATCTGTCCTTTTACATTGGGTTATTTGAATGACTTGTACACCAAACTGCCAAAGTACAGACAAGAACAAACAAAAGTGCTTTTCATGACGATTGACCCTAAACACGACACCCCAAAACACTTAAGGGAATTTATTTCTTATTTCAATAAAGACTTCGTTGGGATTACAGCGCAAACCAAAGCACAAACTGATCATATTGCAAATTTATTTAAAATCAAATACAAAGAGATTGGAGAAAATGTTCCGGTTGAAGACATTCGCATCGTAGTAAAAAAACAAGATAAAAAAGCAGGCGAGGACAAGGTTCGTCTATATGATCACAGCGTTACTATTTATCTTATTGATACCGATGGTGAAGTGCGTAATGTCAGCTACACAGGCACAACACAAGAAGAGTTTGTTGCAAACATTTTGTCATTAATGCCAAAATCAAACATAAAAATAGAAAACCTTAGACTTAAGAAAACAGCAAAGAATGCAAGGGCAACAGCCATATATGGCAACATCACCAATATGTCCAATCAAGATGATGTGCTGTTAGGCTTGTCAAGCTCGATAGCGCAACACACGGCACTGCACGAAACAAAAATTGTTGAAGGCTTTGCCAGAATGGTACACAGAGAAAACCAGATTCTTAAACCCAATCAAACCTTGATGCTGAAACCAATGTCTTACCATATTATGTTAATGGGGCTTAATAAACCCTTAGAAAACAACGATGTTGTTGAGGTAATATTGAAATTTAAGTATGCGGGCGACATCCCTATTCAATTAAAAGTGGTGCGCTAACTGAGGTTGGCTTTAAAGCTACTTAACAATATCAAAGTTTGGGTCGATGGTTAGCTCAAAAGTTTTTTGGTTGAGGTATGGGTTGACAAGCAGGTTCTCAAAGGTGATAGAGATAAGTCCGCCCAAGCCGTCATTTAGCGTAATGGCATATAACAGGCCATTGACAAAACCAAATTCTATGGACTGAGCGTCTGGATTTGTTGCCAAATACCAGTCAATGCCGCCCGCAGTATGAGAAAACTTAGGCGTATGTTTAATGTCCTCAGGTTTGTTGACCAACCAATAGAGCGGCGTTTTAGAAAGGTCTTTTGTTTTTTGCAAAACTGCCTGTTCAAGCTCGGTGTCAACTTGCCACAATTCGTTATTATTCAGCAGTAATATTTGTTCGCTGGGGCTTGTTGTATGCCAGCGCAGTTGTTGTGGGCGTTGAAACATCAAATTGCCCGACATGCTGCTTGTCAGCTCAAATTCTGCGTTATAAGTCGCTTGTGTGAAGTCGGCTGTTAGCGACCTTACAGTGTTAAAAAAATCAACAAACTGATTGTTGCTACCAAAAGCAGTGTTTGTCCACAAAAGAGCTGTAAGAATAAAGGCTTTAGTTTTCATCAATCGGCTCTGGTGCGATGACTTGTCGATTGCCGGCACTGTTCATACTGCTGACAACGCCCGCAGCTTCCATGTCTTCAATAATGCGTGCTGCACGGTTGTAACCAATACGCAAACGTCTTTGTAAACTTGAGATAGAGGCTCTGCGTGAAGAGGTAACAATTTGTACTGCTTCATCGTACAAATCGTCCATTTCACCTTGAAGCTCGCCAGTGCCTTCATGTGAATCGGCAGACTCGCTATGAGCATTTACCACGCTATCAAGGTAATTGGTTTGCGAGTTTTCACGCAAGAAGTCAACTACATTTGAAATTTCGTCGTCACCCACAAAGGCGCCGTGCACACGGGTGAGGTGCGAGATGCCCGGTGTCATATAAAGCATATCACCCATGCCCAATAATTGTTCTGCGCCACCTTGGTCAAGAATGGTGCGAGAGTCAACTTTTGAAGTGACTTTAAAGGCAACACGAGACGGCACATTAGATTTAATAAGCCCCGTAATGACATCAACACTCGGACGTTGCGTGGCAATAATCAAGTGAATGCCTGCAGCACGTGCTTTTTGTGCAAGACGGATAATCAGCGCCTCTACGCGTTTAGACTTGGCACGGTCTTCTTGTTGTAGTGCGCCCAACATGTCAGCGTACTCGTCAATCACCAACATAATCAGTGGCAAAGGCTCTAATTCGGGCGCAGTTTCACCCTCCTCAGCAGTTTCTTCTTTGAAAAACGGGTCAAGCAATGGCTCGTTCTTTTCCTTGGCTTTTTTTAGTTTTTCGTTAAAGCCCTCGATATTACGTACTGCAAATTTAGCCAATAAGGAATAACGTCGCTCCATTTCATTGACACACCACCACAGTGCAGAAGCCGCTTGATTCATATCGGTAATCACTGGTGTTAGCAAGTGAGGCACGTCTGCATAACAAGACATTTCAACCACTTTGGGGTCAATCATGATAATGCGTACTTGCTCAGGTGTGGCCTTGTACAACACACTTAAAATCATCGCATTTAAGCCAACAGATTTACCCATGCCTGTTGCACCTGCGACGAGCAGGTGTGGCATTTTTGCCAAGTTTGCAATGACGGGGTGTCCGTTAATATCTTTACCAAGACCTACGGTAAGCATAGAGGGTGAATTGGCAAACGTTTCAGAAGATAAAATTTCTTTAAGTCCAATCATTTCTCGCACGGTATTTGGAATCTCTAAACCAATCACGGGCTTGCCTGGAATCACATCGACAATACGAACACTTTCAACCAACAAAGCACGCGCCAAGTCTTTGCTAAGATTCATGATTTGTGATACTTTTACCCCCGGTGCGAGCGATAACTCAAACTGTGTAATGACTGGACCCGGCGTCACTGCAGTAATACGCACGTCAAAACCAAAGTCTTTGAGTTTGATTTCTACCTGTTGTGACATTTCTTCAATGTCTTTTTCAGAGAAACCCTTGTCATTTTTCTTGATTTCATCAAGCAGCGACAAATCAGGCAAGCCTGTTAAGGTTTTATTGCTCGGCAGGCTAATATTGTTTTTAGCGGTTTTGGTTTTTTTTGCGGGCTTTTCCTTGGCAGATTTTGTTTTGCCAAATAGCGTCATTTTTTTGGCTGCTGGTTTGGCCGCAGGGGTAATAATTGCTCTGGATTTGGGTCTTTTAATTTTAATTTTTGCAAATAAATCAACAACAGAAACAAAGATATTTTTCCACAGCAATCCACTGGCAATGCCAGCACTAATCATGATAATACCAAGATAAACAAGAATAGAAATTGAACCAAACAACACCCCAAGATAACTGTGCAATATGTTGCCAATATCGCCACCTGCAGGGCCTTTTCCTGCAGGCAGAAGTTGCGCAAGCAACGCTGAAAGTGTGACAATTAACACCAGGGTTGCAACAAATCGAATTCTGGCTATATTGGGGTCGGCGCGTTTTTGCTCGGCGTTTTTATGAATTTTGTAACCCAACCAAATTAATGAAAGTGGAATTAAGTAAGCGCTGTAACCCAAAAAAGACAAACCAATATCGCTCAAGTAAGCGCCAATAACCCCTGCTGAATTTATGACAGGATCTTCAAGCATGCTAGAGAGCGGTGTTTCTGTTGGAGAATGAGAGGCAAGCGCAACAAAAAACACCAAACTAAGGGTAATTAATGCGATAAAAAATATTTCGCTTCTTGTGCGTGAGCGAGGTTTTGAGATATTAGCAGAGAGTTTGTTATTTTTTTTCAAGGCGGTGTAGGGCTAATTTATAATTTATAATGTTTATTTTAATTTGTATAAGTATAAAGGATTGGTATTTAAATGAGTAAAAATAAACACTGTAAAGTTTTAATTGTTGGCTCTGGTCCCGCAGGTTATTCTGCGGCTATTTATGCGGCTAGAGCAAATCTTGAGCCAGTTATTGTTAGCGGTATGGAGCAAGGCGGACAACTGATGAGCACTACCGAAGTTGACAATTGGCCGGGCGACAACGAGGGCGTACAAGGCCCTGACCTGATGGCACGTATGCAACAACATGCCGAGCGTTTTAACACAGAAATTATTAACGACTATATTGCCAGTGTTGATTTTTCATCCAGACCTTTTAAGCTAAAGGGTGCTGAAACAGAATATAGCGCAGATGCCGTGATTATTGCCACAGGGGCAAGCGCACGGTATTTAGGGCTAGAGTCAGAAGAAGTCTTTAAAGGCAGAGGCGTAAGCGCCTGTGCAACTTGCGACGGCTTTTTTTATCGCGGGCAAAAAGTTGCTGTGATTGGTGGTGGTAATACTGCAGTAGAGGAAGCACTATTCTTGTCAAACATTGCAGACCACGTGACCATTGTGCATCGTCGGGATAAATTTTCTAGCGAGAAGATTTTGTCTGATCAGTTGATTGAAAAATCAAAAACAGGCAACATCACCATTGAATACAACCACAACCTTGATGAGGTACTGGGCGACGATGCGGGTGTTACCGGTTTGCGGTTAAAAGACAACGATGGCAACAGCAAAGAAATTGATGTGCATGGTGTATTTATCGCCATTGGACACACACCAAATACTGGTATCTTTGAGGGTAACGTAGATATGAATCACGGCTATATTCAAGTGCAAAGCGGCACACAAGGCAACGCCACGCAAACCAGTGTTGAAGGTGTGTTTGCAGCAGGAGACGTGGCAGACCACATTTATCGTCAAGCAATTACCTCAGCAGGCTCAGGCTGTATGGCAGCATTAGACGCTGAAAGATTTTTAGGCGAGTAGTTTTTATGGGTATAATATTGCCTTTTCGTAAGGCCACATAGCTCAGTTGGTAGAGCAAGGGATTGAAAATCCCTGTGTCCCTAGTTCAATTCTAGGTGTGGCCACCATCTTTATAAAAAGCCTGTTGTCACCACGCAACGGGTTTTTTTTGGA